>LKMJ01004630.1_pt1 | contig 12977 bp, 12 predicted proteins | sample 643391 | NCBI WGS metagenome assembly LKMJ01 (sample SAMN04112250, study PRJNA286221) | soda lake metagenome | biome: soda lake; feature: Kulunda Steppe; material: water; isolation source: sample PL-Br10 brine of Picturesque Lake | place: Russia: Kulunda steppe | collected 2010-07
TCCACCACCGTGGCGCTGTAGGGCGGCACGAAATTCTCCAGAATCCTGGAGCCGCCGGTGGTCCGCAGGCCCTTGGTGCAAAACAGATCCTTGACGGCGATGGGCACTCCGCACAGGGGCGGAGCATCACCCGCCGCCAGCCGGCGATCGGCCTCGTCGGCGGCGGCCAGGGCGCCTTCCCGGTCCAGGGTGATAAAGGCGTTGACCTGGCCGGTGGCTTCAATGCGGGCAAAAACCGCCTCGGTGGCCTGGCGGGAGGAAAGCCCGCCGGCGGCCAGATTCTCGGCCAGTTGAGCTATGGTCTGGTTATGGATATCCATCTCAAAACACCTTGGGAACGATAAAGGCCTCGTCATTGGCCTCCGGCGCGTTGGCCAGGGCCTCTTCCCGGGACAGTGAAGGCGCCACCTCGTCTTCCCGGAAGGCGTTGACCACCGACAGGGCATGACTCACCGGTTCCACCCCGGTGGTGTCCAGTTGCTGCAATTTGTCGACATACTCGAGGATGGAGTTCAACTCGCCGGTGAAGGCCTCGATTTCTTCGGGCTCCAGCTCAAGCCTGGCCAGCCGGGCCATTTCCACCACCTTTTCAGGACCGATCTGCATATTCATTCCTTTTTGTGTCATAATTCTTACCGTCGCCGCCAAAAGCAGGGGCCCGTGCTCGCTTACGCCCACGCTAACCGCGGCCGTTTATGATCTCCGAAAAAACTTTGACCACCATGGGGTCAAACTGGCTACCGGCGCAACGGTTCAATTCTTCCACCGCCTGGGCGGGACCGAGGTTACCCCGGTAGCTGCGCCGGGAAGTCATGGCATCGTAGCTGTCGGCCACGGCGATAATTCTGGTCAGGAGATCGATTTCGCTGCCGCCGATCCCGTCGGGATAACCGGTACCGTCCAGGTGCTCATGGTGATGCCGGACAATGGTCAGCTCCTGGTCCATGAAAGACAGGGGGCGCAAAATGTTTTCCCCGCTCACCGGATGCTTGCGCATCATTTCCCATTCTTCCGCGGTCAGAGGACCGGGTTTGCTAATATAGCTGACGTCGACGATCAGCTTGCCGATATCATGGACCTGGCAGGCCCTCCGGAGCACTTCCTGCTCGGCGGGGTCGATCCCCATGGCCTCGGCGATGCTCATGGCGTGATGGGTGACCCGGACGGTGTGGCCGGCGGTATAGACATCCTTTTCCTCCATGGCGGTCTGGAGGCTGAGCATGGTTTCCAGGGTGGCGATTTCCAGGTTTTTGCTGTAGGCCTCAAGCAGGCGGTTTTTCTCCTCCAGTTCGCTGGTTTTTTCCTTGACCTGACGCTCCAGATCTTCTTTGTAGGCCCGCTCCTGACGGACATAACCACGCTTTTCCACGGCCCGTTCGATCTTGAGCCGGAACAGCTCAAGATCCTCGATGGGCTTGGTGAGAAAGTCATAGGCGCCCAGATTGATGGCCCGGACTGCGTATTCCATGCTGCCGTAGCCGGTGAGATAGATCACCGGGATCCCGAGATCACGCTGGTTGATCAGGCGCAGGGCCTCAAAGCCGTCCATCACCGGCATGTTGATATCCAGGATGATCACGTCCAGCTCGGCATCGAGCCCGGCCACCGCCTCTGTCCCGTCGGCCGCAGCCGTTACCTCATAGCCGAAAAACCTCAGGATTTTGGCAACAGCCTCCCGAACAACGGGATCATCATCGACGATGAGTATCTTGGTGGGTCTGCGCTCATGCATAATCGCCATCAAAAAAGCCAGATCAGCCCGGAATTGTCCAGTATTTTTTTGCCATTTCCCGGACATGCTCCAAAGCGCGGAGCGGCGGCGCGGCCTGCCCGAGGCGGGACCGGCTGTCCTCCGGCAGAAACCGGTCTCCGGCCAGTTCGCCCAGGCAGGCCATAACCCCGCGTTCCATGATGCCCAGATCATAACCGCCCTCCAGCATCAGAACCAGGCGGCCGCCGCACAGTTCGGCGGCCAGTTCCACCAGCACCCCGGTCATGTAGGCATAACCCTCCTCGCTGACCATCATGGTGCCCAGGGGGTCGCCACTGTAGGTATCAAACCCGGCGGATACCAGAATCAAGTCGGGCCGGTACTGCCGGGCCACGGGCACCAGCAGTTCATTGAAGATCCGGGCAAAGGCCGCGTCATCCTGGCCCCCGGCCAGGGGCACGTTAATAGTGCAGCCCTCCCCCGGGCCGCGGCCGGTTTCGGCCAAAGCCCCACTGCCCGGGAAGTAAGGATACTGATGGGTGGAGAAAAAAAGCACCTGGTCGGTATCGTAAAAGGAGTGCTGGGTGCCGTTGCCGTGGTGAAGATCCCAGTCGACGATGAGGACCCTTTGTAAACCGCGATTATTGAGGGCGTGCCGGGCGGCCACGGCGATATTGTTGAACAGGCAGAATCCCCGGGCTTCACTGTATTCGGCATGGTGACCGGGGGGCCGGACCAGGGCAAAAGCGTTGTCGGCGCCACCGTCGATCACCAGATCCACGGCCCCCACCGCCGCCCCGGCGGCCAGACAGGCCGCCTCGTAGGAGCGGGCCGAGGTGTAGGTGTCGGGGTCCAGGGCTTCAAAGGGTTTGCCGGCGGTGGATGCCACCCGGGCAATATATTTTCGATCATGATTCAGGGCCAGGGTGTCTTCGCTGGCCGGCGCAAAATCGGGAAAAATAAAGCGGCTCCGGTGTTCGTCCCGGCCCAGTTCCCGGTACAGCCCTTCCAGGCGCCGGGGGGTTTCCACATGGCCGGGCCCGGGGTCGTGGGCCAGAAAAACCTCGCTGTGCAACACCGCCGTTTTACGCTTCATCCATCACCCCTTCCGTAAACGTTCAGCACCACCGCCTTTTCAGACAAACAACCAGGCTTGCGCACGGGAGCTGCGCGGCGGCGAATTAATGATAACACCCGACAACCCGGCTTATTAACCCGGCCAGTATCACAACCCCCCGGGCCGGCTGCGGCAACCGGGCCGGTTTACTGCTCCCGACCAGGGTGGTTAATTTTTTCATATTCCGTGTCCGCCGGCAGATCGGGACGGCGGGCCGCGGCCACCGCCAGCTGGTCGCAACGCTCGTTGAGCGGGTTGCCGGCATGCCCCCGGACCCAGTTAAAATCCACCGTGAGGCCGGCCACCAGATCCAGCAGCCGCTCCCAGAGATCGGGGTTGAGCGCCGGCCGGCGATCGGCCTTGAGCCAGCCCCGGCGACGCCAGCCCCGGGCCCAGCCCTTGGTGATACCATTGACCACGTAGCTGGAGTCGGAATAGAGCCGAATGGGCCGATCCCGCTGCTCCAGGTCACTCAAGGCCACAATGCAGGCCATCAGCTCCATGCGGTTATTGGTGGTAAGCCGGTAGCCGCCGGTCAGTTCCCGGCTCCGGCCGTTATAGACCTGAACAACACCATAGCCGCCGGGGCCCGGATTACCCAATGCCCCACCATCGGTATAGATGGTCACCACCCCGTCGTCGGCCGGCGGCAATCCGGCCCCAACCCGGCCGGCGGGGGACCGCTTGCCAGCGGCGGTTTTGTTTTTGGGGCCCGCCGCCCGGCTGACGGCGTCCGAATTGCCGCCCCCCGCCCCGGCCAACCAGGCCCGGGCCTCCTCCTCCTCGGCAAAACCCTTGTACCTGGCGCCGGAAAAACCATAAACCTGGGCTCTGGCCTGGGGCCAGGTATAATAAAGGCCGGGCACATGGCCGACGGCCACCGCATAAACTTTCTTCTTGCTTGACATTAACCCACTTGTTGCAAATTTTTACCAACTTCACCCTGAGACTTTGCAAAATATCGCGCCGCCGTGACGGTGTCAAGCAAAGGCACCCCGTGATCGCCTACTCCATGATGGATACTGTGGTCACTTACCGGCGCTGCGTTTAAAGCCAGCGGTGGGAGTCACGGTTAACCGGAGCCACAAAATCTTGGTCGCCCAGGGCAAAATGACGGCTCATATCCGGCGAATACTCGCTGGCCGGCGGCTTGCGCCCCAGAGCCTCGGCCATGGCCCGGACATGGTGCGGCGCCCCACCGCAGCACACCCCCAGGTAACCAAACCCCAGAGCGGCGGCCTGCTCGGCGAAGGCGGCCATTTCGTAGCGGGTGCAGGTGAAGGGGTCCAGGGCGGTGGGAAAACTGCTCAACGAGGGCGGCAGCACCCCGAGTTCATCCTGGAGGGACTGAAAGGTGGGCTGGCTGTCGCTGGTGCGGTAGGCCACCGGCAGGGCGGCCAGGGGCGGGGCCACCCCGGCGGCGATCTCCGGCAGCAGGGGCAGCATACTCCGGGGGCCGCGGATACAGTTGAGACCGACCACATCGGCCCCGGCCTCGCGCAAAGTCCGACAGGCTTCGGCGGGAGTGGCACCGTCCCGCAGCAGACCATCGCGATGGATGGCCAGGGTTATGACCGCGGGCAGGGCCACCGCCTTGACCGCCTCCAGGGCCAGCAGGGCCTCGCCCAAAAAGTAAAAGGTTTCACCAACGATATAATCAGCTCCCTCATCGGCGGCCCAGCCCGCCTGTTCGTCGAAAATACCGCGCACCCGGGAATGGTTGGTCGGATCGTCGGGGACATAAAAGTTGGTATTGCAGATATTGCCGGCCCACAGGGCATCGTTTGCCGCAGCCACCCCCCGGGCGATCTGCAGGGCCCGCCGGTTGAGTTCCTCCAGGGCACCTTGGAGCCCGGCGCTCTCCAGCTTGATCCGGTGGGCGTAATAGGTCATGGCCAGAACCACATCGGAGCCGGCCCGGACATGCTCACGGTGCAACTCGGCCACGGCCTCCGGGTGCTCCAGGACGACCCGGGGGATAAAGGCCCCGGCCTGAACATAACCCCGCCGTTCCAGTTCAAAGAGATAACCTTCGGCGCAGATCACCGGCCCCTCTTCAAGTCTGGCAAGCAAACCCTTTTTCGGCACCAAGATAAACACCCTCCTTCACCGACGGACCAAGCCTGTCCCGGCTCAACTCGCTGGCATACTTCGCCATTGCCCATAATCTTTGAAAACTCTGCCGGGGGTCGCAAAAAGCGGCAACCCGAATGGGGCAGACCCGACAACTTGCAACTTTGACGGTACCTGATTGCAGTGTATCATCTTGACGCCGGTTTACCCAGCAGAGCCACATCCTTGACGGGAATCTCGCAGGACCAGCCGCGACAGGCGGCGATGAATCTCAGGGTGTCGGCCCGGTAAAAGACGACATGGGTGGGATCCTGACGGTAATGCCAGGCGGCGAAACGGGAGTCGTCGGTCTGAAAGCAGGTCATCAGGGCCAGTTGGCCGCCGGGGCGCAGCAGGGCATCAAGGCGGTCAAATTCCCCGGCGGGGTCATGGAAATGTTCGATCACCTCGGTACAGGTAATGAAATCATAAGTCTGCTCCAACACTGCGGGGTCGGGCTGGAAGAAAGGATCGTAGAGATTGACCGTGTGCCCCGCTTCCCGCAACATCGCCGCCAGGGCCGGACCGGGGCCGCAGCCATAATCCAGCCCCCGCCGGCCGGGAGCCAGCCGAAACAGCAAAGGTTCGACCAGCCGGGCCAGAAAACGGCGATAGCGGGGATCATCGGGGTCATTTTCATGCTGCCGATAATGGGCGTGCTCCTCTTGGGCCGCCGAGCGCTGGGCGGGATCGAGGAAGCTGGCCGCACAACGGTCACAGCGCCAGTAATCACGACCGGCACTGCTCAGCAGGGGCCGGGGGGACGGGGCACGACACACGGGGCAGGAGCCGGCGGCCACCCCGGTGTGAACGCCGATATTTTTATTTAAGTCGGTCATTGTGGTGCCACGCTATCCCCAAAATGCGGCATGGTCAAGCGCCATGGTGATACAAATGATGCCGGCCACAGCCGGCATCAACACAGGGCAATAGCTGCCGTTATGGAAAAAACGGGGCCGCCGCAACAAATTAATGGCCGTGACCATGCTGATGGCTGGAACCGTGACCGCCATGGTCCGACTTCCGCTGCATCTCTTTCCTTCTTTGGCGAATCATCATCGTATCTTCGGCCTGGTCGAGATAGCTCTGGCGCAGGGCCTGGTCGAAATCCCCCAGCTCACCGCCGTGCTCCCGGCGGGCAGCCTGGGCCGCATCCCTTGAGGAGAAGGCCATTTTGCTGGTCCGGCTCATGGTCGCCGGCAATTCGGAGCCGATCAGGTAGGTGGCCTGGTCCACCTCCACCAGGGGCTTGATCTCGGCATCGGCACTGAAATCGGCGGCGTAGATCGCCCTGGGGCCGCGATCGATATTGAGCGAAAGGCTGAGGGAGGCGCAGCGCAACGAGCAGGTGGCATCCGCCAGGTCGTCGTCGTAATGGACCAAATGCCGGCTGTGGTGCCACTGCTCGCGGCTCATCCCGCAATAAGGACAGTCGGGGTACTTGGCCAGTTCGTTTTCCAGGGGCCGGGAGTCGGGTTCGGTTTTGGGCATGAACTGCATCGGCGTGCCGGCGGCCGCCCGGGATGGGGCCGGCCGCAACAGGGCAACTCCGGCCAGAGTGGTGATCCCCATGATCTTCATGGCCTGCCGCCGGTTCAAACCCTCATTAACGTTTTCCATTGCTCTTCCTCCTCTCTTATGCTGAACGGTTACGTCGGTTCCACCTTCGCCTCGCCGCCGGAGCCACGGGGCGCCGGCAACTGGCACAATGTCGGAATATAAGAGAAGCCGGTTATAACCACAATGCGGCAAATTGTCGCAACCAAAAAGGAGTTATTCGTAACTGATCCCGGGGGCCAGGGGGTAAGCGATCACGGGGTGCCGCAGGTTGCGGCAAGCGAGACGGCGATGCGTACATCAGTACGTGAGCCGGCTCGATCGCCGCAAGATGCGGTGCCCCGTGATCGCTTACAATTATTCCGTCAGTTTGACCACAATCCGGCGGGCGATGGGCAGGACCAGAAGGATGGAAGGAAAGGCCACCACAAAGGCGGTGACAAAGGCGGTCAGCCAGCGGCGCAGAAAGTCATCCACCAGGCCGAGATTGAGCAGGGTGATCACCCCGGACATCAAAAACGACATCAGCAGGGAGGTAAAAAAGGCCAGCAGCAGATGGTTGTAACGGGCGGGAATTTTGAGCAATTAAACACTCCTTAACGGGCAAGAACGGAATTATCTCCTTTCAACACATGGGGCAGGCCTGCCACCGTCAGGATCACCCGGTCGCAGGCCGCCGCCAGTTGTTGGTGCAGCCGCCCGGATTCGTCACAGAAACGGCGGGTCATGGCCCCCATGGGGACCACCCCGAGCCCGGTTTCGTTGCCGACCATGATCAGCCGCCCCGGCAGGGTGGGCAGCAGCTCCAGCAGCGCGGCGGTTTCGGCGGCCAGCCGCTGCTGGTCGTCGTCGTCGTCTTCGGCCAGCAGCAGACCGGTGAGCCAGAGGGTCAGGCAGTCCACCAGCAGGCAGCGATCCGCCGCCGCCCGGGCAGCCAGCACCGCCGCCAGGTCGCCGCCGGCCTCCACCAGGTCCCAGTCCGCCGGCCGCCGGGCGCGGTGATGCCGGATCCGCTCCCGCATCTCGTCGTCATCGGCCCGGGCAGTGGCAATATAAGTCACCGCCAGGCCGCTGTCCAGGGCCAACCGTTCGGCAAGGGAACTCTTGCCGGAGCGGACCCCGCCTAAAATTAACTCCCGCATCACTGTCTCCTGTTTCCCGCCGGCCGTTTGCCGTCACCCACCACCGCCAGATTTAGTTGGCTGTATTTACTTTTCACAACCCGGCTGCCGCTGGCTGTCATACCAGAGGAACTGGCGACAGAATCCACGAATGACCCGGGCCTCCTTGGCCCGCAGTCCCACCCGGCCCAGCAACGAACGGATATTCTTCATCCAGTAGGCGGAGTCCTCGGCCCGCAGAAAGCCCACTGTTTGCAGCACCTGCTCCACATGATCATACATCGCCGCCTGCTCGTGGACCGTGGCCAGAGCCGGCCGGTTGGGGGCCGCGCCCCCGGCCGCGGCCTCATGGACCGCCGTGTGCAGCTCATAGCTGAGCACCGCCACCGCCTGGGCCAGGTTGAGGGAGGAAAAATCGGCGGTGGGAATGGTGGTGAGCTGGTGGCAGAGATACAGGTCCTCGTTGGTCAGCCCCCGGTCCTCGGGGCCGAACAGCAGGGCCACCCGGTTGTGGGCAAGGTAAGGTACCGCCTCCCGCATGGCCATCCGGGGCCGCGGGCACATGCCCCGCTGGCGGCCCTGCCGGGCCGAGGTGGCAATCACCCGGCCAAAGGGCGCCAGGGCCCCGGCCACGGTTTCGTGGCGCTCCAGCCCGTCGATCAGGGCCGCCGCTTTGTGGGTGGCGGTCTTGAGCATCTTCTCCCGCTGGTACTGGCGGGAGCCCACCACGATCAGGGCAGGAATCCCCATGTTCATGGCCACCCGGGCGGCCGAGCCGATATTCTCCTCGAACTTGGGGTTTTTCAGAACTATGGCGGCGTTGGCCAGCAGGGCCGCGGGCGGGCAATCGCCGGGCACCGCATCCGGCAGCTTCGTATGCCCGCCTGCACCGTGGTTTACGCAATCATTCATTATCTGTAGCCAATCACAGGGTTTGTCCCGTAAGCGGTCACGGGGTGGGCGCAAGACGTGGTACCCCGTTATCACTTACCATTATCTTACTGCTCATCCGACGAGGCTGCAGGCACGATACTGAAGTTCAGGCGCCGCCGCCGCTGATCGACGCTGATCAGGCGGACCCGGATCAGATCGCCGATCTGGTAGATTTTGCCATGACGGCGGCCGATTAAGCGGTGGCTTTTTTCCTCCACCTCGTAATAATCGTCCCGCATCTCGGTGAGCGCCACCGCGCCGCTGAGCATGATCTCCACCAGTTCCACGAAACAGCCAAAAGACCCCACCCCGGAAACCACGGCGTCGAACTCATCGCCGACCTTGTCGGTCATGTAAAGGGCGGCCAGACGATCGTTGACGTTGCGTTCGGCATCCACCGCCAGCCGTTCCCGCCGCGACAGCCAGATGCCGGCCTCCTCCACGGAATGCCCCGGCGCCAGACCATCGCTGGGCCCCAAATCGGCTTTTTTGCCGCGCCCCTTGGCCGCTACCCCCAGCACTTTGGCCAGAGCCCGGTGCACCATGAGGTCGGGATAACGGCGAATGGGGGAGGTAAAATGGGTGTAATGGGTGGCGGCCAGGCCGAAATGGCCGACGTTTTCCGGGGCATAACGGGCCTGCTGCATGGAACGCAGCAGCAGGCTGCTGACGATATACTCCCGGGGGGTGCCCGCCGCCAGTTGCAGCACCCGGCCGAACCAGGCCGGACCGCCGGGGTTGTCGGGGATCTCCAGGCCCATGGCGCGGGCAAACTCGGCAAACTCGTCGACCTTGACCGGATCCGGATCCTCATGGATGCGGTAGAGCACCTCGCTGCCCTTGCGTTCCAGAAAATCCGCCACCGCCTCGTTGGCCGCCAGCATGCACTCTTCCACCAGCTTGTGCGCCACGTTGCGTTCCGACCGGCGGATCACGTCCACCTGGCCGTCGTCGTCGATGTGAATATCGGCCTCGGGAATTTCAAAGCCGATGCTGCCCCGCTCCATGCGCACCCGGTTGAGCAGAGCGGCCAGCTGGCCAAGCTTGTTCAGGTCCTCCACCACATCTTCGTACCGGCCACACAACTCCGGGTCACTATCTTCCAGGATGGCCCGAACCTTGTTGTAGGTCAGGCGATGGCGGCTTTTGATCAGGCTGCGGTGAAACCTGGCCTGCCGCCGCCGTCCCTGGTTGTCAAAATCGATGACGGCGGTGAAGGTGTGCCGGTCCACGCCCGGCATCAGGCTGCAGAGATTGTTGGAAAGCCGCTCGGGCAGCATGGGCAGGACCCGGCCGGGGAAATAGACACTGGTGCCCCGGGCATAGGCCTCGGTGTCCAGCTGGCTGCCGGGGCGAACGTAATGGCTGACATCGGCGATGGAGACATAGAGGCGATACCCGCCGTTATCCAGGGACTCCACGGCCACGGCATCGTCAAAATCGCGGGCCGTTTCGCTGTCGATGGTCACGTGCGGGATCCCGCGCAGATCCTCCCGGTCTTTGGTCAGACGTACCCGGGAGTTGAGCTCATCGGCCTCGGCCAGCAGTTCATCATCGAACTGATGGGACAGCTCAAAGGCACGGACGGCCATTTCCGTCTGCACCAGGGCGTCGGCGGGGTTACCCAGGACCTCCAGCACCCGGCCCTCGGGGTTGCCCTGCTCCCGGAAATTTTCGATCTCGGCGTACACCGCGTCACCGTTGCGGGCCCCCAGGCTGCGGGCCCGTTTGACCACGATTTTGTAGGGCAGCCGTTCATCCTCGGGCTCCACCAGGCCGGTATTCTTGCCGGCGACATAAAAGCCGACCATCCGGGTAATACCCCGGGAGAGAATCTCCAGCACCTGGCCCTCGGCCCGGTCCTTGCTCTGCTTGACCACCTGGACCAGCACCCGGTCGCCGTGCATGCAGCCACCCAGGGCGGCGCCCGGCGGCAAAAAGATATCCTTTTTGAACTTGGCCGCCTCGGCGGGATCATCGAGCATGGCAAAACCAAATCCCCGCTGGTGCATACTGACCACCGCCTCGAAAGTTTGGTCCGCCGGCGCTTTCTTACCCACCGCCTTGCCGCCCGCGCCGGCCGGGCGGGCCTTTGCCGGCGAGCGCTTGGACTTACCCGCCGACGGCGCCTTTTCGTCGGGCCGGCCAAGACCAAAGATCGACCCGGTCCGGCCGGTGGCCGCTCTGCGTCCCCGCCGGTTTTTCTTATTCTGCGGCACCGTTGCGGCGGCCTTGCCGCCCTGTGATTTCCTTGTGCTCAAAACTTACTCCTCAAACCTTTTTTTTTATCAATCTCGCAGCCGGTCTTCCGGCCCCGCCGACCAAACCATGAACCACCAAGCACCGAGTAAAGATCGGCGACGGGGCCGATCTTCTCCACTTCGACCTTTTTCTTGTGGCCCCGCCCCTTATGGGCGAAAAAGTCTGCCAACTCTGCTAGAATAAATTATTATGCGGTATAAAGCCAACCACTCACCGGAACACATTTTTTAATTTGTTGTTTTGGCGTTACCGACCAACATGTTTTATTGTTTAGTGGTAAGCGGTCACCGGGCAAACCCTGTGAGTGTTTACGTTTAATGCGAGTCCATCAATAATTGAATTTGACAACCATCATACTCCATTTGAACGCATTTGCTAATGACAAAGCCAGCTTCCCCTAAAACCGGCCACGACGGCAAAATCGACCAGGGCATCAAGGGTGTCGACGGCAGCGCCGGGTTCTGCCCCGTCGTTTTGCCCGGCTCGAGTTCTTTCGATATCGCCGCCTACTGCCGCCGCATGGAAGAGTTGCTGGGGGACCAGGAAGGACCGGCCCGGCTCTTCTGGCAGGCCCTTTCCTTTGCCGTCACCGCCCACCAGGACCAGCGCCGCAAATCCGGCGAGGCCTATATCAGCCACCCCCTGCAGGTGGCCCAGATCCTGGCCGAGGAGCTGGATGTCCGCGATCCGGCCATTCTCGCCGCAGCGGTGCTGCACGATACCATCGAAGACGTGCCCGAGATCACCACCGTCACCATCGGCGAGATGTTCGGCGCCGATGTCGAGGAGACGGTGGAGGCCTGCACCAAGATCGCCAGTTTCAGTGGTGATCGGCAGAATTTCTACAAGCTGGTTCACCGCAAGCTCTTTTCCGGGGCCGCCGCCCGCCTTGAGGTAATGCTGATCAAGATCGCCGATCGGCTGCACAACCTCCGCACCCTGGAGTCCATGCCCCGGCACAAGCGCCAGAAGATCGCCGAGGAAACCCTGGATATTTACGCCCCCCTGGCCAAGGTCATGGGGCTGTACTCCATCAAGCGCGAGCTCTACAACCTGGCCCTGACCTACAAGTTCCCCCGCCAGAGCCAGAAAGTCAACGCCCGGATCGCCAAGCTGGCCACCAACGAGGTCATGCTGGATGTTAAACGGACTCTGGAAAATCTCTGCCGCCAGGCCTGGGTCACTGCCGAGGTCAGGATCCGGCCCAAAGGGCTGTGGGCCTATTTCGATCCGGTCCACAAGGTGCTGCACAAAAGCATCAACCACCCCATGGAGATGGAGATCATCGCCGATGATATCCAGAACTGCTACCGGACCCTGGGGTTGATTGACCAGACATATCCGCCCATTCCCCGGACCATCCGGGATTTTATCGCCAACCCCAAGTCCACCGGCTACCAGAGCATCCATGTGCGGTGCAACACCAAAGGGTGGCACGTACTGTTCAAGATTCGCACCGCGGAAATGCAGAACTCCTCCCGGGCCGGCCTGCTGCGGGGCTGGACCAGCCGGGGCAAGGGCGAGGCCGCCGCCCTGACCCGGGAGGTCCGGGAAATGTTCGACCTGATGGGCAGCGACGACAGCAGCTCCTATCGGGAGATGATCGCGGCCAGCGGCAGCAAGGAAATCTATACTTACACTCCCAAGGGCGCCCTGATGATCCTGCCCAAAGAAAGCATTGTCCTGGATTTCGCCTTCAAGGTCCACACCGACATCGGCAAACGCTGCATCAGCGCCATGGTCGACGGCAAGAAGGTGGGTCCGGAAAAGGTGCTCCATGACGGCGATCAGGTCAGCATTATCACCCGCAAGGAACCGGAGCGTTTCGAGCCCGGCATCCAGCATTTGTGCCAGACCCCCAAGGCCCGGGCCGAACTGGCCAAGATGTTCCGCCAGCGCCGGTTGCAACTGGCCCTGGAAGTGGGGCGCTCCATTGTTCACCAGGAACTCAAGCGCTACGGAATCCCTTTAAACATCCTGGACCAACCCGGCATAAACGACATTCTCGCCTATTTCCGGGAAGAAAACCTGGACGAGCTGTTCCAGGCAGTGGGCGAGGGGCGGCTGCGCCTGCAGGAGCTGATTTTTGAGATTATCGAAGGGCTGTGCACCGACCGTTTCGTCCTGCAGCCGCCCACCGGCAGCCTCAACCGGATTTTTTTAA
>LKMJ01004631.1_pt1 | contig 12975 bp, 10 predicted proteins | sample 643391 | NCBI WGS metagenome assembly LKMJ01 (sample SAMN04112250, study PRJNA286221) | soda lake metagenome | biome: soda lake; feature: Kulunda Steppe; material: water; isolation source: sample PL-Br10 brine of Picturesque Lake | place: Russia: Kulunda steppe | collected 2010-07
CCGGGGATCCACCCGACCAAACCCGCCTCGGCCTACCCGGATGCCCCGGCGCGGCCGTAAAGATCCTCGAAGCGCACCAGATCGTCCTCTTCCAGGTAGGGGCCGGTCTGGATCTCGATGATCTGCAGCGGGATACGGCCCGGATTCTCGAGCCGGTGCGGCTGGGTAGCGGGGACGTAAGTGGATTGGTTTTCCTCCAGGTAGATCTCCTCGTCACCGTTGACCACCCGGGCCGTTCCGGCGATGACCACCCAGTGCTCGGAGCGGTGGTGGTGCATCTGTAAAGAGAGCTTACACCCAGGTTTGACCACGATCCGCTTGAGCTTATAGCGGTGGCCGCTCTCCAGGGTCGTATAGCTGCCCCACGGTCGCGCCACGGTGACATGGTAGTCAGCCAACTCGGGCCGTTCGGCAGCGACCTGGGCCACCAGCGGCTTGAGGTCGGCGAGTCGCTCGCGGGGGCAGACCAGCGTGGCGTCCCGGGTCTGCACCAGCGCCAGGTTCTCCACCCCATAGGCGGCGAGCAGACCGCCGTCGGCACTCCAGAGGAGACTGTCACGGCTTTCGACCGGCAGCGCCGGCCCGTGACAGACATTGCCGCGTTCGTCCTTGGCCCGCTCCTGGTAGAGAGCCTCCCAGCTGCCCAGGTCGCTCCACCCCAGGTCCACGGGCACCACGGCGACGGCCTCCGCCTGCTCCACCAGCCCATGGTCGATGGAGGTCTCGGGCAACTGGCCATAAGCGGTTGCATCGGGCGGAGCGTCGCCCTCCGCCCAGCCCTGGACCGCTTCGGCGATCACTGGTTGGTGTGCCCGCAGCAGATCCAGGAAACGATCGGCCCGGAAGACAAACATGCCGCTGTTCCAGTAGTAGCCACCCCGATCCAGGAAACCCTGCGCCGTCTCAGCGCCGGGTTTTTCGACAAAGCTCTGAACCCTTTCCACACCAGGGCCCAACGCCTCGCCGGCCTGAATGTAACCGAACCCTGTTGCCGGCGCCGTGGGACGAACACCAAAAAGCACCAGGTGGCCGGCATCCGCCGCCTGCTCCGCCCGTTCCCAGGCCGCCCGTAGCGCCTCCGGTTGGCCGATGCGGTGGTCCGAGGGGAAAACCCCGACTAGGGCATCCGGCGTCTGCCGGGCGATGCCAGCCACCGCCCAGGCGATGGCCGGGAGGGTGTTGCGGGCCGCCGGCTCGGCCAGCACCCGCTCGGCCAGCGGTGCAGCCACCTCATGCAGCTGCCCTTTGACCTCGAAGCGGTGATCGGCATGGGTCACCGTAGTCACCCGCTCCGCTGCCACGGCAGGCAGAAGCCGCCCGGCGGTCTCCTGGAGCAGGGTCGCCTCCCCGGTAAGGGCCAACAGCTGTTTGGGCATGTTCCGCCGGGAGAGCGGCCACAGGCGCGTCCCAGACCCACCGGCGAGGATCACCGCATGACGCCGATCCGCCCGCGATACCTCCCCCGACTCTCCCCCGTCCCTGCCGCTTGCGCCGCTCACGCCATCCGCCATCGCTGACCTCATCCATGCTGTTGTGGGTTGGCCGCCGCAGGGTGATTTTCCGAATCATCGCCCCGCGGGGCCAGAAAGGCCTTGTAAAACAGATGCCGTGCCAGGAGCAGCGGCGGCATCTTGAGCCAGTGGCCGCGGAGGAAAACAAACGCCCGCGCCAATAAATCGATCCAAGGGGTCGCAGAGACCCGACCGTTCAAAGCATGATGGAACATCCGGCGACTGAGCCAGCGTGCCGGTGGGCTCGCCACATGGTCGCGAAGCCGTCGCTCCACGCTCTCCGGAACCGCGGTCCCGAAGCGGCTCTGACAGCAGCGGATCGCCGGCTCAACCAGCCAGGCCACTCGGAGCGCCTCTGCCTCATCCAGCAACTCCTCCCAGAACACCGGCCCGTGCTGCGCCCGAAAATGCTCGATCAGGGCGTGGATGTCGTAAAGGTCCCTCAGCCCCCGGTCCCAATCGGTCTCCGAGAAAAGGTGGACGATGGCGTGCAAAACCAGGTGCCGGGGCGCGGGCAGCTGGAGGCGATCCATACCCTCGATGGGGCGCGCCGCGGACAAAAGTCGTTCCGGATCCACCGCCACAGCGAAGGTAGCGGGCAGGATGTTGTGGTGGAGATCGAGCGTCGTGCCGCGCTTGACGTGCTGCAGCGGCGGCAGCTCATGCATCCATTCCCGATAGTAACGCTGGTCGTAGGCCGAGTGGTGCGTACCGAACCAGCCCTCATAGAAAAGCACCGCCTCCGCCCGCTCGACCTCGTCACGGCGGAAAAGCAGATCAATGTCCGCCGCGATGCGGCCGGCTGCGTTTGGCAGCCCCGCCAGAACATAGGCGCCGCCTTTGAGGACCAGGGGTGGTGTGAGGTTGCGGATCAACCCGCCATCGAGTTGCTCTAGCTCCCAGCGCAGGGCGGCAGCGTTGGTCTCCGCAGTCAATGCTGCCCCCCAAAGGTGGCGGGCCGCCCACTCCGGCAGGCGCTCGGCCACGCCCGCTCCCACGGCCCGATGCCAGAGAGCACCGAGCAACAGGTTCTCACGGCCGACGGCCAGCATCGCGGTCCAGTCCCGCCCCGAGAGCTCCAGCAACGAAGCCGGCCGTGCCAGGCCGTCACATAGGGCTTGGGTGGGATCCGGCTGCCAGGTCTTCAAAGATGGGAATCGCCTCTTCCAGTCGGCTGTAGCGGAAATCGTAGCCTTGCGCCTGCTCAACGATATCCACGGTGCGGTGGAACGCGCGGGCCCCGAGGGCGGCGTAGTTGAAGGAGTTCCGCGCCAAACCCATGAACGTCTCCCCCTCTGAGCGCTCCGTCAGCACCGCCGGTCCGTGCGGTTGATAGCGGGGAAATACCACCCATGCGGGAGTCGCCGGCTCGTTCGCCCGGATCACACTATCACGGGGCGGGCGCATGTGGGCCACCGACCCTTTCAAGGTATCGTGGCAGCGCTCACTGAGAAAGGCATCCGGGGCGAAGGCCTGGATCACATCGATGGAGGCGTTTTTCAGGCTCACCGGCCGGCTCAGCCCAAAGACCCGCACCTCGTTACTCGCAAGATCAACCAGCGTGGCCTCGTCACTGAGCAACCGCCACCCGCTGCAGGCCAGCGCCGCACAGAGGGTACTCTTCCCCGACTCCGGCGGCGCCGGCATGATGAGTGCCCGGCCGTTTTTCTCCAGGCAGGCGGCGTGGAAGCTCAAGAAATGCTTCACCTGCATCCCCACGCACCAATTCAGCCCCCACTCAAGCATCGGGAAGGCTTGATTGCGGGGGAGCGGCTTGAAGACACTCCTTCGATCCGCCAAGAAAAGCACTTGGGACCGATAAAACCGGCGGCCGCTGTAGGGCGCTCTCACCTCACAGCAGAAGTCACAACCTTGTTCAGCGTCCAGGAGAGGATGGTAGGCATAGAGCTGTGAAAGCCCCTCCGTAATGTTCTCCAGACGGCTTCGGAGAGAGAACCGAAAAGGTCCCGTCTGGATAACCAAATCCCCCGCGGACAGGCGCCTCTCTAAGTGACTCGACTGCGCTTGACCGATAGAAGTCACTTGATTTCCCAGATCAAGCCAGCCGCCCGCAACGGCTCGAGAAGCCTTTCCAGAGCGTCCCCGGCGCCCCCAGCAGCGCGCGGCTCTGCTTGACTCAACGCGCCGATCGAATCCGCCGCAGCAAGCAGTTCCTCCTCGCTCACCACGCCAGCGCGCTGGCGGAGAGAAGCGAGGACTTCAAGTGACTGTCGCGGCAATGTGTGCGTGGTTCCTTTACCGCGGTGGTATACGAGCCCGAAGCCCCCGACCCAACGCCACTCGAGACCCTCTAAAAAAAACTCCCATTGCCTAAGCACCGGAAACTGCTCGCAAGCGACCCACCGCAAATCACCCTGATCGAGAAGTCAAAAGACCCGCCATCACCCTTCAGTAATAAACTTCAAGAAACGAGCAAGCTCGCTCTTAGAAACCGTTTCCCCGCTACTGGTTCTGTATTCCTCATTATCCAAAATAGCCTTTACCACATCTTTGACTTCCTGCGTGGTCGGCCTTCCATTATGTGGGGCATCTGAAAAATACCCGTTCCTGCTGCTCAAAAACGCCGCGGTGCCAAAGTACACTGCATCACGGTCGTCACTATCTGTCAAACAACCACCGTTTGTGCCACGATAAACACGGCAATTACCGTTGTTTTGGACTGCCTCTTCCAAGGTCAGAACCTTGGATAAGTCAGAGTCGGCATAGTACTCGTCGTCAAGCCCAAAGACATCGCTGAATTCAAGCGCCCGCTCAGTGTCGGTCATATGGTTTCGCCAATAACCCGGCGTCTTGGAACCGCAATCGGGACTTTCACCTCCATCAAGGTGCTGCGACCCCCCCGAATGCCAACCGGAAAGATGGCAATTCCCACCACCGTTCGACGCGGCCCGAAGCGGGTTGGAGTACAAGGTCATCAGCACGGGCACGCTGCCGAGCGCCGCTTGCCCGAAGCGCCGGCGCGACATGCCCCGACTGGCGGAGGCATTGTCCTGCTCCTTCGCGTCGGGGCGCGGCTCGGGGGTCTGGTTGCGCTCGTGTTCCGTCATCGCGGATTCCCTCAAAGTCGCGCTGCTTCAGTTGGAAGTTACCGGTCTACCGAATTCTTGTGCAAGCTTCATACCGAGGCACGGGAGAATGGCTCAACCCCTTGCTGTGTCAGGGTGTTGGAGCCAAGCCCTGCCGGTTCTCTCCGGCTCCCGAACCCTCGACTGTAAAATCTGCTGACACCACCCGCGGCGAGTCCTGGGCGATCCGGCAGCCCTATCCGACTTGCCCCCGGATCAGGAAGGAGTGGCAGAGGCGCCCTTCCAAACCCGGCACGATCCGCAAAGCCTTGCGCACCGCTCGGTGCTCCACCCACGGCTGGAACCGCGCAATCCGCCCTGGCAGCAGCAACAGCCAAGCCACCTGCTGGACCTCCGTGCCTGTCGCTTCCAGCTCCTCAACGGTACCAATGTAGTCATCATAGCGCAGGTGTGGCGAACGGCCGGCCCGCTTGCGGCGCCACTCGGCAAGAACCGTAGGCAGGCACCGGGCGTTGAGGGCGTCCACCCAGATCTCGCCGCCCGGGCGCACCACCCGCGCCATCTCCGCCAGCGCCGGCCGCGGCCCCGGCAGTGCCTGGAGGACCCCGAGGCACAGCACCCCGTCAAAGCGATCATCGCCGAAAGGCAGCCGCTGGGCATCCCCAGCCACCCAGGGAATCCCCGGCTCGCTGCGCTGCTGCGCCTTGAACAGAGACGGCTGGGAGTAGTCCAGGCCAACCACGTCACGCCCGCTCTCCCGGAGGTAGCGCGTGTAGGTACCAGCCCCGCAGCCGAGATCCAGCCAGCGGCCCGCCGGGGCATCCGCCTGCTCCCAGAATTGGCGAAACTGGCGGAAGCGGGCATCCAGCCCGGTGGGGGTCCACCCCGCGATCCCGGCATCATCCTCCAAGGTGGCGCCGCGCTGCATGAACCGCCGCTGCCAGCGCCGTGCAAAATCAGGATCGGTCACCGCCCCTCCCTGTCTCTTGATCCGGTTTCCCCCAGCCGCCCGTCGCCTCGACCGGCATGACCCGCCGCCACCCCCAGCAAGAGCACCAGGTAGAAGAGCAGCGCGATGTGGGGGTTGAAAAAGATGGTCGCGAACCCCCCCACCGCCAGCGCCCCGGTGATCCCGGCGGCAGCCGCCAGCGCCGCCAGCGTCGGTGGGCGGGCATAAGGCGCCAGGGCCCAAAGGCCGGTGGCGACGAGCACCAGCCACAGCGCCGCGCCCGCAACCCCTTGATCGAAGTAGAACTCCAGTAGCTGGTTCTCGGTGCGCCAGGCGTCGTAGTTGCTGGTGGTATAGAACCAGTGTCGACCGCCCGCTGCAAACGTCCCATTGCTGAGGAGCGAAGAGCCATCGCTCCCAAGGACGCGGACGTCGTCCATGAGCAGCGGCCCCGGCAGACCATCCCGGCGACTCAGCGAAAAGACCAGCGATCGCTCCAACCCAGGCATCCCGCGCCCGGCAGGCGGCGCAAGCCGGAGGGCCATCCCACGCCACGGCGGATCGCTCCCCTCACCGAGGCCATCCAGCTGGATCCACCGCTCTGCGCAGCGGACCGGGTAGACCACCGACTCCTCACAGAGGGCCACACGTAGCCGGGCACCCGGCGGCCCCTGCACCCGGAGCACGACGTCCACCCACTCCGGTCGTTCGGCGGCGGACAGCCGCTGGGCAAGGCGCCCGGTCGGATCCTCGCCCATCCAGAGCATCGCGGTCTCGCCCTGCCCCAGGAAACCGTACTGTCCAACGGGATCGTCCACCTGCGGCGCGGTGCGGTAGGCCGCCGGGAAGGTTCCCACGCCGTGCCCTATCCACGGCGTCCGGGCCGTCTCCGCGGAAATCGCCAGGATCGTCGCCCAGCGATCCCAGCGCCCCTCCGCGTCACGGGTCGTGGTGGACCAGCGGTCACTGGCGAAGCCGTCGAGCATCGCCAGGGCAATCCCGATCGCCACCGGGATCGGGATCCACGCCAGGAGGATGCTGGACCGGCGGCTCCGCCCCCCAGCGTCGGCCAACAGTGGCCCGCCGAAGAGCGCCAGGACCAACAACGCCACGGCGACGGCCAACCACGCCGAGCGCGTGAACGTCACCACGGTGGCGTAGCTGACCAGCAGGCTGACCGCCAGCGTCCAGAGCGTCGGCCGGCGGGGCCGCGTCCAGGCCCAGACCAGCGCGAAGGGGATCGTCAGGGCGAGGAATGCCGCCAGACTGGGCCCGCCGACGTGCATGTCGGTGAACCAGCCGGCCACCCGGAAGCCGCTCTCGGTGTCCCAGAGCCCCGGGTAGGCGGCTCGCTCGCGCACCACTGCGGCCACTGCAGCGAGACACCCCAGCGCCATCCCCGGTACCAGCCCGCGCAGGAACTGCTCGCGGGGCGGATCCGGCGCATAGCGCACCAGCAGCAAGGCGCCGAGCGCCAGCAGCACCCCGGAAGCGGTACGGGCGGTGTTCCAGGGGGCGGCGTAATCCACCCAGGGCCCCGGGGCCTGGGTCAGCCACCACCAGACGGCCACCCCGACGCCGAGCGCTGTGGAGGCCAGCAGCCCGTAGAACGAGAAGCGCAGCGGCGCTGGTAACAGGGCGGGCAACGCGGGCGAACAATCCGACTGCCACGCCGGCCAGCGCAGGAGTGCCACCGCGAAGGTCATCATGAGAAGCAGCTCCACCTCGCCGAAGTGGAGCCAGCCGGTCCACGGCATCCCGTCGAGTAGGGCCACCGCAGGCGGCAAGGCCCAGAGCCAGGCCAGGGGGTAGCGAGCCAGGGTAAACGCGTAGACGACCAGCCCCACCGCCAGCCAGGCCCCGCCTTGGGGCCAATGGAGCGCCAGCGTGAGGGTCAGCAGGGCGAGCAGCAGACCACCCACCTGGGGCACCCATGCCCCCCATCCCACCGCTGACCTCCAGCAAAACCTGCCGGGACCTGTACACTCGTTGGTACGATGCGCCTTCACGGATGCACCTGTCAGGGATATGGCGGAACGACTCCACGACCTGCTCCTCGCCCCGGCCCACGAGCAAGCCGGCCGGATCGCGTTGCGCCAAGCCGGCAACCCGGCGGCGGCGCTTCGCTACGAAGAACTCGCCGAGGAGGTCGAGCGCACCGCCGCCGCGCTGCTTGAGCAGGGCCTTGAGCCGGACGATCGGGTGGGAGTCTACCTGGAAAAGCGGCTGGAGGCGGTGGTGGGCCTTTTCGCGGCGGCGGCTGCCGGCGGCATCGCGGTACCCATCAACCCGGTCCTTAAACCCGCGCAGGTCGCCCATATCCTGCGCGATGCCGGCGTGCGCTTTCTGATCACCTCCACAGCCCGCAGCCAGACCCTTCAGGCCGAATGGGCACACTGCCCGACCCTCGAGCACATCTGGTGGGTGGAGGATGCGCCGGCGCCGGACGCTTTGCCCCGAGGCGTTGCGGGCCATCGCTGGAATCAGCGGCCGCGGTGCGCCCCCGAACCACGTCCCCGGCGTATCGAGCACGATGCGGCGATGCTGCTCTACACCTCCGGCAGTACCGGTCTACCCAAGGGCGTGGCCCTCTCGCACCGCAATCTGACCGCCGGGGCCGCGAGTGTCGTCGCCTACCTGGAGAACGACGCCGAAGATCGCATCCTGGCGGCCCTGCCGCTGAGCTTCGACTACGGCTTCAGCCAGCTGACCACCGCTTTCATGGTAGGCGCTGAAGTCGTCCTTCACGACTACCTTTTGCCGCGGGAAGTCCCCCAAAAGGTAGCGGAGCACGGCATCACCGGACTCGCAGGCGTCCCGCCCATGTGGTTCGACCTGGCCGCACTGCCTTGGCCGGCGGCCGCGCACACTCACTTGCGCTATGTCACCAACTCCGGTGGGGCCCTGCCTCGCCCGACGCTGGAGGCACTGCGCCGCCAGCTCCCGGAGGCGAAGCTCTACCTGATGTATGGACTGACCGAAGCATTCCGCTCCACCTACCTGCCCCCCGAGGAGCTCGACGCCCGCCCGGATTCCATCGGCCGAGCCATTCCTAATGCCGAGGTCCAGGTGGTTCGGCCCGACGGCAGTGCTTGCGCCCCGTACGAGCACGGTGAGCTCGTCCACCGTGGCCCGCAGGTGGCACTGGGGTATTGGAACGCCCCCGAGGCCACCGCAGAGCGCTTCCGGCCCGCTCCCAACCGGCCGGCTGCGCTACCGTCCAGGGAACACGCTGTCTGGTCCGGCGACACGGTCTACGCCGATGAGCAGGGCTTTCTCTACTTCGTCGGACGTACCGACGAGCTGATCAAGACCTCGGGCTACCGGGTCAGCCCCCAGGAGATCGAGGCGGCGGTGCTGGAGATACCAGGGGTGCAGGAGTGCGTTGCCATTGGCCTGCCGGACCCGCGGCTGGGTCAGCGCATCGCGGTGGTGATCGCCACCGACGCCGGGACAGGCATCGACGCGGAGACGATCCGCCAGGCCTGCCGATCGCGCCTGCCCTCCTTCATGGTCCCGGAAACCTTCCGGATCCAGGGGCACGGCCTCCCGCGAACCGCCAACGGCAAGATCGACCGTACCGCCCTGCGCCACCATCTACTCGATACCGAGGCCCGCGAACATGCAGCGCCTTGAAGAACTGCCCTGCATGCGGACCTTCACGGTGCGCGACGGTTGCCTGAGCCTGAGCGGCAGACCGGTCCCTGAGCTGGTAGCCGAGGCCGGCGGGACACCGGTGTATCTGTACGACGAAGCCATGCTGCAGACGCGGCTGGCCGAACTCCGGGGCGCCCTCCCCGGCGATGTGGCCGTGCATTACGCCGTCAAGGCGAACCCCATGCCGGCGTTGCTCCAGTGCCTTGCCGACCGCGTGGATGGATTCGATATCGCCTCTGCCGGCGAGCTGGAGCGGCTGCTTGCCATCGGTGTTGCCCCGGATCGGATCAGCTTTGCCGGCCCGGGCAAGCGCGATGACGAGCTTGCCGCCGCCATTGCGGCCGGGATCACGCTGCACATCGAGTCCGCCGGCGAACTGGAGCGGGTGGCGGAGCTGGCGACCCGTTCCGAAGCGAGACCCCGGGTCGCCCTGCGCATCAACCCGAACTTTGAACTCAAACGCTCTGGCATGCGCATGGCCGGCGGCCCGCAGCCCTTTGGGATTGACGCCGAGTGCGCACCGGAAATCCTGCGACGCATGGATGCGCTGCCGGTGGCCTTCCACGGCTTCCACCTCTTCGCCGGTTCACAGAATCTGCGCACCGACCTGCTGATCGAGGCGCTGGAGCCGATGTTCCGGCTCCTCGGCGATCTGGCCGCGCAGGCGCCCGGACTGGTTCGACAGGTCACCCTGGGGGCCGGACTCGGCATCCCCTACTTCCCGGGCGATCAGCCGGTGGACCTGCCCGCCTACGCCCGGGCACTGGATACGTGCCTGGCCCAGCGCGCGGAGAGCCTTCAGGGAACCCGGATCGCCCTGGAGCTGGGCCGTTACCTAGTGGGTGAGGCCGGCGTCTACATCGCCCGGGTGATCGACCGCAAGGTCTCGCGCGGACAGGTCTATCTGGTCATCGACGGGGGTATGCACCACCACCTGGCGGCCTCCGGCAACCTCGGCCAGGTCGTGCGACGCAACTTCCCTGTGGCGGTGGCCAACCGGATGGACGAACCGGCCCAAGAGACCGCTACGGTGGTCGGCCCCCTGTGCACCCCCCTGGATCGCCTCGCCGAGCAAGTGGAACTCCCCACCGCCGAACCGGGGGATCTGATCGCCGTCTTCCAGTCGGGGGCTTACGGGCTGACGGCCAGTCCGGTGCATTTCCTCAGCCATCCCCTGCCGCGAGAGCAGCTGATTCCATCGATTCAGGAGGGTCCACGACATGGCCACGCCCGTTGACACCTTCCAGCGCTACTTCCGCTACCAGTTGCGACGCGGGCGGGATCACGATGAAGTCTTCGTCGTCTATACAGGGGACTCGGCGCAGAGCTCATCGCAGGAACCACAGACTACGGCCTCGGTGGACCTGGTACCCCAACAGCGCACGGCCCTGATCCGGGATATCCGCATCACACCGGAATTCCGGCTGCGCGAGGACGAGGGCGAAACCACCCACGGCGACCTGAAGCGGTTACGGCACATCTACAGCCGCACCTTCCCGCTGCCCTACGCGGCGGCGATGGCCGGGGCGCTGGCCCACGCCAGCAACCGCGACTTCCGGCAGCTGCGCGCCTACCTCTCGCGGGATGAGATCCGCATCCTGCCGCGTCTCTTTGCGTTGCAGCACTGTGGCGATCGTGAGTATCAGGGGCAGACGCGCCAGCTTTTGAACACCGCGGCGGAGCGCATGCCGGTGTTCTACGAGTTCGTCTGCATCGCTGCGCGGGAGTTGGAGGAGTAACCCGCCGGGGCGGACAGCCGGGCCCCGACAACGCCCGACCGTGCTTGCTCTACCGTCAAGGGCCTCCTAATCTCACACTGGAGCAAAAGGAGTTCTCCCGACGGTGTTCTTCAACGCATTTCGGCAACGGTGTCAGGAGCTCGGTGCATCCGCGGCGATTACCGAGGCAGCCGATGCGCTGTTGCGGCGGCTCAAGTCGGATTGGGGCTGCCCGCGTTACTACCTGCTGGCACAACCGGTCACTGACGAAGCGTTGCTGCCGCCCCGGCGGCAGCCCCGGGTCATGGTCCGCCAACTCCTCCCGGGCGACAGCGCGCTGGAGCAGTTGCCGCGGACGAAGGAACAGATCGCCGACCGCTTCGCCAGCGGCGGGATCTGCCTGGCCGCGTTCCGACCCGGGAGCGATGCCCTGCTCGGCTTCATCTGGCTGCTCTTCGGGCCCTGCCGTGAGCCGGAGCACCGCTGCGTGCTCTACCCACCGGAAGCGCCACCGTGCGCACTGGATGTGGATGTCTATATCCACGCCGAGGCGCGGGGCTCCCTGGTTTTCGCCCAGCTCTGGCAGGCCGCCAATCAGTTGCTACTCGAGCGCGGCGTTGAGTGGAGCCTGAGCCGCGTCTCCGCATTCAACATCCGGTCACTGCGTGCCCACCAGCGCCTGGGCGCCCGTCGGGTGGGCACCCTGCAGTATTTGAAATTCGGCGCCCTGGAGGTCGTCTTCGCCTCCTGCCCGCCCTATATTAGCTGGAGTCGCCCGGCAGGGCGGGCGCCGTCCATCACCGTTCGTCCGCCCACTCAAACGGACCTTCGAGACCGAACCGCATAACACACCGGGGAAGGAGCAGCCGTGGGAACTCAGCCGCGACTAACAAGCCGATACGTGAACGTACTCGCTACGGCCCTGTTGCTGCTCGTCACTCTCACAGCCTCTGCAGGCAATGCGGAGACACGGATTGTCAGCGACAGCGGCGCGCTTGGAGAGGGCTTGGAAGAGGCGGGGCCGCGACACATCCCGCAAACCCCGGCGGCGGCGCAGCGGGACGCCGACGATCCCCTGGAGTGGCCGGCACCGACTCGCACGCTGTCAGCCACCCCGGAGAACCTCGCCGACCGCGTGGCCGGGCTCCGACCCGGCGACGAACTGGAACTCGCACCGGGTGCCTATCGCGGCGGCCTCGACCTGCGCGGATTGGAGGGCACTGCAGACCAGCCCATCGTCATCCGCGGCCCGGAGCCGGATGCTGGGCAAGAGCGCGCGGTGCTCGTCGGCGAGTCGGGGCGGAACACCATCCGCTTTCAGAATTCGGCGCACATCGTCTTGAAGGACCTCGAACTCGACGGCCGGCGGCAGAACGTGAACGCGGTGGTGGCGGAAGCACCCGGCGATTACACCCACGACATCACGCTGGATGGGCTGTACATTCACGGTTACGACTCGAGTCGCGGGAACTCGGGGATCACCACCCGCTCGGCCGCCTGGAACTGGATTATCCGCAACAACGAGATCCGCCGCGTCGGCACCGGGCTCTACCTGGGCCAGCCCGACGGTGGCGCCCCGTTCATCGCTGGCGTCATCGAAGGCAACGACATTGCTGAAACCCGAGGCTACGCAGCCCAGATCAAGCACCAGCAGGAGCGGCCGATCATCTCGGGCATGCCCACTGAGCCCATGCGGACGGTGATTCGCGGGAATACATTCAGCAAGGCCGAAGGCGGAGACAGCGGCAGCGGGGCACGCCCGAATCTCCTGGTGGGTCACTTCCCCCGCTCGGGCCCAGGCCAGCACGACCAATACCTCATCTACGGCAACCTCTTTTACGAGAACCCCCATGAGCGCCTCTTCCAGGGCGAGGGGCACATCGCGCTCTACAACAACCTCTTCGTCAACCGCGGGGGAGAGGGCTTGGGCGGTGACGGGGCCATCTTCTTCCGCCACAACGACGTTCCCAAGGACCTCTTTATCCTCAATAACACCTTCGTAACCGCCGGGTTCGGCCTGCGCATCGATGAGCCGGACACGGACTACGAACAGATGGCGCAGGGCAACGCGATCTTCTCGCCCGAGCCGCTGC
>LKMJ01004633.1_pt1 | contig 12974 bp, 14 predicted proteins | sample 643391 | NCBI WGS metagenome assembly LKMJ01 (sample SAMN04112250, study PRJNA286221) | soda lake metagenome | biome: soda lake; feature: Kulunda Steppe; material: water; isolation source: sample PL-Br10 brine of Picturesque Lake | place: Russia: Kulunda steppe | collected 2010-07
GCGTTCGGTCCCGTCCCGAGATCCTCCCAGAGGTTCGCCATGTGTTCATCCGTCCGACCAACTGCATCAAAGCCCTTTCGGGTCGCGACGATCCGGGAGCAAAGCGACCCGGTGTCACGAAGACCGTGCCGCGGAAAACGAGAGCCGAACGCGGATAGGAGAGAACGCAACCGAGCGCGAAACGAGACGCAACGTACGAATCGGTGTGCTAAACCCGAGTTGAGAGGCGTCATGGATACGTTTAATTGGTAGCATACAACAAGGTGGCAATATGGATCCACATCGGCTCGCTCTCGATCGGTTCGTATCGACTATTTTCCCGGCAAAAATTATGAAATGGTAACGGATCATCGAAAAATATATTCCAAGCTAACGAATCTTCGATCCACCCGAAACGAGTTCTATGCACGTTTCAATCCTCCTGTAGGCCAATATCACCACAATCGATCCCGGTGAGGTTGTTTGAAAATATTAAAATGCGGTGATTCTTGAGAAAGGTTATATGCCCGGGTGACATTTCCATATGCATGTCAGAGGCACAATCTGTCACGGAGGCGTTGACCGCGGCCCGCGACCTGACCGCGTTCCAGCAAAACATTCTCTCGATCCTCGCCGAGGAGCCCATGTACGGGCTCGCAATCAAGCGTGAACTGGAGGCGTACTACGACGCGGAGGTAAACCACGGGCGGCTCTACCCCAACCTCGACGACCTCGTCGACATGGGGTTCATCGAGAAGAGCGAACTCGACAAGCGGACGAACCAGTACGAGCTCACGGAGGCGGGTCACGACGCCGTCCTCGGCCAACTGGAATGGGTCCTCAACCGATTCGTCATCGACGACACCCGAGCCAACGAGGTTCGCGAGATCGTCGACCGCCAGGCGTAGGCATTCCCCGACGTCGCGACGACGCAACGACACCCGATCGGTTCTGTCACACGGCGCGGCATCCGCCGCGCGTTTTCATCGCCACGAGCGACGGCGCCCGCGAGCCGGCAGCCGAACCGGGCTCAGCGATCGTTCCGTTCGGCGAGATCCGGACCGTCGACGTCGGACTCCTCGCCAGAGGGTCCGGCTTCGGGCGCCTCAACGTCGGACTCGTCGACCTCGTCGGCGACCTCGTCGATCGCCGCGAGCGACTCCTCGACGACCGCGAGCTGTTCGTCGGTCGGCCAGCCGTTCCGCGGAAGGTACTCCTCGCGGAACTCGGCCCGCGTCTCCGATGTAGCCTCGTCGACCGGCCGCACGTAGTGGTTGCTCATGAACGTCGCGAAGCGCCGGGCGTTCTCCGCGTGTGCCTCCTTCCCGACCGTCTCCGCGACCGCCTCCGCGACGACGTCGTTGTACGCCGCCACCTCGCGATAGCGGTCGGCGTCGCCCGGCCCCGACAGCGAGACCTCCACCGCCCGGTCGGTGTTTTCGATCCGCTCGAACCGGACCGTGCCGCCCTCGACCCACTCCGCCGGGTACAACACGAGGGTGTCGTCCTCCTCGCGGAGCCGCGGCGTGTAGTCGTGTGCGTCGACCAGGGCGTCGCGGCGATCCCGGTAGCTCCGTGCGGCCGCCGGATCGGTCGCCTCGCGTGCGAGCCGCGTGAGCCGCTCCGCCTCCGCGACCGCATCGGCGGGGATGTCGGGGATGCGGTCGTCGTCGGGGATGCGGTCGTCGTCGGGGATGCGGTCGTCGTCGGGGATGCGGTCGTCGTCGGGGATACGATCATCGGCGTCCCGTTCGGCGTCGTCGCCGTCGTCGACCGCCTCCGCGTTCATGATCTCTCGGGCTCGGCGTTTCGCCCACTCGGGTGGGTCCTCGTCAGGTCGCGTCATCGAGTGCCTCGTTCGCCAATTCGTCGGCGCGTGCGTTTATCTCCCGCGGAACGTGCGCCAGCGACCAACGGTCGAACCGCTCCAGCAGCTCCCGAACGCGAACCCGGTTCTCCCGGAGGTCGGGATCGTTGGCGTTCCACTCCCCGCGGACCTGCTTGACGATCAGCTCGGAGTCGCCGCGGACGTCGATCTCGTCGAAGCCGTACTCGTCGGCCGCCTCCAGCGCCCGGATCAGCGCCGCGTACTCCGCGCGATTGTTCGTCGTCGACTCGATCCGCTCGCCGCCCTCCGCGACGACCCCGTCGCTCGTCACGAGACACCACCCGACCGCCGCCGGACCCGGGTTCCCGCGGCTCGCCCCGTCGAAGTAGACGTGTGCGCGCCCGCCACCATCGCGGAGCAGGTTGGTGAGCCGCGTCGGGTCGCTGCCCTGGACCACCACCTTTCCGTCGTAGGCGACGGCGACGGCCCCCTCCCGGCTCGCCCGCCAGCGCTCGTGGTCGGTGTTCCCCGGCTCGATCGTGACGCCGGCCGCCTCCAATCGGGCGCGTGCGGCCGTCGGATCGCACTCTATCGTCGGCATTCGTCCGCCATCCGCGCCGCCGGTTAAAAGGACTGTCCGTCCGGATGCCCCCTCCGCGAGTCAGGCACCGTCCGGCTCGCCGGTCGGATCGGGTTCGGGCTCGGTGACGTACGCGCGGAGGTTGCCGGGATCGACCTCGTGGCCCGACCGGGTGAAGAAGTTCGCGACGTTCTCACAGTCGCGTTCGAGGAACTCGCCGGCGTTCGGGTGGTGGACGGTGACCGCCTGGCCCAGGTCGATGACGACGAGTTCGCCCTCGTGGATGATCATGTTGTACTCCGAGAGGTCGCCGTGGATCAGTCCCGCGCGATAGAGCCGCCGCATGTACTCACGGACGACCTCGTAGGCCGTCTCGGGGTTCTCGACGGTGACCTCCGAGAGCCGTCGGGCACGGTCGTCGGCGTGGCCGACGAGCTCCATCACGAGCACGTTCCGCTGGACCGCGATGGGTTCGGGCACGCGAACGCCCGCCTTTTGCGCGCGCTTGAGGTTGGCGAACTCCTTTTTCGTCCAGGCGAGCACGACGGCCTTCTTGTCGCTCGCGATCCCCTCGAACCGCGGGTCGCCCTCGAGATAGTCGCGCATCTGCCGGAAGTTCGAGGAGTTGATCCGATAGACCTTGACCGCAACCTCCCGGTCGGGATGGCCGTCCCCGTCGGTGTCGACGTCGGCCGGCGTTTCCGGGGCGGGGCGCTCGCCCGTCTTTCCGCCGAGCGCCTCGAAGACGCTGGCCTCCTTGCCCGTGGAGACGGGGCCGCCGAAGGCGTCGACGTAGCCGTCCTGGACGAGTTTATAAATCGCCGCGAGCGTCGCGTCGTCGAAGACCGACTCCTGGAGCTTGAACTGCTCGGTGTCCTTGATCCGTTTGCGGAACTCGTCGAACTCCCGGTCCTGCCGGCGGGCGATGCGGTCGGCCGCCGTGTCGGAGACGTCGAGCTCCTCCCACTCGTCGCCGGGGCTCCCCTCGGGCTCGAGCAGCACGAACTCCTCGCTCATTCGTTCGAACTTCGACGCCGCGACGTATAAGCGGGCGGGTCACGGCGCGTCGTCCGGGGCCACCGTACCGCCGTGGCGTCCGGTCGTCCACACCGAAGCCGCCGTGCCGCCGTCGTCTCCGATCGTCCACACCGAAGCCGCCGAACCGAAACTGAACCCTCGAGGTCGCGGGAACGACGGCGAGACGACGTTACAAAGCGAGCTTCACTTTCGCTTTCGGGCTCGTTTTTAAACCCCGTGGGGACGACGTCACGGGTATGAGCCAGTCCACGTTCGACGACGACGACCTGTTCGGCGAGGCGGCCGCGGAGACGCGTGCGGAAGTCGAAGAACACCTCGCGACCGCCCGCGAGGAGCTGCCTGCGGCGGCCGACGTCTGGGAGACCGACGCCGATAACGTCCTCGGAACGCTCAACGGACTTAAATCGGCGTTGGACGTCGGGGACGCGATCGGCCACGTTCGCTCCGCAAAGAAGGCGTACGTGCTCGGCGAGCGTGCGGACGCCTTCGAGGACGCCGAGGATCTCAAAGCGGAGATCGAGGAGCTTGAGTCGCTCGTGGGCGACATCGAGGCCGCCGCCGAGGCGGTGGGCTCCCTTACCGGCACGATCCCGGCGATCCGCGGGGCGTTACAGGACGCGGCCGACGACGAGTAGACGCGGCTTCGATCCCGCATCGGGGCGACCGAACGCCGCTCACTCCGGTCCCGCGGCGAGCCGCGAACGATCCCCCGTACCGCCCGTCAGCGCGCTCGCGAGCGCGCCCTTAACGACCACGTCGTCGCCGAGGTCGGTCAGCCGGATCTCGGGGACGTTGATGAAGACCATGTCCGCGAGCTTCTCGCGGACGGGATCGAGAACCCGCTCGGGATTGTTGAGCGCGACGGCGCCGCCGACGCTGACGACGAGCGGCGCGTACGCGTGGATGACGTTCGCGATCCCCATCGCGTTCCAGTGGGCGACCTGGTCGATGACGTGATCGGCAAAGACGTCCTCGTCGGCGGCCGCAAAGACGTCGATGGCGGTAAAGTCGGGATCCTCGATCGGCAACACCGTCTCGATGGGATCCTCCTCGTGCAGTTCGCGGGCGTACTTCGGGATGTTGTTTCCCGAGCAGTACGCCTCCCAGTGGCCGTCGTGTCCGCATCCACAGGTCATGAATCCGTGTGGGTCGACGGTCATGTGGCCGACCTCGCCCGCGTTGCCGTCCCAGCCGGAGAGGACGTTGCCGTCGACGGCGACGCCCGCGCCGATGCCCGACGAGATCGTGAGGTACACCATGTCATCCGGGTTGCGCTCGCTGTGGAAGCGCTCGCCGATCACGCCCGCGTTGGTGTCGTTGTGGAGATACACCTCCTCGGTGTCAAGCAGCTCCGAGAGCGGGCCCGTCAGGGGGATCCGTTCGATCACGTTCGGAAGGTTCGCCGGGCCCTGCACGACGCCGGCGGCCAGATCGAGCGGACCGATGGAGCCGATGCCGGCGGCGACGGCCTCGGCCGGATCGATCCCGGCCTCTCGGCAGGCGTTGCGGACGACGCTCAAAACGGCCTCCGTGACCGCAATGCCGTTCGGGCCGCGAGGTGTACGGCGTTCGTCGGAGCCGAGCACGGTCGCGGAGTCGTCCCCGACGACCGCGCGGACGTTCGTCGCGCCGAGATCGACGCCCACGTAGTACATCGGTTACATCCCGGACCGCATCTCACTTAAACGAGCCGTTTCGATCGATCGGCGGCATCGATCGGCGACACCGATCGGCGCATTCGACCGTCCCGTCGACCGTCCTGGATCGGTCCATCACTCGTCCTGGACCGTCCAACTTATTCCGTATCGGCGCGCACGAACGTGACCGGGCACGGGGCGGTCAGCATGACCTCCTGTGCGACGCTGCCGAAGACCGCCTTGCCGGTCGGCGAGCGATTCCGCCCGCCGACGAGGACGCGGTCGGCGTCGCGTTCCTCGGCGAGCGAGACGATCTCGTCGGCGTGGTCGCCCACGGCGCCGCGGATCGTGTGGTCGATGCCCGCCTCCGTGAGCGCCTTGGAGATGGATCGGGTCGTCGTGTGCCGCTTCGCGACGGCGTCCGGCGTCGACTCCTCGCTGGCCACGTCGACGTCGAGCTTCTCGCGGACGTCGTCGAACTCGTCGGCGGTGAACACGTGCGTGAGGACGACCTCGGCGTCCGTCGGACCCGCGACCGCGATGGCCTCCGCCGCGAGGCGCTTCGTTCGGTTCTCGTCCTCGGTGCCGACCGCGAGGAGGACGGTCTCGATGCCGGACGTCTCGGTTCGCCGCTGCGTTGCTGTTTGGCTCATATCGTCACGTTGGCCGCGCAGACTGATAAGCCTCTCGAAATATTTACTCAAGCATGAATTAATATTACAGACCAGTGATGTGAGGCCCGCATCTCCGGTTTTCGGGGATGGAGCCGCCGGGACGGATACCTACCGGTTTCGCTGCCCGGCCTCCAGCGCCCGCACGAGTTCGACGACGTTCTCGACCGCCTCGGTCGCGAGCGCCGCCCCCTTTTCGGCCGTCGCGCTCGTCGGATCGCCGAGGTTGCCCGTGTGTGTCAACGCGGCCATGTCGTCCGCCGAGAGCGCCCAGCCGACGCGGTTCTCGCCGAGCGCGTCGTAGTCGGTGAGCGGCAACGACGTCTCGGGCGGATCGACCGCCTCCGCCTCGTCCATCCGAACGAGGTCGGGGCGGAACGCGAGCATGAGGCTCGTCTCGAACTCCGAGGCGTGGAACGTGACCGCGGAGTCCCGCACGCGGGCGGCCGCGTCCGAAAAGACGTTCACGAGCGGGACGTGGAAGGCGTCGAGGTCGTGGTCGGCCCGGAGGTCGCGGACGACGATCTCGAGTTCGGGATCCTGTGCGAGGTAGTGGCCGTTCAACAGCAGCACGGACCCGATCCCCCAGTCGGCCGCGCTCGCCGCGACGTCGCGAACGTACGACCGGAACGTCTCGCTTCCGACGGTGAACGTGCCCGGCTTGAACGTGTGGTGGCTGCTGACGCCGTAAGGGATGGCGGGCGCGACGAGCGCGGGAACGCGTTTCGCGACGCGCTCGGCGATGGCCTCGGGCATCAGCGTGTCGACGCCGAGCGGCAGGTGATGGCCGTGCTGTTCGGTCGCACCGACGGGCAACAGCAGCGTCGACGTCTCCGCCGTCGCCGCCTCCACGTCGCGCCACGTCAGCTCGTCCAGTCGGTACGCGTCGAGACCGCCGTCGTGGTCGTCGGTCATGACGTCCGCTTCGTCGCTTCCGCGGGAAAGCGTTCGGGCGAAGCGCTCGGATGGGGCGCTCGGGCGAGCGACGGGACGCGTTTCCCGGAACGTCCTTCGAACGATCCGGGACGGATCAGTCCGCGTCCCCGCTCGTCAGATCGACGTAGGTTCGTCGGACCGTCACCGTCGTGACGTCGGCGAGGTCGGCGACGTCACCCTGCGTGACGTCCGCGTCGAATTCCCGACCCGCGGCGTACAGACAGCCGGCTGCGACGCCCGCGGGGTTGCGCCCGTTCGCGATCCCCTCCTCGACCGTCCGGTCGGCGAGCTCGCGAGCACGCCGTTCGACGGCCGGCGCACAGTCGAGCGACGAGGCGAACCGCGGAAGGTACTCGCCCGGCGTCGTGGGACCGAGCGGGAGGCCAAGCTCGCGGTTCATCGCGTCGAAGGCCGCCTCGTGTTCGCTCACGGTCGCCTTCGCCTCCGTGCAGACCTCCTCCACGGTGCGCGGGACGTCGGCGGTGCGGCAGGCGACGTAGACGCAGGCGCACGCGAATCCCTCCAGCGACCGACCGCGGAGGAGGCTCTCGGACTGTGCGGAGTCGAACAGCGAACAGGCCGTGTCGCGGATGCTGTCGGGGAGCTCGAGCGCGCCCGTCAACCGCCGGATCTCGGTGTAGGCGTACACCTTGTTGCGGTCACGCTTCGAGGAGATGCGGGCGCGGTTGTGCTGGGTGCGCATCCGGGCGAGCCGGCGACGCTTGCGCCCCTTCACCGTCGTCGATCGCCCGATCTCCGTGGAGAGTCCGCGATCGTGTCGCGAGCGCGTGAGCGGCGCGCCGGTGCGCTCGGGGTTCGTGTCGTCGTCGTCGAACGACCGCCACTCGGGACCGTGGTCGATCCGGTCGGCCTCGACGACGAGCCCGCAGTCGGTACAGACCGTCTCCGCGTCCGCGATGCGCGTGCGGCCGCCGCATTCGGGACAGGTCTCGTCGTGACGTGCGTCCGCTTCCGACCCCCCGCCGGAACGGGTCCGGGCTTTCGCGGGACGAGCCGTTTTCGAGCCGTGCGACCGAACGCGCGTCGAGCGTGCCTCACTCATCACACGTGATCCTCGGGCCCGATGCCTTACTTAAACCCCGGAGGATCGAGGGGTGAGCGGCGATCTCACGAGCTGATAACCGACCGATTATCGGTAGGTGTATCGACCAACGATCCGTCTGCAGTGCAATGGTTTTAAGCACCCATACGAGACAGAATCGATATGACGCTTTCCGATATCGCGGACGGATTGGAGGTCACCGCGGACCAGCGTGATCGGGGCGTCGCCGTCGCGGACGACACCGGAACGCCGCTCGCGGAGCGCCTGCACGCACACGCGGACGTGCTTCCGTGCACGCCGGAGGCGACGGCGACGCTCGTCGACGCCTACACCGCCGGTCGAAGCGTCGGCGACGCCGCGGCCGAGGCGAACGTCAGCCCGATGACGGCCGCCAAGACGCTCCATCGCTGCGGCGTCTCGGGCGTCAGCCCGTTCGCACCGACCCGGCTCGGGATCGTTCGTGACTGGCTCGACGGTCGCCTCCCACGAAGCGAGGCGATCGAGTTGACCGGCGGCGACGAGGCGGACTTCGCGCTCGCGACCTACATGGAAACGCATGACCCGGTTCCGGCGGTCGAAAACGCCGTCGACGCGCACGTCGCCGGGACGTCACCGCTCGGCGGAGGGCTCGACGGCGACTCCGGACCGCTCGGAACCGGCGACCTCGGCGACGCGCTCGAGACACCCGACGGCCTCCGGTGAGGATCGGCGAGTGACCCCTGCGCCCTCCTGACGACGCCAAGCGACACGACGACGCCAAGCGACACGACGACGCCAAGCGACACGACGACGCGTCCGGCCGGTCACCGTAGCCGGCCGATCAGTCCCTCCGTTTCGAACTCGATGCCGAGCGTCGTCCCGAACAGCTCCTCGTATGCGGCGGCGATCGACTGCGCGTACGCGCCGTCTCCCGCCGCCACGGTCGGAGCGACCGCGATGGCCGGATCGGTCGCGGGGATCGTGAGATCCGCGTCGTGCTCCGCGTCCGAGTCCGTGACGGCACCCCCGGTCCCCGTGACCGCGAGCGTCGCATCGACCGCCGATCCGACGTCGGTCACGCGACCGCGGAGCCGCTGCAGGGCGTCGCGTCCGTGCGGACTCGCCGGTCGAACGCCGACGACGCGGTCGACGGTCGTGACGGCCGCGATGGCCTCGTTCGACGCCACGGGCGAGACGTCGACGATGACGGCGTCGTAGCCGCTGGCCGCCTCCTCGATCCGGTCTTCGAACGCGCGGGCCGCCTCCGCGGTTCGCGCGCGGGCGAGTCGCTCGAAGGGTGCACGGACGGGGACGACGTCGAATCGGGCCGGCGAGTCGATCGCCGCCGCGCCGGACGGCGAGTAGGTCGCGGCCGTCAACGCGTCATCGGTTCGGTCCGTGACGAGCGTCGTGAGGTCCGGGCCGATCCGCCCGTCGACGTACTCGGCGAGCCCCTGCGTGACGAAGTCGCCATCGAGAACGACCACGTCGCGGCCATCCCGGACCCCCATCGTCGCCAGCTCGATCGCGGTACGCGTCGTTCCCGCGCCGCCGGTCGCCCCGACGAGCGCGAGCGTCGTCGCCGTCATACACGTCGCTTCCCTCGGTTTTCCTCTTAAGCGCTACGGAGCGCGCTGGTCGGGGGACGAAGCGGCGGCACGGACAGCGGCGGCACGGACAGCGGCGGCCCGGATCGACGTCGCCGTCGGTCCTCGTTATCCCGCGATCGCCTCGGCGATCCCGTCCAACTCCTCGTCGGAGAGGTCGGGACGCTCGCCGGCGACCGCGTGGATCGGAGCGCCGCCGTCGCCCTCGAACCGCGGGATCAGGTGGACGTGGACGTGCGGAACCTCCTGACCCGCCGCCTCGCCGTCGTTGATGCCGACGGTGGCGGCGTCGGCGTCGACCGCGTCCTGGACGCGGGGCGTCAGCTTCGTCACCGCGTCGAAGACCGCGCTCGCGGCCCCGGGATCGAGGTCGCCGACGTGGCGTGCGTGTCCCTTCGGAATCACGAGCGTGTGCCCGCGTGCGAGTGGATTCGCGTCGAGGAACGCGAGGACTTCGTCGGTCTCGTACACCGTTCGTGCCGGGATCTCGCCGGCGACGATCGCACAGAAGATGCAGTCGTCGGACATACGCGAGGGGTCGTCCGCACGTCGTATGAAGGTTTCCCGGACGGGACCGACTTTCCAGGACGAGAGCGACGGGACGACCCCTGTCGGCCGACGCCTGCCGATCCGGACCCCTCCCTCTCCGGCTCCCGAACGCTGATATGCCGGACCCGTCTGTATGGGTGTATGACGACGCTACCGTCGGCCGTGATCGGCGACGCCTACGCCGATTCGACCGCTTGGAACCTGCTCGCGGAACTCTCCGATCTCAACGATCGAATGCCCGGTCACGAGGGCGAGCAGCTCGCCGCCGAGCTGATCGCCGAGGCCTTCGAGGAGGCCGGACTCGACGACGTCTCGAGGACGGAATTTCCCATTCCCGGCTGGTGGCGGGAGGGCGCGTCGATGACCGTCGATCACGGCGGTCGAACGAGCGTCTTCGACGGCAGCCACGAGATCGTCGAGCTTCCCGGCACGCCCGCCGGCTCGATCTCGGGCGAGATCGTCGACATGGGGTACGGGCTGCCCGAGGACTTCGAGGACGTCGATCTGTCCGGCTGCATCGTGATGGCGTCCAGTCTCACCCCGGACGACTACGGCCGCTGGGTCCACCGCAGCGAGAAGTACGACTACGCGGCCGAGTCCGGCGCCGACGCGTTCCTCTTTTATAACCACATCGAGGGTGCGCTGCCGCCGACGGGCGGGATCGGCCACACGAACGGACCCGGACCGATCCCCGCCGTCGGGCTGAGCAAGGAGCTCGGCGTGCGCCTCGCGCGCCACTGCGACGACGCGGCGGGCGACGACGGCATCGAGGCGGTCCTGGAGGTCGCGGCACGAAACGAGCCCGCGACCTCGGTGAACGTCGAGGCGACCCTCGGTCCCGACACCGACGAGGAGGTGCTCTACACGGCCCACCTCGACGCCCACGACGTGGGGACCGGCGCGAACGACAACGGGTTCGGCTCGGCGCTCGTCGTCTCGCTCGCGCGGATCCTCTCGGCGGTCGAGGACGACCTCGAGACGCGGGTTCGCCTCGTCGTCTTCGGCGCCGAGGAGGTCGGCCTCTACGGCTCCTACTACTGGTCACACACGCACGACCTCGATCGGGTGAAGTGCGTGCTCAACGTCGACGGCGCCGGCTACTCGCGGGATCTCGAGATCCACCATCACGGCTTCGAGGCGATCGGCGACGCGTTCGAGGAGGTGAGCGACGAGTTCGACGTTTCGATCGCGGTGGAGGACGGGCTCCGTCCCCACAGCGACCACTGGCCGTTCGTCCAGCGCGGGGTCGCCGGCGCACAGGGACGCTCGACGGCGAGCGGAAGCGGTCGTGGCTGGGGACACACCCACGGCGACACCTTCGACAAACTCGACGTCCGCGACCTCCGGGAGCTGTCGGTGCTGTGTGCGGCCGGGGTCGTCAAGCTCGCGGAGGCGGACCGGGAGATCGAAACGCGAAGCGCGGAGGACGTCCGCGAGGAGACGGTCGAAAGCGGCTACGACGTCGGCATGAAGGCGACGGACACGTGGCCGTGGGGCGAGCCGCGACCGTGGCCGTGGGCCGACGATCTCGAGTAGGGCCGTGACCGTGAGCCATTCGACGCCGGCGAACGATGTACGGGATCGACCGAACGCCGACGAGATGGAGAGGTCATCGACGTGGTAGACGTCGAACGAGGACGGGCACGGGCGAAGATCTCGCTCGGGCTCTCGACGCTGTTCGCCGCGGGCGCGATCGCCTGGTTCTGGCTGCAAGGAGATGCGTTCACCGGGGTCGGCCTCGCCGTGCTGCTGCTCGCCGCCGGCTACTGGGAGTATCATCGGCGGCTCCAGGACGTCCGGGCGGCCGCCCGTGCGGAGGCCGACGCGGAGCGGCAACGGGAACGCGATCGGGGGTGAGGACCGGGGGCGAACCACTCGGTTACGAAAATAAAATAAATGATCGTTATTTTTACGCCCGTACACCTGATCGGTTCCACGCCGCCGGACGCCGAGTGGACGATGATTGATCATATATCCCCATAACTGACCGTTCAGTCAGCCTATGCGCGCGCCGTGTGACGTTTGGTCGCCAAATCGGCCGGGTATCGTGGACGGAGCAATAGATTTAAATGGGTGATTTCGTTACGATGTATCATGCCACGCGAACGCATCACTGGGCGCAGAGAGTTCCTGAACAAGGCCGCGGCGACGTCCGGCATCGTCGGGCTCACCGCGGCCGCCGGCTGCCTCGGCGACGACGGCGACGATCCCGGCGACGACGACGACGACGGCGGAGCGGACGTGGACGCCGACGACGAGCTCGGCGAGCAGCTTCCCGAGTACACCTTCCTCAACAACGCACAGAGCTACAATCCGCCGCGTCACGACGCGGTCAACCTCATCGCCGATCAGTTCGAGGAACTCGGCCTCGACATGGAGGTCGAGGTGCTGGAGTGGGGGACGCTGTTCAACCGCGTCGACGTGGAGTACGACTACGACTTCTCGCTGTGGCACACGTTCTTCACCGTCGACCCGGTGCTGGAGCTCAGCTCGACGATGCACTCCAGCAACACGGGCGAGGGCGACGGGAACTTCTCGGGCTACGAGAATCCCGAGGCCGACGACCTGATGGATCAGTACCTCGCCGAACCTGACGACGAAACGCGCATCGAGTTGGTTCACGACCTACAGCGAATCCTGATGGATGACCTGCCACAGATGCCGGCGGTCGACATGCCGTATCTGGCCGTGTATAACAACGAGAAGGTTGACAACTGGGAGTCGGACCTGGCGATGGGATTCAACTCCTACTGGACGATGATCAACCTGGAGATGCTGGACGGCGAGGACACGCTGACGGGCTACTGGCCGGAGGCGCTCGACACGATGAACCCCCTCGGCCACAACGACGAGAACAAACACTCGTACAACTTCGAGCTCATATACGACAGCGTCATCCGGGTCGACAACGAGGGCGAGTTCGACACGGACGTCAGCCTCGCCACCGACTTCGAGCGGGTCGACGAGACGACGATGGAGTACACGATCCGCGACCACACCTTCCACGACGGCGAGGACCTGACCGTCGAGGACGTCGCCTTCTCGTACAACTACATCGTCGAAAACGAGGTTCCGCTGTACTCGGTGCAGGCGAACTTCATCGAGGA
>LKMJ01004634.1_pt1 | contig 12972 bp, 14 predicted proteins | sample 643391 | NCBI WGS metagenome assembly LKMJ01 (sample SAMN04112250, study PRJNA286221) | soda lake metagenome | biome: soda lake; feature: Kulunda Steppe; material: water; isolation source: sample PL-Br10 brine of Picturesque Lake | place: Russia: Kulunda steppe | collected 2010-07
CGTCGCACTGGTAGTCACCGCGTCCGTCGCTGTCGTGGCCTCCCGAAGCGTCCCGTTGAGTGCTGAAAACAGCCCCTCGAAGTCGACCGAATCGTCTGTACCCCGCCAGTCTCCGACCTCGAAACCGTCGGTCGCACACGTCGAACACCGCGTGGCGTCCGCATCGAGACGGTCCAAACAGACGTGACAGCGCTCCAGGGCGGCGACGACCGTTTCGGACAGTTCGAGAAGTCGGTGAAGGGACCCCTGTAACGCAGTCGCGTCGTTGATGAATTTCGCGAGTGCCTCGTCGACGGGTTCGTCGAGTGTCGAACGGTCGATCGAGGCGAGGCGATCGAGGAGTGAGTCGACGACTGCGAGACGGAGGCGCAGGTCCCCCCGCGGTTCGACGTAATCCAGTTCCGTACCCGACTCGAGACGGTCGGGAAGGGTCGTGACCAGCGACGCAAACGAGGCGGCGATCGAGATCGTGGTACCCTGGGTTTCGGTTATTTCACGAACGCTCTCGAACAGCACCGTCGAGTCCTCGACGTCGACCGGTTCGAGCGAGTCCCGACGCAGCAGTTCGAAACAATCGTCACAAACCGTCACGAGAAGGCTGCGGTGGACCGTATCCCCGATCGGAACGCTGTCGACGGGAAAGACTCGAACGCCAGTCGAACCGCTCCCGCGGGCGTACGTGCCACAGTGACGGCACGTGTGTTCGTCGCGTTCGAAGACGGCGCGCCTGTCCGCCTGCCACTCCCTGGAAGTCACGTTGCTGGGAGTACTCGACCCGGGGTTAAGAGTGTTGACAGTCAGACACCCACCCGAGGTCGAGGAGGTGGCAATCGGACACCGTGGACCACGTCGTAGGGTCCGGATTCAGGGCAGATCGATGGTCGGTGCAGACGGGAGGAGCCACGGGGCCACCGACGCCACCATATCACATCCATGAAACAGACGTTCGCGTCGAGAGGACGATCGTATGGCGGGATTTTTAGAAGGACAAAATCCTCAGACGGAGAATATCCTCGGAAAGATACATTCTCAGAAGGCAGTAGTCTCGGAACGGCGGGAGTGAGGCTACAGGGAGCTTACTCGGCGGCGATGACGTCGTCGATGCGGACGATCATCGTCGCCGCTTCCGTGGCACTTTCGAGGGCTTCGCGCTTGACGTCGGCGGGATCGACGATGCCGTACTCGACGGGGTCGCCGACGGTGACGGTTTCGCCGTCGGTGATCAGGCCGGCGCGACCGCTGGATTCGTGTTCTGCGCGCAGGTCGACCAGCGCGTCGATCGGGTCCTTCCCGGTGTTGCCAGCGAGCGTCCGTGGCACGACGTCCAGGGCATCGGCGAACGCCGAGACGGCGAGCTGTTTCCGACCCTTGATGCCGGCCGCTTCGGAGCGAACCCGGTCGGCGATGGCGATTTCGCTGGCTCCGGCGCCGGGGACGACCTCACCCGATTCGAGGGCGGTCGCGACGACGTCGAGTGCGTCGTTGATCGCGCGCTCGAGTTCGTCGACGACGTGGTCGGTGCCACCGCGGACGAAGACGGTGACGGCCTCGGCGGCAGCGCCACCCTCGACGAACGCGAGGTCATCGTCGCCGAAGGACTCGGTGCGGATGCGGTCGGCAGCACCGAAGTCGTCCTCGGAGAGGTCGGCGATGGCCCCGACGCGTCGGGCGCCAGTGGCGGTCGCAACCTTGCGGGCGTCCTTGTTGCCGAGATCCTCGAAGGCGAGGATACCCTCGTTCGCGAGGTACGAGGCGACGCGGTCGTCGATGTCGTCGGTCGTGAAGAGGACGTCGACGCCGCTGTCGGCGATGGTCTTCGCGTAACCGCGCAGTTCCTTTTCTTCCGCGTCGAGGGCCGCGTTGAGCTGGTCGATCGAGTCGATGGTGTACTCGGCGTCGATCTCGCCGGTACGGACCTCGAGTTCGACGTCGAGGATGGCGACCGAAGCGTCTTCGACCGTTTTGGGCATTTCGTCGTGGACCGGTTCCTCGTCGATGATGATCCCCGGGATCAGTTCCGTATCGCTCGAGGAGGCGCCGACCTGCGTGTGGACGGAAACGTTCTCGCGATCGACCTCGTCGCCGTCGTGAACGTGGCCGATCGCCTCGACGACCGTCTTCGCGAGCCGTTCGGGGGTTAGCCCACCGGTTCCCTTGCCGGTCATGCTCGAGGTGGCGACCTCGACGAGGAGGTCGTCGTCGACCTCGGCTTCGAGGACGACGTCGTCGACGGCTTCGAGGGCGATCTGGGCGGCCTCGTGGTAGCCCTCGACGATCGTCGTGGCGTGGACGTCCTGTTCGAGGAGGTCTTCTGCCTCCGCAAGCAGGTTCCCGGCGATGACGGCCGCGGTCGTCGTTCCGTCACCGACTTCCTCCTCCTGCGATTCGGCGACTTCGACGATCATCTGCGCGGCCGGGTGCTCGATGTCCATCTCGTTGAGGATGGTCGCGCCGTCGTTCGTGATGACGACGTCGCCGCTGGAGTCGACGAGCATCTTGTCCATGCCTCGGGGGCCGAGTGTTGTCCGTACGGCCTCCGCGACGGCCTTTCCGGCCATGATGTTCGACGATTGGGCGTCCCGGCCCTGCGTTCGCTGACTGTCCTCGCTCAGAATGAACATGGGTTGTCCGCCCATGCGTCGCTGTTGTGCCATGGTTGAATCCTCACTAACACTGTCGTCAGCACTTCTATATAAAACTATCGCTCCCATGTCGCCTCCCTCTGGCGATTGTCCGTGTTACCGATCACCACACGACCGGCGTTCTCGGGTCGGTGGGTCCAACGGTGAACACGGTTACCTGCGTCTCGGTTTTCGAAAGGTATTCACCGGCTACGGGCGTTGTCCATCGACTTTCGATCGATGTCCATCGGCTTCCAGGTACTGGTATTCAACAATCGAGTTCTGTTCGTCGGGTTCCGGGTAGGCACCAGCGTGGAACTCACCACAGACGCGAGATCTGAGCCGATAGCACGATATGGGTTGGGTCGCAACATCCCATCGAATGCTCGAACTCGAACACGAGTTCCGGGTCGTCGACGTACACGCCAGATTGCGTCCCGACGGCCAGGTGGGGGAACGTGGGCGGGCGATTTCGCCGGACCGACTCGAACGGGAAATGCACCAGGCAGGGATCGTCAGGTCGGTAGTCTTCCCGGACGCGACGCCGGAAACGAGCTACGTCTCGGCGAACAACGGCGTCGCCAGACTGAGCGTCGACCGACCGTTCGTGGCGTTCGCACGGATCAACGGAACGCGCGATCCACGTGACGACCACGTCGGTCGCCTGCGAAACGTCGTCAGCCGTCGACGAGAGTACCACACGACGCCCGACGACGTCGAGCAGTACGCCTACGACGACCGATTCTACGGGTTCGTCCTCGATCCGATCGTGGACGGCATCCCGGACGAGCGGGTTCTCGATCGGCTCGATGACGTCGGCCTTCCGGTGCTCGTTCGAGGCGGAACACGGGCCCCACCCTCGACCCTCGGGGATCACCTCTTCGGTCGGTCGTTTCCGGTCGTCGTGGCACACTTCGGCGGCTACCCGCTAAATCGGGAACTCATGCACGAAATGATCGACCTACTCGAAGTATACGACGAATGCTACCTAGACACCAGTTTCGTCAGGTTCCGCGACGTTCTCGAACGCGCGCTGCTCGAACATCCAGACAGGGTCTTCTTCGGCAGCGGCGCACCGGACTGTCACCCCGACGTCGCCATCATGGAAATCCTCACACTCGACGTCTCCGAGGACAAACTCTGGCGAACGTTTTCGAAAAACGTCTGTCGGGTCATCGAGGCGCTGGGCCCCGACGCCGACCGGTCCTGAACGGTTTTCGAGTTGTGTGTGACACTGTTGCGAGTGACGTACGACATCCACCGCGTCCGGCTATAACGCTGTACGTATCGCGATATATCGATCGATGCGTCCGCCAGTGACGAACGATGCGTCCGCCTGTGACGATCAATGCGTCCGCCTGTGACGATCAATGCATCGCGATGTACGTCTTCGTGTCCGTGACGCCCTCAAGTCCCTGGATTCCAGAGGCGACGGCTCCGAGGACGTCGTACACCTCCGGGGCGTCGACCTCGGCGATGATGTCGTAGTTTCCGGCGACGATGTGCGCGTCGCCAACCGACTCCAGGTCCCGGATCGAACCGAGTAATCCTTCCGACTTTCCGGCGGCAGTCTTCACCATGACGAAGGCGTGAACCATAGTACCAGTCGGTGTGGTACTCCCTGGCACGACTAAAGCCTTTGCCCAATTTCACTAATCGGTCGGAGTAAACTTATTCAGGGGTGCGAGCGTACCCGGGGTCATGCGGTTCGTTATCATCGGCGCTGGACGTGTGGGTTCACGAACGGCGCGCGTACTACGTGAAGAAGGCCACGACGTGACCATCGTCGAACGGGACGAAGGGAAAGCTCGGAGAGCACGCGGACAGGAGTTCGAGGTCGTCCTCGGTGACGGGAGCCGAGAGGAAATTCTCGAAGAAGCCGGTATCGACGAGGCCGACGCACTCGGCGCGCTCACCGGCGATCTGAACACGAACTTCGCCGCCTGCATGATCGGCAAGCACCACGGATGTCGCACGATCATGCGCATCGACGAGGATTACCGCGAGGACATCTATCGAAAGTACGCCGACGAGGTGGACGAAGTGATCTACCCCGAACGCCTCGGTGCAATGGGCGCAAAAAACGCACTGCTGGGCGGGACGATCCGCGCGATCGCAGACATCGCCCAGCACCTGCAGGTCGTCGAGTTGACGATCACGGAGGACGCCCCCGTCAAAGGGTACACGATGGGCGAACTGCAACTGCCCGCGGACGCGACCGTGCTCGCATTCGGCAAGGAGGACGGGACGCTCGAGATACCGACGGCGGACGAGTCGCTCGAGGAGGGCGACCGCGTGGTCGTCCTCGCCGACTTTGCCGTACTGAGCGACGTCCGCCAGATTCTGGTCGGAGAGACGTCGAATCGTGCAGCCGCTAACGCGGGTTCAGGAGGTGTCTAACGATGGTTACGGCATTCGTCATGATCAAAGCGAACACGGGCGAGGCAGAACAGTTACGAACGAACATCGAAGCGATCGACGGTGTCGAGTCCGCCTACATCGTCGCTGGAGACGTCGACATCATCGCGAAGGCGGTCGTCGACTCGCCAGCCTCGGTCAAAGACGTCGCGGCGACGGAGATTCAGGGAATCGAGGGGGTCGAAGACACCCAGACCTACATCGCGATGGGGTGATCACCTCCGAGCAGCTTGCCAACAGAACCTGCATCAACACTTCAATACCAGTGCCGTCCTGGCCAAGTTCACAAACCGAGTAGCGTCGGCCGATCCTCGTGGCGGGCCCCTCAGCAAATCCTTTCGAACAACGGAACGTTACGGCTCTGAAACGGAGTCATCGACGTCCCCGGCTGCCTGTGCATTCTCGAGCAGGGTTGCTGCTTCGCCGCGATAGTCGTACCCCGGTATGAGTCCTTGCGCGAACGTCCCCTCGACGTACTCGATGAGCGTTTTGGCATCGTCTACGCCCTCCCCAGCGTTCCAGGTGACGTACTCGAGAGAGACGCGAACCTCCTCCCCATTTCGTTCGAGCCGTGGTTCCTCGTGGCGAGTCGTGTGTGCGACCGAAAAAACGTCCGCGAGTCTACGCTCGAGCGTCTGGAACCAATCGTCCTCGACGATCGAGGCCACAGGGTCCGTCGTCGCTGCATCGAGCGTGGGCAATCGGACGGTTACCCGAATCACTCCGTCGCGTGGACCCTCCGCCTGAATCGCGGTGACGGCCGTCTCGAACACAGTCGTCTCGAGGGCGTAGCCGTCCTCGGTCTGGACGAAGGCCTCGTGTGCTTCGAGCGCGTCTTCGATCGGACCGGGTATCGATTGCATCGGGGGATCTACGCGGTGGCGCGCAATGGGACTTCCGTTGCCGATCGATCTTTCGTTGTCAACCTAATTCACGTACATGCCGACACGTGCACAACCCGACACGTGCACAACCCGACACGTGCACAACCCGACACGTGCACAACTCGGTTCCCGTATACAGATCCGGACGTGTAGGCCATCCGTTCGACGGGAAAAGTCTCGTTTCGAGGCGGTTGACCGTCAATAACTACACGGGGGTCGGTCGAGCAGAGTTTGCTATGGTATTAGACAGATACACCGCCGAACGCCGCCGCTTTTATCGACTGCTTGGCGTCAACGAGGTGTCGGTGGGTCTCCCCGTCGGTTCGACCGACGACGCCGAAGCGCGCACTCAGGCACGTTCCTCACCGCTCGACACCGACCGACCCGATGGGCAGACCAATATCACTGTGGACAGCTAACCCAGGTGGCTCGATCGAGGTCGGAGACCTCGAACCGTCCGCCTCAGGTGAAAACCCTCGTTCGGGAAAGCGTTCGTTCGTCCCGGAAAATCGTTCGTTCGGCTCAGGATAGCCTTCGTTCGTCGAGAAAGCTCCGGAGTGCCGTCGCGAGCTCCTCGAAATCCTTCATCATGAGCCCGTCAGTGGTGACGAACACCCCCTCGCGATCCGACGTGACACGGATGAGAAAACCGTTGTCGAAGACGCGAATCGTGTACCGGTAATCCCCGAGTTCCGAGCCCTCGTAGGCTGCCTGTGTGGTCTTGAACCCGCGCCACTCGTGACCGATGAACGTAGAAAGATCGGCATCGCGTTCCAGATCGCCCCGCAGGTAGAGTTGATCGTAGTCGTCGCGGGTGAAGTAGGTTATCGAACGAATGCTGTCACCGACGGCCGTCCGACAGGTTGCCACGATCTGATCGACCGTTTCAGCGGGGAGCAGTCCCTTCGTCATACGTGTCCGATTGGGACGAGGTGTCTTAACACCGGTGACTCCGCCGCGAGCATTCGGAGTAGCCGGGCTTTCTGGACCGTCGAACCCACCGATTACCGACCAGCCATCGACCGACGGTCCTCGACGTCGATCGGATAGGTGGTTCCGTCCGTCGAACCGGAGGCGACAGTTCTGTCCTTCGAGCCGGAGGCGTCGGGCTCGTCTTTCGAACCGGAGGCGGCAGTTCCGTCCTTCGGGCCGGAGGCGTCGGGCCTGTCTTTCGAGCAGGCGTTGCGGTCCGGTCCTCGTTCGTCAGGGAGCTAGCCGACACGCTGTCTATTCATCGTGTCCACCGTCGTCGTCCCTGCCGATGGTCGGAATACCGATAGCCGCCGATCCACTCCGGCCACCCGCCGATCGCACCCGATCGCGGGTTTTTTCTCCGTCCGCTCGGTGAAGACGGTCATGACCCTCGACCCGGTTCACTTCGACGGCATCGCCAACCTGGCGCGCCGGATCGATCACGGCGTCGACGAACGCGACCACCGAGAGCTGGCCGAGACGGTCTGGGCGGACTTTCTCGATCCGCTCACCGACGAACGAGGGCGGACGATCCTCGAACCGCTCGCGGGGGTGCGCAAACACCTCGTCGACTGCGAGAACATCGCGCTCACGGATCCCCCATTCCCGTCCGCACACGGTCTCGACGCGGGAACGATCAATCCCACGACGTTCAGGAACGGGCTCGTAATCGACATCGCCCAGGCCGCCATGAGCGCCACCCCGAGCGACCTCGATACCCATCGGTCGCGGACCGTCGTCGCCACGGCCCACTCCAACGACGAGACGATGCACGTCGACGATCGGTGGGGGCGGTTCGACGAGGGGTACAGTCGGAGTCGAGTGGTAAAAGTCCCGACGTTACCCCGATTCGCCGAAGGCGTCGTACACGCACTCGCGCTGTACCTCGCGGAGAGCGAACACGCGGTCGAACACGCCGAAACGGTCTCGGACCTGCTCGTCCTCGACGGTCCGCTGTACCCGCGGGGGTTGCTCCGATGGGCCGATCGCCACCCGGACCTCGCTGAGTTCCTGCTCGAGGATCCTCGTCCCAAAACCGTCCTCGAGAATTACGTCCGCCTGGTCGAAGGGTTCCTCGAGCGGGAGGTGCCACTGATCGGATTCGTGAAGAATCCGGCGACGAAGCTCGTCACCCGGACGGTGAAACGAAAGGGGGTGGCGACCCCCTGGCACGACGACGCGGCCCTGTTCACGCGGGTTCTGGAACGGGGATCCTACGTCGAGGACGTCGAGGATCACCGGTGGGTTCGCGAAACGGACTCACTGGCGCACACGGGATGGTTCCGATCCCGTGGCGGGGTCGACCGGGCGCTTTCGACCGATGGCGACGCGCTGGGCGTCGATCGGCGACTTCCCCACGAGGTCTACGAAGTGACCTTCTTCGTAATCTACGACCCGCGCGATGACCTCTGCTATCGCGTCGAGGCCCCCTACGGGTTTACGCGCGACCGCGAAACTCGTGATCGGCTGACAAGGTACTGCCTCCAGGAGGTCGCCATCTCCAGTGGACCGCCACGAATCGTCGAAAAGGCCGACGCACTGGCCCGAATCAGCAACCGCGAAAAACGATCGTTACGTGAGTTGCTGGAAGAGGCGTTCGAGACGACCGAAGATCGAACGTATGACCAGCACCGCTGGGGAGAGGAGTTCGATTGACGGTTCACAGCGCGTGATCGACTGCAACACAGCCGGTTCGACCGGAATAGACAGTTGAGTCAGTTACTATAGTTAGTTTGATTACAATAATAAGTTCGGTTTATAGATTTGGTTTGGTTTGCATAGCCTATTCGACTGGAATATCGGGTTCAGATGGCATGGTAGATTTCAGTAAGGTAGACATCAGTAATGTAGTAGGTGTCATGCCGTTATTTACTATTCAACCGACCACTAGCAGTACGTATGGTCGATGAGTTGGAAGAAAAGTACCCAGAAGCTGCTCCGTATATTCGATCGGCGGTCAGAACGTACGGAGAAGAGTGGGTGATCGAGAACTACTTTCCGAAGATCGCCCAGTTGGGAATGATAATGGACATCCCAGAAGTCAATGAGTTACCGTTTTACGACAAAGAGAAACATGACACGCTGAACGAACAAGAAAGACGCGCGAGGGCTAACGCGTACCAAGAATATCGAGAAAACCTCCGAACCGGAACGAAACCCGGGGAAGAGTAGATTTCTGGACGAGTGATACGCGCCCTGTATCTTGCACAGACTCAAAGAAATGTGCCAAACCTGGTATTTTGAAGGTCGGACGATACACTACCACGTTTACGGTCGAATTTACCGATGGTAGTCGGTTCGAGTAGGGATTGACGATGGTTTTGAAGACGGTCGGTACCGATCACTGGGCTAATCGATTCGCCGAAAACTAGGCGATATCTCCCCGTTCGACCTCGAGTTCGACGTCCGCTGGATCGACGCCAACGCGGACGAACTGTGTTCGAATGTGCTCTCTCGCGGCCTCGACCGCTTGTTCGCGAGTGTCGAACCCGCGAGGCATCGGCGATTCGAACGCGAGGTTCACCTCTCGGTCGCCGATGCGCTGTGTGGAGCCGCCGCTTTCGACTTCGTAGAACTCGTCACAGATCCACACGTACGCCGCGTCGCCGTCCGGCGCGCCACGAAACGTCGGCGCTCGTTCACCGCGCTCGTACAGCGTTCCAGTGAGTTCGGTTCCACCAGCCCGACCTCGCACGTGAAGCATGCCAGAGTATTACGACCTGAGAACGCAAAAAGACGGTGGCTGACGTCAGAAACGGCGTATGCCAGGGGCTATCACCGACCAGAACACAAAACTGACAAATTATCGCTCTCCATCGAATCGAGTCAACCGCCATAACGTGACCCCGCGTCGCCTAATAACTCACTACTGAAAGTACAAAGCGACTACGTACCCACGGAACAATCGCCGAATACTGCCGAGGGCGCGACCCGTGTATCACCGACAGCGCGGGCCGTTGTCTTGCAGATAGCGTGTAACGAGGCCTGTCCCAGGAGCGATCACGCGTACAGGATTTGAAACGGGAAACCAGAGGTATCAGTCCAGCAACTTGCAGGATCGATGGACCTAACTAATTTGGCACCGCGCTTATCCGTATCGATCAGTTTCGTTTTGGCAATGAGTGGCGATCCTCGCGCAGATTCCGGTGGGAGTAATTCCATATTTCGACGGTGGCCCTCCGAGTTCGACGTAATCAGACATCCCCGACGAGTATTTCTCCTGGACGAACTCGAAACGCACACGTCGATGGAGATTCGCACACTCGGGCGTCGACTCCTCGCCCGCGAACAGGCGTGTAAGCCTGGGATGGTCTCTTCCGATTCCGTCGACAGGGTCTACGTGGACCTCGTCCACAATCACCTCCCCCGGCTGGCAGATCAAGACTTCATTACGATCGATCGCGAGACCAATTTCGTCGCGGTCGACCGGGACATTCCGCCGTACGTCTCATCGATCGTGTCGACGATAACGGCGTACTCGAACGACCAACGCCATCGGATTCTCGGCACTCTCGCCCATCCGATTCGTGTTTCAACCGTCGCGATACTTCGAGAGGAAGGCCCGACGCTCTCGCTCGAATCACTGGCAGAATTGCTCGCCGAGAGGGTGGATGCAGCAGTTATCGACGACGAGGAGGCGAAGATCGAATTACACCACTGGCACCTCCCGGCACTGGAAACAATAGATTTGCTCACCTACGACGCGTCGTCGGCAGAAATCGTCCAGCTGGGCGAACCATACGGGACGGCGTGAAATCACCCCGTTGCGGTAATTTTCGATTGGCTGTGACCCCGGCGGACCGAGGCCCTCGACCGACTGCGACTCCGGCGGACCGAGGCCCTCGACTGGTTGCGGTCCTGACGATTGATATCGAATCCGAAACGCCACTCGCTGGCAACAACATTAATCTGGATGGGGCGACTCCAGACAGCTAGCCAATCGTGAACGACCCCACACACGGCGGTAGGGCGATCCCATGAATGGCGTCAGGGGTATGAACGAGCGTATCCATCCGTCTCGGGAACGATTCAGCGCGGGACCCGAGTCGAATCGCTATTACTCGACCGACGGAGAAAGGTAGAATGGGCGAAGAAGACTGGTTCGAACGGGCGCTACAGGACAAATCCGACGCGAGTGACGACGACCCGCCCAACGTGGGTGACGACGGCTCGTCTGACACGGAATCTGATCGACAATCGAACGCTGAGACTATGGACGATACGACGTCCGACGACCGTGACAGCGCCTCGACCGGAACGGGCGACGGCAGATCGCTGTTCGAAGAGAGTTTCGGCGACGCGCTCGAGAACGTCAACGTGCCGACCCTTGACGATGACGGACCGGCGGGATACGAGGAGTTGGAGTTTGGACTCGAAGGGACCGATGGGGTAGGCACGCACTTCGACGACAACATCGACACCGACCTTCCCCGGATCGACCTCGGAATCGACGGACTGGATCGAATGATCCACGGTGGCGTCCCCGAACGGTCGCTGATGGTCGTGTTTGGCGGGGCCGGGACCGGGAAGACGACGTTCGGCCTGCAGTTTCTCAACCACGGCCTCGAGCAGGGAGAACGAGGGGTGTTCATTACCCTCGAGGAGAGCCGCGAGCGCGTGATCAACAGCGCGACGGAGAAGGGCATTCCCTACGACGAATACGTCGATGACGGGTTACTCGCCGTCGTCGACGTCGATCCGATCGAGATGGCGAACAGCCTGACCTCGATCAGAAACGAACTCCCGGTGCTCATCGAGGAGTTCGGTGCGACCAGGCTTGTCTTGGACTCGGTGTCATTGCTCGAGATGATGTACGAGGACCGCGCCGTCCGACGAAACGAGATTTACGATTTCAGCCGAAGCCTGAAAGCAGCCGGCGTCACCTCACTACTCACCAGCGAGGCCTCCGATCGAAATCCCTACGCGTCCCGATTTGGAATCGTCGAGTACCTCACCGACGCCGTATTCGTCCTGCAGTACGTTCGCCCCGACGATTTCAGGGAGACGCGACTGGCGATCGAGATTCAAAAGATACGCGACGCGAATCACTCCCGAGAAAAAAAGCCCTACGAGATCACGGACGAAGGAATATCGGTCCACCAGCAAGCGAATCTGTTTTGACGAGGAAATCGAAAGCTGCGACACAACCGTGATGGGCGAGACCACGCCGCGAGTGAGGGGAGCCGAACCGACGTCGCGAGCGAAGTGAGCGAGACCACCTGAAGCGAGGAGAGCCGAACCGACGTCCCGAACGAAACCGAATCGTGAACGTTCCGGACGAAGCACCAGCTTTTGGCTCCCGACCGCCGAGTAAATCGTCCTTAGGAAGTCGTTTGTGGTCCATACTTTTGCCGAAATCGGTCCTGAAACGAGTACATGGCCCAACGGACGTCTGCCGACGAGACGATGACCCGGCAGGAACTGGCAACGTATCTCGCCGAGCTCGCCGCGGAGTTCGAGCGCGGCGACGAGGAAATCAACGTCGCCGTCGGAAACAAATCGGTGACGTTGCACCCACCTGAGAACGTCGATCTCTCCATCGAAGTCGTCGAACGAACCTCGATGATCCGGGGCCAGCGTGAAACAATCGACGTCGAACTGCGCTGGAAACCGTGAATCGAGTCCCGCCCATCAGCGACGCAGTGGACGTCACAGACGCCACCACAGGAAGCGACGCAATGGTCATCACTGACGCCACCACAGGAAGCGACGCAATGGCCGTCACCGCAGGAAGAGGTGCGGTGGCCGTCATCGAAGCCATGGCAATCACCGACGCGATCCCGTTCGACGTGATCCAGTACGTGGACGCCGTCGTCATCTTCGTCCTCAGCCTGCTCGTCGGCAGCATCGCCATCCTCGTCGGTGCGCGACTGCTCGTCGACTCCGACGCTGGCCTCGGAAACGCCGCACTCACGGCGTTGCTGGGAGCACTTGCCTGGGCAGCCTCGAGCGTCCTCGTCGGATGGATGCCTCTCGTCGGCGTCGTTCTGATGCTCGTGATCTGGATCGGCGTCATCAACTGGCGATATCCTGGCGGCTGGACGCAAGCCGCGATCATCGGATTGGGTGCGTGGGTC
>LKMJ01004636.1_pt1 | contig 12970 bp, 12 predicted proteins | sample 643391 | NCBI WGS metagenome assembly LKMJ01 (sample SAMN04112250, study PRJNA286221) | soda lake metagenome | biome: soda lake; feature: Kulunda Steppe; material: water; isolation source: sample PL-Br10 brine of Picturesque Lake | place: Russia: Kulunda steppe | collected 2010-07
ATCCGCCCCTTGCTACCAGCATAAGAAAACCCGTCCTCGCGACGGGTTTTTTTATGCCTCCAATCTCTCCCCACTCCCCCAACGTATCGTAGTAGCATGACCTCAGTCACAGAAACAGCAACCCAAAAAGCACCACCAGCAGGAGCGCACCATGTCACATAACACCCAGGCCTACGCCGCCCAGAACCCGACGTCCGGACTGGCCCCCTTCTCCTTTGACCGCCGCGAGCTGCGCGCAGACGACGTGGCCATCGACATCGACTACTGCGGCGTCTGCCACACCGACATTCACTTTGTGGAAAACGACTGGGGCCTGACTCAGTACCCGGTTGTGCCCGGCCATGAGATCATCGGCCGCGTTACGGCAGTGGGGCCGGAAGTGGAAGGCTTTGCGGTGGGCGACACCGTCGGTGTGGGCTGCATGGTCGACAGCTGTCGCAGCTGCTCCGCCTGTCAGTCCGGGCTGGAGCAGTACTGCCTGGAAGGCATGACCGGCACCTACAACGGAGAGGACCGCTACGACGGCTCCAACACCTACGGGGGCTATTCCACCAAGGTTGTGGTCAGTGATCGTTTCGTGGTGAAGGTGCCCGAGAAACTCGATCCGGCCGCCGCAGCCCCGCTGCTGTGCGCCGGCATCACCACCTATTCACCGCTGCGTCATTTCGGCGTTGAGAAAGGCCACAAGGTCGGCGTGATCGGCATGGGCGGACTGGGCCACATGGGCGTAAAATTCGCCAAGGCCCTGGGCGCGGAAGTCACCATCTTTACTCGGTCCGAATCCAAAGTGGCCGAGGCGAAGAAACAGGGTGCGGATCATGTGGTCATCTCCAGCGACAAGGCCCAGATGAAGGCCGCCGCCGAGCACTTTGATTTCCTGCTCGATACCGTCCCGGTCCAGCACGACCTCAACCCCTACCTGAGCTGTCTGAAGGTGGATGGCACCCACATTCTGGTGGGGCTGCTGGAGCCGATTGAGCCCAGCCTGCAGGCCGCGAATCTGGTGTTCAAACGTCGTGTTCTGGCCGGCTCTCTGATCGGTGGCATGCCGGAGACCCAGGAGGTGCTGGATTTCTGCGCCGATCACGACATCAGCTGCGACATCGAGATGCTCGATATCCGCAACATCAATGACGCCTACGAGCGCATGAAAAAAGGCGATGTGAAATACCGGTTCGTCATCGACACGAAAAGCCTGCACGCCTGAAACACGCAAGGCTGATCAACCGGGCCCCTGGCGGGCCCGGTCTTCATGTTAACCTGCCCCCATGTCCATCTACACACTGATCAAGATCCTACTGTTCACGGTCGCACTCCTGCTTGTGCTTGGCGGTCTGTGGTTCTGGTACATTTTTCTCAGTGACCACGGGCACAACATGCCCGAAGACGTTCCCGGCGTGGACGACGAGCCGCCCCATGCAGTGTTCGTCTATGGCTCGCTCACCCGTCCCAGCGTGCGCAGGCTCATCCTTGGCCACACCGGCGACCCGGAACCGGCCACTCTGCCCGGTCATCGTCGTGATGGACTGAACCTGGACACCGAAGCCGATGCCCGCACTGAAGGGTTGCTGCTTCATGTGTCCACCGAAGAGCTCCGCCGCCTGGACCGATACGAGCGACTGGGTGTGCGCTATGAGCGTGTGCGCGTCAGGCTGAGCAGTGGCGACGAAGCCTGGGCCTACATTCGCCTCTGATGACGGGGTTTACCCTGACATGACAGATTGATCATGCTCGGGTGTCCACCACTGGTCTGTACTATGCTGAACGGGCGTACTCAGCAACACCACCAACAAGACCAAGAGGTAACCCGTCCATGAGCGCACCCAAAACTCTGCCCCCGGTTGAGAACGCGCATCAGTACCCGCTGCTGATCAAGCAACTGCTGCTGTCCGGTCCGCGCTACAACCCGGATCAGGAAATCGTCTACGCCGACCGCAGCTCCTACACCTACACCGATCTGGTGGAGCGTATCCACCGTCTGGCCCATACCCTGACGGATGCGGGCGTGAAACCCGGCGACACCGTGGCGGTGCTGGACTGGGACACGCCCCGTTATCTGGAGTGCTTTTTTGCCATTCCGATGATTGGCGCCGTGCTGCACACCGTGAACGTACGCCTGTCGCCGGAGCAGATCGTCTACACCATGAACCACGCCGAGGATGATCTGGTGCTGGTGCACGATGATTTTCTGCCGCTGCTCGAGCAGGTGAGCAGCCAGCTGGAAACGGTTCAGGGCTACATCCAGCTCACGGACGACAGCCAGGCCAAAGACACCGCACTGAAAAGCCACGGCGAATACGAAGCCCTGCTGAAAAAGTCCAAGCCCTGCTTCGACTTTCCGGATTTCGATGAAAACAGCATCGCCACCACCTTCTACACCACCGGCACCACTGGCAACCCCAAGGGCGTTTTCTTCAGCCACCGCCAGCTGGTACTGCATACCCTGACCATGGCCGGCACGCTCTCAGGCTATGACGAAACACCGCTCATGCGTTCAACCAGCACCTACATGCCCATCACGCCCATGTTCCATGTGCACGCCTGGGGTGTGCCCTATGCCGCTACCATGATGGGCATCAAGCAGGTCTATCCCGGCCGCTATGAGCCGGAGCTGCTGGTGGATCTGCTGAAAAAGCACAACGTGAGTTTCTCCCACTGCGTGCCCACCATCATGCAGATGCTGATGGCCACAGAGGGCATCAAGAGCGCAGACCTGAGCAACTGGCATGTGCTGATCGGCGGCAGTGCCCTGCCGCGCGGCCTGTGTAACGCGGCGGCCCAACACGGCATCAAGATGTACACCGGCTACGGCATGTCGGAAACCGGCCCGCTGCTGACAGCGACTCATCTCAAGCCTGAAGATCTGGAACTGCCTCTGGAGCAGCAGACCGACATCCGCATCAAAACCGGTGTCGCGGTGCCCATGGTGGATGTGCGAATTGTCGATGAAGAAGGCAACAGCCTTCCCAAGGACGGCAAGGCCCAGGGCGAGGTGGTTGCCCGCGCACCCTGGCTGACTCAGGGATACCTCAAGGAGCCACAGAAGGGCCAGGAGCTGTGGGCCGGTGGTTGGCTGCATACCGGTGATGTGGCCAGCATCGAGCCGGACAATACTCTGGTGATCAAGGACCGGATCAAGGATGTGATCAAGACCGGCGGCGAATGGCTGTCCTCACTGGATCTGGAGGATCTGATCAGCCAGCATCCGGCGGTCGCGGCGGCGGCCGTGGTCGGCATTCCGGATGAAAAGTGGGGCGAGCGCCCTCATGCCCAGATTGTGCTGAAACCGGAGCAGAGCGCGACGGCGGACGACATCCAGTCCCACCTGCAGAAGTTCGTGGATGCCGGTGAGATCAACAAATGGGCCATTCCTCAGGGCATCGACTTTGTTGAAGACATCCCCAAAACCAGCGTCGGCAAGGTCAACAAGAAACTGATCCGGGACCAGGTCGGCGCCTGACCCCAAAAGCCAGCTGAGTGCAGCAACCCGGCAACAGCTGGCTCCCCCGTCTTCCAACGGCTACCATGCAGCCTGTCTGCAACCTTTCCGGGAGGAATTCTATGAGAACGCGTCTGTTTATGCGCGGCGTATTCGTGATCGCGCTGGCATTTGCGCCCCTGGCGCAGGCCACTGGCTGGGGCCTGGGCACCGACATCATCCGCTTTGTGGACCAGAACCAGGATAGCGATGGCCTGTTCAACTTCTTTGTACAGGCACCGGCGGGTTATTCCGGCGCTGTGGTGGTTGGCTACGCCGGCAGTGACGATCTGGAGATTCTGGATGTCGGCTACAAGCACTACATGGGCGGGCGCTTCAATGGCACCTATTTCCAGGCCGGCGTCGGTTACTACGACAACGATGCCGTTGACGACGACGACCTGGGCTTTGTCGGCAAGGTGGGCTATGAGCACAAACTGGCGCGCAACTTCGCCGTGACCGGTGCCGTGCGCATGGTCGCCGGTATCGATGAAAACGTCATCGGTTACAGCGAAACGCCGGTCTACCAGCCCATGCTGGGTGTTCTGGTCACCTTCTAACTGTCAAGAGACGCCCTGATCTCCTTCAATACCGACAGCGCCTGCTCATCGGGCTTCTCGCCAGCGGCCCCATAGGCCGCTGCAATCCGTGTCAGGGCCCAGGCCTGGTCGCTGCGGTTGTCGATGGTTTCAGCAATCTCCAGCCCGCGGTTGAATTCACCCGCCTCAGCGTAGGTGATGGCCAGCTCGCTGAGGAGGGAATTGCGGTCGTCAGAACCCTCAATATTGGGCTTGATCTCATGAACGCCCTCCAGCAACTCCAGCGCCTTGTCGGATTGATCAATGGCCGCGTAGCCTTTGGCAATGCTGGTCAGGGTAAGCCCCCTCCAGAAGCTGTCCTCAATGGCATCAACCGTCTCGAGCGCACGCTCAAGCAGACGCTCCGCCTCTTCGGTTGCCCCCAGGCGACCATGGTCCACAGCAATGCCCTGAAAGGCATCTGCCCGCTCGCCGGGATCCGATTCCCCATCAAGTTCCCCGGCTCGATCCTCCGCAGCGCCCAACAGCTCGGCCGCCTGTTCATCATCTCCACCCTCGGCATGGCGGTCTGCTATCCAGACCATCGCCTCAGTGGCCGCGCCATGGTCAGGCAGCCGGTCGCCAGCCTCCCAGGCCTGATTGAACAGGGACCGAGCGGCGTCGTCATCCCCGGCCTGGGCGTAGCGGGCAGCCAGCTCGGCCGCGAGCCAGATCTGCTCCTCGTCCTCCTCCAGTGACTGCAGCGTTTCAAGGGCCGTTTCCAGTGCCTGCTTGGCACTGTCACTCTCACCGGCCTGTGCATAGCGCCCGGCCAGTTCACCCAGCATCCAGCTCTTCTCGGTCGGATCCGTGATGTCGTCAGTCACCTCCTGAGCGCCGGCAAACAGCTCTTTGGCTTTTTCGTCGTTGTCGGTCTCCGCATATTGGGCGGCGATCCAGACCATGGCCCAATTGCGGTCCACGGGCCCTGCGATAGTGTCAGCAATCGCCTCGCCATCCGCGAGATTCCCTGCCTCTGCCTGCTCAATGGAAATCTCCGCCAGCACCCGGTCCCGGTCGGCTTCCCGATCGATGGTCTCTGCCACGGCCAGGGCCGTTGCAAGCGGCTCATTCTCACCTGCATCCTCATCGTCAGAGCCACCGCATCCCACCAGCAACAACAGACAACAGACAAGCCAGGCGGCCGCGGGTTGTTTCATCATCAAATCATTCCTCCGGATCGGGCATACATTGCTTGGGTTTACTGCTCGGGGAAGTGCCATGGTGCGTTGAATCCCAGCTTCTGTGCAAAGTCATCGCAGGTGGGATAGCGCTCCAGCAACTGGTTATCGAGCTCCACAGACACCAGTGCCGCTATGCCGGTATCGCCTCCGTAACGCACTTCGGCGATGCTGTCGCTCTCAAAACGCAGAATCCCCGCTGCCGCGCAGGGCGGCTGGCGGTCTGCCAACTTCTCGGGTGTGGATACAGCCAGGCTGCCCTCCAGCTCAGAGCTGATCAACAGCCCCTGGTAGCTGGTTTCAAAGCCTGAGCTGAAGGCCGGGAAGTCTGAGTCGGCCTGCTCGTCAGACTCAACCATCGACATCTCCTCCCGAAAATCCCGCAGCGCGACGTATTCCTCGCCTACTTTCAGCTCAAGCACGGGCGTTTTGCGCTCAACACCTCCCTCCTCCGGGTGCCGGCGCTCCTGTCGTCCACGAAGCTGCAGTGTTTCCTTACCCTGCCCTGTCTCGGCATGACCGGATACATCGAAGGTCAGGTGGACGTGGTCTCCGGCAGCGACGGGCTCAAAGCTTTTCGCAAAGACGCCATTGATCTCCATGGCGTCAGCCTGGCGGAAGTCCCCCTGGCACTGATCAAATTCGTAGAGCACCGTTCGCTGGCCCGGGTGCTGCCCGTCACTCTCAAGCCACTTGTGGGTAAAGGTGCCGCCATCCGGGCAGGCGTGTGTGCGGCTCGAATCCTCCTGCCCGAGATCCAGCCCCATTTCACCTTCCACATACTCGATAACGGGTGCCATGAAAGCGCCAGGCGCACTGCGATGCAGCGCTGAAAGCGCCAGCACCACGTCATCCATTGAGGTCAGCTGTGCATCGGCGTCCGCCAGGCCGTTCTCGTCCCATTGGAGCGTGTAATCAAAGTCCGAATCCGCATCAGGGTCCGGCTCAGGCGATGCCTCGGTCTCTGCCTCGCTCTCTTCCTCTTCGGATTCATCGTCCCGGTGCTCCTCACGGGGCGTTGTTTCCGCTTCAGTCTGAGTCTGCGGAGCCGGCTGCGTCTGTGTTTCGGCATCAGTCTCCGGCTCTGACTGCTCCAGACCAGCACACCCGGTCATGGCCAAAGCCAGAACCCACAGTGCCGGAAATGAAAGTCTCGACAAAATCGCATCCTTCTCAGCTATTGCGTCAGTGTCAGCGCCGGGCAAGTAGGATTCCGGCGCCGGTTAATAACTGTAAAACCGGTTTCCAGAAGCTTACCAGACAGACAGGCAGGCACAATTACGATTCAGATGGGACGGGCGTGGTTATTGCTCAAATTGGGCATCCAGAAAGGCGATTCCCTCGCGCGTTGCCGTACCACTGAACAGAAAACCCAGGAGGTGGCCGCGCAGTGGCTGGCGGTGCAGCGTCGACGCCACACCGTGCTCATCCAGTGCCTGTTTGAACACTTCCGCCTGTTCGATGGGCACCAGTCGGTCCCAGGAGCCATGAAAGAGGAAGAAGGGAGGCGCCTCTTCATGGACGTGAGTAATGGGGGAGGCCCGACGATATACTTCAGGCATTTCCTCTTCACGCCCACCAAGCAGCTGAACCAGGCGCCGGCCGCTGTCGAACAGGCTGAAGTCAGAGGGCAGACCGCCGGCAACCACGGCTGCCACCCTCACCTGCTCACCCCCATAGGGCTCATCCAGCTCGCCGCCCTGACCGGCAGTCAGGGCCAGCAGCGACACCAGATGGGCACCGGAGGAAAAGCCCCAGGCCCCGATACGCTGAGGGTCCACGCCAAGCTCCTCAGCCTGGGCATGGAACCAGCGCATGGCCACCTGCATATCCTGGAGCTGGGCCGGGAATCGGTGTTCAGGCGCAAAGCGGTAATCCACGTTCATGACCACGTAGCCCGCCTCCGCCAGTGCCTCGGCGGTGCTGTCCATATCCGAGCGGGAGCGTCCTTCCCAGCCACCGCCGTGAACCATCAATACCCCGGGTCGTTCGCTCTGGGTTTGCGGATAATGGACATCGGCACGCAGGGTTTCGGGCCAGTCGCTGGGTGACCAGACCACATCGGGTGTCATACCAACCTTGAAGGGAGGCTCTTTATTCGAGTCCGTAGGACCGCTGGTGGCCGAGCAGGCAGCCAGTAGAAGGGTTGAGACGGACAGCGTCAGAGAGCGCAGCATAAGCGGGTACTCAGGATTGAATCAGACGCTGCCTTATACGACGCCGTGGGCGCTGCGGATGCCCCTGCAGAACCTGCTTCGCCTAAATAGTGCAGAGCTGTGGTTTATGCCTATATCCGCCTTTTCAGGAACCGGCTAATGTCGCTATACCCCAGCGCGACAACGCGCCTACGGATTCAGAAGTGGCGGGATGGTCCCGCCTCTTTTCTAAAGGATGACTCAATGAAAACCCAACAAAAAAGAATTGTAACCGCTCTTTTGACTGGTCTCCTGATCGCAGGGACTGCGAAGGCTGCCGTGTCAGAAGAGGAGGCGGCCCGCCTTGGCAACGAGCTCACCGGCATTGGTGCAGAGCGCGCTGGAAATGGCGACCGGATTCCGGAGTACACCGGTGGGCTGCGCACGCCCCCGCAAAACTACCGGAATGACCAGCGTTACGTGAATCCGTTCCCGAACGACACAAAACTGTACCGGATTGATCGCAGCAACGTGGAAGAGCACAAAGACCGCCTGTCTCCCGGCCAGGTCGCCATGATCCGCCGCTATGACAACTATTTCATACCGGTCTATGAGACCCGACGCACAGCCGCCTATCCGGACTCCTGGGTGGAGCAGAGCATCGAGAACGCCACACGTGTTGAACTCGAGCCCAGCGGTAACGGTTTGCTCAACTACGAGTCCGGCGTGCCTTTCCCAATTCCGCAGACTGGCGTGGAAGTCATTTTCAACCACACCACCCGCTATCGGGGCGGCTCACTGACCCGGAATATTGCTCAGGCTGTTCCCCAGCCCAACGGTAACTTCACGCCCGTACGGCTGACCGAGGACGTGACCTATCCCACGGCGCTGACCGACTATCGGCCGGAAAACCATGAGAACATTCTGTTTTACTTCCGACAGACTGTGACCTCACCAGCCCGCATGTCCGGCAACGAGCTGCTGGTGCACGAGAAGATCAACCAGGTCGCAGAGGGCCGTAATGTGTGGGTGTACAACTCCGCTCAGCGGCGTGTCCGGCGCGCTCCGGATGTGGCCTACGACGGCCCGGGTACCGCTGCCGATGGTCAGCGTACCGCAGACAACCTGGACATGTTCAACGGTGCACCGGATCGCTACAACTGGGAGCTGGTCGGCAAGAAGGAGATGTACATTCCCTACAACTCCTACAACCTGACCAGCACAAACCTCAGTTACAGCGACATTCTGAAGCCCGGTCACATTGATCAGTCTCTGGCCCGCTACGAGCTGCACCGGGTCTGGCACGTGCGCGCAACGGTCAAGGACGATGTACGCCACATTTACAGTCAGCGTGACTTCTATGTGGACGAGGACAGCTGGCAGATCGCCGTAGTGGACCATTACGATGGCCGCGGTGACCTCTGGCGGGTTGCCGAAGCGCACAAGCTTCAGTCCTACGATGTGGACATTCCGTTCTACGCCTTTGAGACACTGTACGACCTGGTTTCTGGCCGCTACATAGTCATTGGCCTGACCAACGAGGAAAGCGAGCCCTATCGCTACGATACCAGGCGTCAGTCTTCCTTCTACACACCGGCAGCACTGAGAGGTTCCGGTCGCTGAAACCGGCACCAGAAACAGAAAACCCCCGGGAATGAGCGTTCCCGGGGGTTTTTCTTTGGCGCCACCAGCCGAGGGGAGAGCCGGAGTGTGGCACCATCAAAAAAGCGCTGCGGTGTATGACCGGAGCGCTTTTTATTGACTTTCAGATGGTCGCGGCCTCGGCCCGACGATTGCGTGCGTTCAGCTCACTCAGCCTGGAGCGAACGAAACCAGCCAGCAGCCGGCCCGCTTTCTGCAGTGCCACCCGGGTGTACTCCCGACGGACCGCCACGCCTGCCTCATCAAGGAGCAGCTCGGACGGATGATGTACTTCGCGACGAAAAACCTGATTGCTCATGACCAGAACCTCCCCTCTTTTCAATGGTTGACCATGGACTCGTGTAAGCCCGTTCAATTATTGATCAGCTGGCGCGAGGGTAAGGTTTTAATGTCGCATGCTAAATAAGGTGTTCCCGCTATAGGCGGAGGCCGTCTTGTGCGCTAAAATGGTGCGCCAGTTCCTTGCCTGACACAACACAGCCGCTCAGGCAGTCGACTCCTCCTTCATCATCCCCATGATATGACGCAACTGCGTCTGGTAGGCCGGGTTTGCCAGGAACTCATCACGCTCAGGCGCTTCATTTTCCGCTTTCAGTCCCGGACTGATCCATTCCCTGAGCTCGCCCGGATGGCTGGACAGAAAAGCAATGCGATCGCCCATGTACAGCGCCTCATCCACGTCATGGGTGACCATCAACACGGTCATCTTCTCCTTGCGTACGATACCCATGACCAGCTCCTGCATCTGATGACGGGTCTCCGGATCCAGTGCCCCAAAGGGCTCATCCAGCAGCAACACCTCAGGCTCATTGGCCAGCGCGCGGGCAATGGCCACCCGCTGTCGCATGCCCCCGGAGAGCTGATCCGGATAATGATGCCGGAAGCGGGAAAGCCCAATAGCCTCCAGAAAATAGCCCACAACGCCCTCGCGCATGCGGCTGGCCGCACCATTGATACGCAGCCCGTAGGCCACGTTCTGCTCAACGGTAAGCCAGGGGAAGGAGGTGTAGGCCTGAAAGACCAGACCCCGGTCGCGGCCGGGCCCTGAAACCGAGCGGCCCGAGACGCGGATATCGCCCGCCGAACGGGTTTCCAGGCCCGCCACCATGCGCAACACGGTGGATTTACCACAGCCAGATGGGCCCAGCAGTATGCCCACCTGCCCCCGCTCCAGTTCAAAACTGACTTTATTGACCGCCAGCGTCTCATGACGCCCGCGGCCATAGACCTTGCTCACCTCGCTGACCTGAAGCTGTCCCAGCGCTTCACTCATCAGTCCAGCTCCAGCATCCGTTCCATGACCGAGAAGTCCGTTCCGGCGTCGGTATCACGCACCTCACTGATCAGGCCGAACCTCTCCCACCAGGTGCTGGTCAGCTCCCAATGGTCATGGATCTGACCATGACTGAGACCCAGCGGCGGTTCTCCATCCTTCAGCCCCATGAATCGGGCCGCTTCGCTCTGGGAGAAAATGTGAATACCGCCCTCTTTGGTGTCACCGGTATCACCGATCACCATTTCCACATCCTCCATGCCGAAGCCAAGCCCATCGGCGATGATCCCGTTCGCCTCTTCCGGGTTCTCCTTCCAGAACTCGACCGCACGGAAATAGGCTTTCATGGTCCTGGCGGCCACCTCCGGGCGCTCTTCAATGAAGTGTTCGCCCATGTACATGCCATCGCCCAGCAGCGCGGTCTCGATCCAGTAGTCCTCGCTGGAGGTCGCCGCTACAGTCGCACCTTCCATGATCTCCAGAAGCTGCGAGCCAAAGGGCTCCCAGAATTCCCCGGCCACCACATTGCCGCCGATCATGGCAGACACCGCGTCGTCCATGATCAGGTTGCGATACTCCACCTCATCAAAGGCCACGCCGTTGTCTTCCAGCCAGATGGCCATGAAGATCTGGGTCAGGCCGCCTTCGAGCACGGCAACGCTCTCTCCGCGCAGGTCCTCGGCGCTTTCATAGCCGTCCGCCAGGATGATCTTGTCGACGCCGTAGGAGGGATTGGTGTAGCTCACCAGTCGCACCGGCACATCCTCTTCGGCGGCGATGGGACCGTACTCCACGGTGCTTGAGGTCACATCCAGACGCTCGGCACTCATCATGCCGAAGCTCTCATAAGGATCCTCAATGAGGGTGATGTTCAGATCCAGCTCCGGGGCCAGGTCCTTCTCATCGGCAATGAACCAGAAGCCATAGCCCGGCCAGGAGAACAGCGAGATATCCACCTGCTCTTTCGCACTGGCCGAGCTCACCGCACCGGTAAAGGCCATGGCGGTGACAGCGGAATACATCATCAATCGTTTCATGGGGTTTACTCCGTTTGGGGAAACACTCAGTTAGCCGCTTTGCGCAGGTGGGGGAACCACCACCAGTGCAGCGTCCGGAAAAGCAGATCCAGCAACAGCCCCAGCAGACCAATGGTCAGAATGCCGGCCATCACCTCATCCACATTCACAAAGCGGCGGGCGCGCATCATCATGGCGCCGATGCCGTCAGTGGTCGCGACAATTTCCGCGATCACCAGATAGGTCCAGCTCACCGCCAGCATCTGGCGGCAGGTATCCACAATGCCCGGGGCTGAGGCACGCACCAGAACGCTCGAAAGCACCTGGCGGCGGGTCGCGCCCAACGTAAGGGCGGTTTCGATCAGCTCCATGCGCACGTTCTTGACCGTGTCCATGATCAGCGTGGTCAGAAACCAGACAACGCCCAGAATCAGCAGCCCCACCTTCTGGCTCTCATCGCCGCCCAGCCACATCAGCAGCAGCGGGATGAAGGCCGGAGCCGGCAGGTAGCGAAAGGGTGAGACCAACGGATTGAAGAAGGCTTCCACACGGGGAAAGGCCCCCATCAGAATGCCCAGCGGCAGCGCGACGGTCAGAGCCATCACAAAACTCAGGACAATACGGCGAAGACTGGACAGCACATCCGAGTGGAAGGCGCTTTCAGAGAAAAGCGTGTAGAGCGCCGCCAGCACGTCTGTGGGTGCGGGGAAAAGGCGCCGTGGCGCCAGATCCGCCGTTGCGGCGTACTGCCAGAGCCCCAGGAACAGCACCCAGGCCAGCAGGCCGGTCAGGATCCGGGTCTGGAAAGGAATGGGTTGCTGGAATGCAAACCAGGGTGGTTTGGCCGGTGCGGTGCTGCCCGACTGCGTCTGGGACATCGTTACCTCAGAGAGCGTCTGTTTGTCTCGCCCGACAGAGCCGGGCCTGATGCCCCAGAGAGTTGCAACCGATATGCCAGCTTCCCTAACCCTCTGTTACCAATCATATTGCATGTACTTTTGCTTATATTATTGCATACATAATGGGAAAACCCGCACCGGTTGGGTGCGCCCTATCCATTCGGGCTCCGAATTGGGGCATGAGAATCGTCCGCCCATAAAAAAACCCAGGCCGAAGCCTGGGCTTGAACACGGCATGGACGTCATTCAAAGAGCCGTCAGGAAAGAGACCCCATCGGCCCCCACGCCATCGCCTTGCTCCATACGCTCCCGAAAATCCTCACTTTCATCCTCAAGACTGAGAATGCGTGGGATGCGCTGACGGTGAAAAGCCACCAGCTGCTTACGGAATGGAATCACCTGCCCGTTTTCAGGGCCGAAGGTCTGCTCGTGCAGCTCCGGAAGGCGATACCAGGGCACCGTTGGCTTTTCATGGTGCGCGTTGTGGTAGCAGAAGTTCAGCGTCACCCAGTTCAGCAGCGGGTACTTCATGGACACCGGATTGGAGAAAGTGTGGGACTGCTCGTAGTCCCGGTCGCCTTTGTAGGGCGACCCACCGCCTTCATCCAGAGACTCGAAGAACTCATAGTTATGCTGGAAGGCGTCCATGAAGCGCAACACCGTCAGGAAGAGAATGTAGGCCACCACGTAGAGCACAGCAGCGACCGGCGCAAACCAGGCCAGTGCCGCAAAAAGTCCCCCGCGAATG
>LKMJ01004637.1_pt1 | contig 12970 bp, 17 predicted proteins | sample 643391 | NCBI WGS metagenome assembly LKMJ01 (sample SAMN04112250, study PRJNA286221) | soda lake metagenome | biome: soda lake; feature: Kulunda Steppe; material: water; isolation source: sample PL-Br10 brine of Picturesque Lake | place: Russia: Kulunda steppe | collected 2010-07
GGGCGAGCCGTTGAAGGCTCAATGGCTTAGCAAGCCATCGCATTAAGCCACTCTGCCACCTCGACTTATATCAGTAAATTGCAGGTTAACTGTTTAAAATACATCTTCTCAAATCCCAATCTGGAACTTCATAATTATGTAAGATAGGCCTGCAATCATTATACCTGAAAACCCGTACCAGAAGCTCCTCATGAATGTTTCCAATGATTGTGAGAGCATCTGCATTGAAGCCATCATATCGATTATCAGCCATATAAACATGAGTAGTACTCCGAAAGTTGCAATCACTATGTTTACTACACCCCATTCGCCGTTCAATTGATGTATAAGGCCTCCAAGTAATGTTACTATTCCATAAGCCAGCATGACTAGTGTTGCCGGTTCAAATACAGAAGCAACGTATCCATACATTGTTCCTCCTGCCAGAACGACCAAAGATATCATTGTGGCTGTTTTATCTCCTTTGACCATTAACTATCAACATCTAAGTTTTACAGATAGATCGACTTAAATTGTTACCAAATACAGCTCCAGTTTTTACAGGCCAAGCTCATTGTAGAGCCACATTTTGAAAATTGTTTTCTTAAATAAAACCATAGATAGAACTATTGAGCAGGCGACCCAGAGTATGTTTAGAAGACCCATTAGGCTTAAAAACATGCCTAAGCTCATCATAAGGCCTATAAGACCTCTTAATGCTAGGAAAGAGATAGTGACGAATGACATCATATAGGTTACATATTCCCAGTTTTCTGAGTTATATGTTATTATTCCTGCTGAAATCAGATTAATGCTGAAAAGTAATGAGACTGCAGCCATTTCAATGCTCAGATAAAAATACGAGAAAAATGAGAAGATTATCATCAAAATACCTACTTTGAGCCCTAGATCGGATTTGGCTCCTTTTTCTGGCGTGTAGTTGACTACACTCATAGAAATTTATTAACTATAGCGAATTTAATATGTTACTATGCCGCTAGAGAACCCTTATCTATACGCTTTTACTTTAGCCTCTATAATATTTCTAGTCACCTTCATCTCTCTATTTCCTCTAACCTCCTATTTCTTGGCGGAAAAGCAGAACCCCTTAAATCACTTCCAAGTAGCTCTCCTAATATCTTTGATAACGCTTATTTCCGCTTTCCCGGCAGTAAGTTACGTACCTTTTTTGACAGCCATACTAGTGGTTTATCTGCAAGTAAGAATAACGAAAATCTATGAAACTACTCTCTTAGGAAGCATCATTATTCTTATCTTCTCTAATCTAATTTTGCTATTCGTCTTTCTATTAACAGGAATAGTAGAGTTTTCACAAGTAATTTCTTCATGGACTGGCGTGCCCGAAGAAGAATTCATAAATCAAAGCAATTGAATAGGTGACGAAAGACGAAGTTGAGATAAATCCGGATAAGGTATTTAAGTTTCTAGAGGCCTTTTTACCTTATAGAGTGGTAAAATAATGTCTCAAAACATCCTCGACTTTTCAGACGTAACAGGGAAGGACGTGTTCACAAACAAAGGTTCTTACTGTGGCACAGTCAAAGATATAGAATTAAACCTTGGAAAGTTCGCCGTAAGAGCAGTAGTAGTCGGCGCAGAAAAAGGATCATACCTCGCACAGAAGGTCGGGGGAAGCAAAAATGTCGTGATCCCTTACAGAATGGTCCAGTCAATTGACGACATAATTATAATTAAGGACTTCCAGACCAGCCAAGTCGACGAAGAACAGGAAAACTAAAATTTTTCTATTTTTCCTAACCCTTTCTAACTAAAGGCCTTTACAGCTAAAATGATAGAGATACTCACATCAGCAGGCTACAGCATAGTAGAGGCCTCCTGGCATACAGCAGCAGTATTCACAAAATTTTACCTTCTAACAGTTTTATTCAGATTAAAAGACGAACTTACCTCAGAAAAAATGAAAAACACAGTTTTAGATGAGTCAAGATCCGTATTAGGCCTATTCTTAGCTATAGGAGTGCTCTCGCTAATTCTAAATATTGAGATCAGGCCTTTATTCCCTATAATCAGTGAGGGGATCACACTAGCGTACCTAGGATACTTATTTTGGGAGTTCTAAGCCAGTTTATTTTGAATGGTTTCATGCCACTCATCAAGCGCTTCAGAAGTAATTTCCCTAATTTGATCCATTGGAAGAGAAGTATACACATAGTAAACAGTTTTGTCAGTTTTACCTTCACGCATCAATAAGTCTTTTTCAGTCATTTCCTGTAAAGCTCTTTGAACAGTTGAACGGTTCCGATCCACTTCATTAGCGATCTCCTGAACAGTTAAAGTCTGATCCTCTAATGTATCAAAAATGGATTTTTGAAGATCGTTTAAATCGAAGACATCAAACACAATATCTTGCTCAGACTTATCCTCTAGATCAAAGAACTGCATATAACAAAAATTAAGGCCTATAGTTTAAATTTTAACCGCCAGCAATAACATCAAAAACATTTATCTCGTCGCCATCCTCCAATTCTGCAGTCTCAGAGATAATCTTCCCATCCCTTGAAACCAATACCTCCTGCCTTTCAATTCCTTGCTGATCCAAGAACTCTCCAACCTTCAAACCTTCACTAACTTCAAAATCATTTACCGTCTCATCAGACAAATCATCTCTAACCATCGTTACTTTGATCCAGGATCACCGCTATCTTCAACTCTTTTCTGATACTTTTTCATAGCTTTACTGAAGGCCTCCTCCGCATCAATATCTAGACTATCTGCAAGTAAGAAAAGCGAAAACATTACATCGCCGACTTCATCCTCCTTAACTTGGATATTTTCTGGAGATTCTCCGTAATCTGCTGATTTCGTTATATCCTTTACAATCTCTCCTGCTTCCGAAATAAAGTCTAGCGCACGGTACTCAACCGGGCTTTCCAAATCATTTTCTTCAGCAAATTTTACCGCCTTTCTCTGAAGTTCTTTCAAGTTATTTTTACACCTCTATTATGCCTTTTCTAGCTGCATGGAATAAATATTCCTGCGCGTAGCCTGAGTAAGGTCCAAAGTATTCTCTAAGGTTTTCGGAGGCCTCCTCGTAGTCATCAGAGTGAAGCTCAGAGTAATGCTTTTCCGCTGATTTCAACGCCCAAGTATCCAATGGATATGCTTCCAAGAATTCCAGTGAGAAAAGCAGTACGCAGTCCGCAACCTTATCGCCGACACCATAAAGCTTCTTCAAATCTTCTCGAGCCTCTTCATAATCTGATGAAATTGACAGGCCTTCTTCTTGGAGAATTTCTAAAGTATTAGCCACGTATTTAGCCCTGTAACCTAGGCCTAAATCTCTTAGATCTGCTTCAGATGCTTCAGATAGTTCCTCCATGTCAGGGAACCTTACTAATTCTTCTCCAGCATACTTGATAGTTTCGCCGTACTCTTTAGCTATTTCATCATGCATCTGTTTTATCCTAGGTATCTGCATCTGCGGAGAGCAAAGATACGATATTAGGCATGGAAAGAATTCGTCTTGGATGATTCTCAGGCCTTCCAGTTCGTTTTTGGCTTTCTCAAGTTTTTCATCGCTAGGAAATGTTGCATAAATTTCTTCAAGATCGTGGTTGAGGCTTAAAGCATTTTTGACTTCTTTTTCAGGCAGCTCAGTTTCTGCAATAATAGTATTATTTTCTTGCTCAACAATTAGAGGTTTACCTTTCCTGAAAGTGTAGAATTTTTTCGGGCCTTCGCCATAGAGATCTCCATTAATCCGGTTCCAGCAAAAGGTCTGTCCGCACGTTAAGGTAAGCTCCAGGTCAAAGTTCTTTGCTTCTATCTCATATCTCTCCATTTTTCAATCCTCTTTAGTGTATTTGAAGAATCCTGTGCCTTTCTCTTCATCTGGTTTTTTCGAGGCCTCATATTTCCTTCTTTTTTGATAGCTTCGGCCGCACTTATGGCATTTAATCCTGTCTTTAGCCTTACTTCTCTGCTTGAATCCACAGTCAGGGCACTGGAAGTAAGTCACGTATACCTTTTAACCTCCACAGATTTATACCATTTCTATGGTACAGCCCAATGAACTGAAATATCGAATAATCAAACGTTTTGCAGTAGAGCTTTCAGCAACAATAGTGATATTGGCAGCTTTCCTGATTTTTAGAGATTCTACAGATATACTTTTAGGCCTGTCAGCGATCTACGTTATATGTTTAGCAGTGATTTATGGGTTCAAGAAAGCCACATAATTGAACAGTAGTAGCGTGACTGCAGACCATATAATCATCAACCCTACCATTGATTGTGCGATCTGTTTCTCATTAAGGCCTTTATCCATGAAGATGTGAGTCAAAGAATAGGTTTTAGAGTGAACTGATTTGATCTCTCCATCTTCCTGTAATTCTCCCCAAGATCTTGCATTAAATCTTGAGCGAGCCTTCAAGAAAAACTCTAAAATCCACGGAATAAACAAGATAACTGCAAACTTCTCCATATTTCCTGCCACCATTGCAGAGAACATTGCAGCTCCAGAAAGATATGTAAGCGAGTCTCCTGGAAGAATAGTTGATGGGTAACGGTTAAAGATTAAGAAAGCTGCAAGAGACGCTGCAAGGACAAAGGCAATAGCCGAGGCCTCAACCATTCCATTCTGGAAAGCAAAAATGCCCAGTGCAGTCGATGCCACGAGTGAAAGTCCGGCTTCAAGACCATTAACCCCTGCCAACATGTTAACTGCATTAGATACAAAAACTAGGCCTATCGGAAGAAGCAGTAATGGATAAATCAAACCCCAATTAACTGCGCCGACGAATGGAAAAATCATAGTCCATGACCCTGCGCCCACAGCAATCAACGGAAGTACCGCAGGCAGAACCATCGCCATTTTAGCAGCCTGAGAAAGGCCTTTCCTATCCATTTCAGGATCTGGAGCCCCAAATAGAAAACTTGCTTTTTCATGTATTATGGTCCTATTATCTGATACGAGAATATCTCTCTCAACTTCCTCCCCCACAATTTTTGATAAGTCCACATGGACATCATCAATTAACCCTATCAACGCAATCAGAGTTGCTGAAGTGAGAGAGGCAAAAATCAGGGCTCTGTCGATTACTATATCTGTGAAAAGAGAGATTGCGCCCGAGAAAAAACTGAGAGCCACTACAAAACCAAGTAAAACAATAGTACCTCCAGAAGTAGGTATTCTCGGCTTGCCTTTTTTCTGCTGATCAATACCCAGTATTCCAGAGGCTGCAAGATATTCTTCTGCTAAGGGCGTTCCGAAAAAGACTATCAGGAACCCTACTAAAGCTGAAGTCAGCAGTATTAACTCTATCATTCCGTAACTTCCCACATTTTAATGTAGTCGTTTGATCCATCTTCTACTTTTTCCAAGTAGTCGATTCCATGACCATCCATAAAGTAGAGCTTCATCATGTTATGATTTGCTATATCTCTTGGCATGACCGAGATTCTTGACTGCACTCCTTCAAATGAAAGGCCTCTTTCAAGGTTGAAGTAAGGGTCTACCGCAATACAGAACTCAGATTCTCCGTCTCCAAACTCTTGAACTCCATTCTCTGTTAAGACACAGTCTATCTCTATTCTTTCTCCCGTATGAGTCTGCATAGTGGCCGTATCCGATACTTCAACAGTATCTTCTACTTCAATAGGTACAAAGATCTGTGCCTGCCACTGCGCTACCTGTCCTTGGAAGTTCATCACAGTTCTGTCCTCTGAGCTAGAGATTGATTGCTGTGCAGAACCAGGAGTCTGCGCCTGATAAATTGAGTCAAAATTCTCATTATCTCTATTTGCAATTTGGCTTACAGCCGAGTACTTCCCGATCATCGTGTTGTCTAACACAACGTAATCGACTGAATGCCGGTTGTATAACTTGTCATAGTTCTCCCTAGGATCATCAGATGCAAAATACTCTGCCAACGGGAAGTTTACCCTTTCTTCATCAGTATAATACCTGAAGTTTCCTCCGTCTGCTACTGTACCGGTTCTACCGAGCGACTGGAAATGGTAACCGTAATCCCACCAAGACATGGTAACTGAACCATTAGGCGCTTCCTGTTCCAAGTAATCTAAGTTCTCCATCCACAATTCATTTGGAGAGCCAGAAATGCTTGAAGTTGCAAAGAATCCTGCTGCCAAATTGACAGAGACAACTCCTAAAGCCAGAATTAAAAGTAGCACAACTCTAAACCTTGAAGGATTCAAACTAGTTTCAAACTCCATTCTTTGCAGCTTTCTAACTACTCTTGAAAGCATGTAACCTGCACCAAGAGCAACAGAGAAAGTCGCAAGATATACTAACCTGCTTCTTGCTGTAGCACCTAACAAATTACTCCCTAACCAGAATACCGGGATTATCTTATACCAATCCATTTCAATACTAATTGAATCGAAGTTTTCAGTCGTGTAAATTATTCCGAGGCCTGCAACTGATAACCATATTGGATACGCTACGCCTCTTAGAATTGTAGCGGTCTCTTGAATATTGTTTTGACCTATAGCGTAAATTGATGTTAACAGTGCTGTAAAGAGTAAAGTGATCGCGGAGATGTTAAACGCTGAATCTTCATCTATATAGACATTTATCAGCATTAGAACAACAGAGAGGATTAAAGCAGTTATAAGGCCTGCTACTCTAAATCCTTCGAAGAATGCGGTGAATCCTATAGCCCATGCGGCTATAACTCCGGCTATAACTCCATACTGTTTTTTACCTGAAAGCCTTTCTTCTATTATATCATATTTTCGCGCTAGCATCAGGTAGATTGTTGAAATCATCAGCGGGAATCCGATAAATACTAATGTCCATGCTCCGAAAAGCGCAGTAAGTGTACCAAGACCCGGGAATACACCATCCATTATTCCAGAACCAATTTGAGTGATCAGCTGGGTCATATCAGGCGGCGCATTTTCAGCTACTGTGCCTCCGATTGTTCCCCCTCCAGTCTGTGTTGCTCTTCTATAGATTGTGAATGTGATATTTGCTAATGTCTGAGAGTAAAGAGGAGAAAGTGCAAGAGCCAAGGCTCCTGTTATATAGGTTGTAGGAATAAAGAACTTCAGCCTGTCATCAGAAATTAATTCCAGTGACTCGACCAAGTATCGGGCCCATAAAAGACCTAAAAACGCAAAACTTAACAGAACAAGACTGTCAGTAATCCATATTCTGGAAGGGTTGAAAACTGAGACTGTAAATGCTGCGATCAATACTGTTGGAGTATATGCAGGTATTAGTTCATCTGTAGCCTCATTTATCAGAAGCATAAATCCTACAATCATCGGATATAGTAACCACATCATTTGGCTGCCTCCCCAAGTAGCTGAGAAGATTCCAAGTGCAAGGCCTGAAACTATTCCATAGGCCCAGTTCCTGTTTTTCCAAGCCAATGTGAAGAAAAGCAGTGAAACTACCATGAAGAATGTTCCTGTGGCTTCTTTCTCAAAGAATCCTGCGCTGCTTCTAAACATTGCTCCTGGAATGACTGCGATGAAGAATGCTGCTCCTAGGCCTGCATATTTGTCGTAGAGTTCTTTTCCTAAAAAGTACATTGCAATAGCGGTAAGGCCTGAGAAGAACGGCATCATAGTTCTCGCGAATTCTAGGTAGTTATCGAATGCTAGAAATCCTCCGGCCCAGTAAAGTATAGCGGGTATCCAGAGGTTTAATTGATGCGCAGTATATGTGGGCATTGCATATGGAAAGTATCTCATAAAGTCAAGGTCTGGGAGCGATCCAGTGTAAGCGATCTGTTGAGACATTCTGAAAAGATTATAAGGGTCGAGAGCCTGTAAATATTGGATATTTCTTACCGGATAGTATCTTAATCCGAATGCAATTGCGAAAATTGTAAGTACTGCTGCCCCAAATCTATAATTTAGTGCCTTATTTACCGCGCTTTCTACTTTATCTGTCATCCCTAAACAGGTTTTAGTATACATGTTTTTTATGAGCTTTTGAAAATTGATTCGTCGGGTTTAAAAGCATTTTAGCCGCATTCTATGGTGTGGAATGGGCTGACGAAGTAGAAAGGCGCAGCAGCAAAATATTTGATAAGATGTATGAGGACTATGAAAAGTTCTTTTTAGTCCCTCTATTGCTGATTTTAATGGCTGCTGGCGTGCTTTTCTACAACTTCGCAACTACCGGCGAATTTCTTGAAAAAGGAACTGATTTCGCCGGCGGAACCGAGATAACCTTTGAAGTAGAAGGAGAGTTCAGCTCAACAGAGATAGAGCAGCTCTATGCAGATGCCGGAAGATCAGGAACATCTGTCTTGACCCAAGATACTGGAGAAAGACAGTTACTACTAGTACAGATTCCGCCTCCAGAGATAGAAAGAGAAGAAGCCTTAGAAATACTAGAGTCCGGAGGATATGAGGCCGAAGTTGATGGATTTAACTCTATTTCAGCAGCAGTCTCAGGCCAGTTCTTCCAGCAGGCTCAGTTCGCATTTGCACTTGCTTTCACAGTTATGAGCGTAGTAATCTTCTACGCTTTCAAAGACTTTACCCCTTCAGTCGCAGTAGTATTCGCAGCCGGAGGAGACATACTGATAGCTGCAGCAGGAATGAGCCTAATAGGCGTACCTCTTTCACTGGGAAGCCTAGCAGCACTGCTAATGCTTATAGGTTATTCAGTCGACACAGATATTGTGCTGTCAACACGCGTGCTAAAGATGAATAGAGGAACCACTAAATCAAGAATGTGGAGCTCGATGAAGACAGGCCTGACAATGAGCTCAGGAGGAATCGCAGGATTTGCCTTGCTCTACATAGTTTCAACTTCAATCGTTGGGCCTTCAGCACTTTCAAATATTGCAGCAGTAATGGTAATCGGATTGCTCGCAGACATTCCGCTGACCTGGATGGGCAACACAATAATACTGAAGAACTACGTAGAAGGCAACTTCAAAAACTTCAACACGTTTAAACAGGTGCTACCATGGAGCTAAAGGAATTAGCAAAGGAATGGAGAATATGGGTATTTTTAGCAGGCCTTGCAATCTCAACTATAATGTTGAACCCTAGCTACGTTCAGGGAGATGACGGCCAAGTCCAGCTACAGACAGATGTTCAAGACCGGCTGGGAATAGATTTCACAGGCGGAACTCGTTTACTCTTAGCCATGGATACTAATGCGACAGGAGAGGAACAGCAAGAGCTGGCCGATCAAGTAAGAGATGTCTTGTCTATAAGGATGCAGCAGTTAGGCCTACCTGATCCACAGGTCAGAACAGTAGATATAGGGGGAGGCAACTATAGATTACAGGTTGAAGTAGGTGCAACAAACCAAAGCCAGATTCAGGAGGTTATTGCTCAAGAAGGACAGTTTGATGCTAGAATGCCTATCCGTGTAGAAGACAGTAGAGAGTTTACTTTACAAGAAACACACAATTTCATTTGGGAAAATGATACTATTGAAATAGAAGAAACCGGCGAAATATTTGAACCTGGAGACTCTTTCGTATTAGAAGAGGACGGACCAGAGTTCATATATGAAAATAATACCGATAATTACGCTAATTTAGAAGTAACCGCTTATACAGGAGCGGATATCCAAGATGTTGGGTCTGGAGAAATTTCAGGTTCTGGGCCTTACAACTGGCAGTTCCCTACTACTATAACCAGTTCTTCCGCTCAAAATGTTAACCGTATTGCACAAAACTACCAAGTCAGCGTAGGAGATGGAGGATGGCTAATTCATGATGACGGAGACTATGCAAGAATGGGGTTATATGTTGACGGCGAAAGAGAAAGCGACCTCAGAATGTCAGGAGTATTCCGCCAACAAGTACTGACACAAAGCCAGATCAGCGGCGGAGGAGAAACATTCGAAGAAGCACAGCAAAACATGGAAAACATGCAGGCAATCCTGCAGTCAGGTAGCCTTCCTGTAAGCGTTGAAATAGAATCAATAACGACATTATCTTCAGCACTAGGAGACGATTTCCTTAGAGCATCAATCCTATCTATTATTGCCTCTCTAATCGCAGTAGGCCTGTTAGTCACCGCAAGATACCAGAATCCAAAAGTAGCAATTCCTATGGTTGTAACTGGAGCTGCAGAAGTATACATACTGATGGGCGTATGGTTCACTACATTTGGCACACTCAGCCTTTCAGCAATAGCCGGTATAATCGCAGCTGTCGGTACAGGAGTAGACGATCAAATTATAATAACAGATGAGTCAGACAGAGAAGTAATTCAGTCCTGGACTGAGAAAATGAAGAGAGCATTCTTCGTAATTTTCACGTCAGCAGCATCCACAATAGGAGCAATGATGCCAATAATCTACCCTGGAGCTATAAGCCTATTACTGGCTGTAGCAGGTGTAGGCCTCTTAATGTACAACTTTTACGGTAGAAGAAGTAGCAGGCATTTCACAGCTATTGGAGTGCTTGCTGCATTGATAGGAGGATTTATCTTTTCGGCTGAACCTTCAGGAGCAGCTATGAGCACGATCCACGATTTTGCATGGACGACAATCCTGGGAATCTTGGTTGGAATCACGATTACAAGGCCTGCATTCGCCAAGTTCATTGAGCAGCTTGATAATTGATTTAAACTAGGCCTGAAGAATTGTTTTCTATGAGAGAAACTAAAGGAGCTTCTCCTATCAAAGTAGCAGTTGCCGGCTTAATTCTCGTAATGATGTTTGTTGGTGCGATGGTAGGGCTTCATTTTATGTCGGATTCGGTTTCAGAAGAGGTTGACGAAAGCACAACTTATTTTGAAGAAAATGAGGAGGAAGCAGAGAATTCAAGTTTTGAAAAGGAAGATTTAAATGAAAAAAGTGGTTTACTGGAGGCTCATTACCGCTCCAGCAACGTCGCCTTCGCTCTCTAAAGCCTTCTTGGCTTCTTCCTTTGAGGCCTCTGTTTTCTGCATTACAAGTTCGATATCTTCTTCTGGAATGCTTGTTTCTTCAGTGTAGTTTCCTTGTAATTGGAAGATTTCTTGTCCTTGTGCCTCGATCTTTGAGAGCTGTGGTTTTGAGAATACTAGTTTTTTGTCGTTTGACAGATGGACTTCTACTTTTTCTGCGTCGATTTCGTCCATATCCATTCCCATCTGTTTCATCATCTTACTCATGTCTTTGCCGCCGAACATAACCCTTAATTGGACAACGGCTTTTTTATCCATGTTGAGGACAGTTTCAAACAAATTACTATGATAGAAATATTAGCAGTTATCATACTTGGAACACTGGTCGGAGTATTTACAGGTTTAACGCCAGGCATCCATCCGAATACAGTGGTATTTACTTTTCTGCCTTTTTACTTTGTTTTCAACCCTGATTTTATCTTATTTATGAGCTTTATATCAGGCCTGACAGTTTCTCACACTTTACATGATTTTCTGCCAGCGCTTTTCCTGAAAGCTCCTGAGGCTGAAAACGCTTTGGCCTCAATCCCAGGGCTTGAGATGGTTGCAGAAGGAGAAGGACGTAAAGCATTCGTACTAACACTGATCGGAGGCCTAACATCAATCTATGTCTTCATACTTGGACTGCCTATTCTTTTCCTGTTTCTATCATTTATTTACCCTTATATTGAATCTGTAATGCTTTACATACTATTGTTTTTTCTTTTCTTCATAATATTTAATTCGCAATCCAGTTTAAACGCAGCCTTAGTGACCGTTCTTTCAGGATCTCTAGGCCTTCTAACCTTGAACACAGGTTTTCAACAGCAGTTTATACTTATGCCGGTTTTCGCAGGTTTATTTGCGGTGCCTGCGATAACTTATTCTCTTTTCCAAGAGTTCGGGATACCTGACCAAGAAGAAAGTTTCAGTATTGAAGGAGAAAATATTTTCTCAGGCGGAACAGGGTTTCTGGCAGGGCTTTTAGCAGGTATTGTTCCAGGTATAGGAGCAGCAATTGCCACGAGCTTTCTAACACCTTTAATGGACACAGACTCCAAAAAGTTCATGACAGGTCTAGGCGGCGTAAATACTTCAGACATACTGATTTCCTTCCTGGCGCTCTACTTGATAGGAAAGCCTCGAACAGGTAGCTCCGTTGCATTACAGACGATATCAGAAGTAACTTTCGCCCAAATAGGATTTCTTGTAGGCGCATGCATCTTTGGATCAGGAATTGCAGGAATCCTAGCACTGAAAAATTTGGATATATTTCTAGGCTTAGTAGAACGTGTAAATTTCCGTATTCTAGGGCTTTCAACATTAACCCTTATAACAGGCATAGTAGGCCTTACAACAGGATTTTACGGAATTCTAGTATACTCTACTGCTAGTTTTATTGGGACGGTCGCATTATTGAAAGGTTCATGGGCGGCTTGTATGTCTGTCTTAATACTTCCTGCAGTCTCATTCTTTTCCGGTGGATTTATCTAAGTAGGTAATAAAGTATGAAATTATGAATGCCGAAAAACTGTTTTTAGGAGGCCTGACTGCGCTTCTACTTTTCCTATCCTTCCTTATGGTCACACCTTTCCTTGGGTATCTCTTAGCCGGAATAATACTAGCTTTTATATTAAAACCAGTTCAAGAAAAGTTTGAACCTTATCTAGGCCCTATAATTTCTACATCATTAGTGATATTCCTTTTCATCGGCGCAGTCATTGCACCATTTGCTATAGCGACAGGTGCAGTCGTAGATGATGCTACAAGAATAGTTAATGATATTGGAGATGTTGAAACAATTGATTTCACAGAAATAGAAAACCTAATATTTGAGTGGACCGGCCAGGAAACAGATATTGAGGCAGAGATAGCTGATAGCCTAGAAAGATTTACTGAGATCGCTTTCGGAGGAGTTACACAGATACTAGACTTCTTAACAGGCCTGGCTGTTGGAACCATGATTTTAGTGTTTACGCTTTTCTACCTGATTAAGGATGGTGACGATCTTTACAAATGGATGAGGAAAGTTACTCCTATTCATGAAGAGCAGCAAGACGAGCTTTATTCCAAGGCCGAGCTGATGACAAGATCTATACTTAAGGGACATGTTCTTGTGGCAATAATTGAAGGA
>LKMJ01004638.1_pt1 | contig 12969 bp, 14 predicted proteins | sample 643391 | NCBI WGS metagenome assembly LKMJ01 (sample SAMN04112250, study PRJNA286221) | soda lake metagenome | biome: soda lake; feature: Kulunda Steppe; material: water; isolation source: sample PL-Br10 brine of Picturesque Lake | place: Russia: Kulunda steppe | collected 2010-07
AACCCCCCACCAACCTCCTGGATAGACCCCACTGCAAATTTTTGCAAGCCCTTCCAACCCAGATTTCTGAGCCAGCCTTTTAATGCATATTACAACAGGGTCGAATGTTTAAAGCAACAAGGCATTTGGTTGAGCTAAAACACAAGTCAAATAAAAGTACTTCCTGCAAGCCTAATCCTGCCCTCCATCATCCCTCTTTGAGTCCTGAGCATTCCCAGGGTGAAGTGCACTGTGCACCTGCATGCATGGAGCACCCGCAAGGGCACGCGCGTGAGCAAGTGAGCTCGTAACATGCCAAGACACAAGGGCGTCATCCTCAAGCAAATCCTTGATTCCTAGTCCTGTGGCAAATCTCGTCAACTCACCGGGTCAACGTAGCCCAAAAGCGGCTCGAAGTCAAAGCCTGCCCGGCCATGCGATTCCCAGGACGTCCTGGAGGGTCGACCCTTCCTCCAATCTTGCTTCGTCTGCTGCCACAACCCGAGGGCCCGGGCTCGCCCCAGCTAAGCCGGAGCACATGAGCTTGAACATGAGCGGGGATGATTGGCTGTGCTGGTTGCATAAGGAAGGAGGGATGAAGAGGAGAGGAGGCTCATCAGTCTCGCCTCAAGGCAAGCTTGTCTTAGCAGTCCCTCCAGACGACAGGCAGAAGACAGACATTTCCCCACGCACCATTGCACCGCTTGCGCCCTGCCTCCCACAATTTTCAGGCAAGAGGGCCTCGCTGGGCTGCCAAGGCTCGTTGACCAAAGACACTGATGGCCCGCGGCAATATGCTTTCACTAATGATAAATGAAACTTTAAAACATTTGATTCAAATGGCGTGATGATGCTATGGACACAATTTGACAAGGTGTGTGGAGTGGGGAAGCTACAATAGTCGCCTGGCCCAATTATATTGGTATGCTAAAAATTTGAGATTTTGAAAGCGTGCTTGATCTTTTAGACTGCAATCTTGGGCAATTTGAGGGTGTTGTCAATGGAGAGCATTGGGCCCCTTCTCCTGGTGGCTAGAGCAAGTTTGGGCATAAGTAAGGACATTCCCGGTCACTCCTGCTGGTGAGCATACCTACGCTGACCTGACATGAAGCTTTTTCCCTGCCCCCCCGCCATCTTTTAGCTTGCGGGGGGATGGACCCCCTCGCAGGTACTCGCCAACTTCCTCCAGGTAGCCTATGGGCCCAAGATTAATATCCCTTCTGGCCATTAGGGATATTAACCTTGTCTGTGCTCCAATTCATGCTGATGAAACCTTTAGGGATAAAGGTATATGTTCACCGCTTATCCCTAGTCTCGACACTTGGATTGCTCCGCCAAAAGGCGGACCTGTGGCAAGTTCCTGTTCCTTAATAGGAACGAGGGAACAAAGGAGAACAAAGAAAAGTAAAAATGCATAAACCATATTTAAGCGTTTTAAATCCTATTCTCGAGATTTTTTAATTATCTGTTACATTATAACTAAGGTTGGGCAGGGGTCTCGCCGAGACTCGACGACGACGAGACTCGGCGAGTCTCGCCGAGTCTCTTTGGGGGATGGGGGGGACCCTCGTCACTGACGAATGTCACTTTTTTGACTAGTAACACCCAAATTGTGCAAATATTTGCCAGGAAACGCTTGAATTCTCCCAAACCATTAATATAAATTAAAGTTAGATTTACAATGAGAGACGAGGTGGTGCGGGACGATGAGGAGCGTGATGATGTGATGAGCTTGGACATGACTGACAGGGAGCTAGTACCCCTGCCAATGTGTCTTCAAACGTGTGAAAGAATGGATGGAGAAAGGGAAGAAAAGCACTTGGCAGCAGCAGGTTCTTCAGACCCCACCATTTAGTGCGTCAACTTCTTGCGCCTGTGGGCTTACGAGCATGCATGCCATATGGCTTAAGCTTCCCCATCCTTGCCACAGCACAGCTGCTGTGCATGCTCCCACAGCTTGTGTCTGCGAGCGCAACTGGTCAATTTGGGGTCAGATTTGCACCAAGCACTGCTCAAGGCTTGCTTTGGCCCGTGCGCGAAAGCTGATTTACATCTGCTGCAACACAAGCTTATTGTTGCTTAAGATCCTAGGATCCTGAAGGTTTTTCAAGGTCAGGACTTATCTGTGGGCGACCTGGAGTCCAGCCTGCAGCTCCTTGCCAAGCAAGATGAAAAGAATGCCAAGGATTGAGCAGCTAGGTTGATAAGGGTGGAATTGAGGGGGGTAGAACAGTTGGGGAGAGGACGGAACAGCCTGTGACTTACCCTGGCCTCTGGGATGCCCGAACCTGTAAAAATAATTTGTTTTTAAATTATTTTGAAGCTCCATGAAAATTCTCAGGACTACAGGACGCTCCTGTGAAAAGCAGTTTTCTAACGATAAGCTCCCATCTAGGCCCTGCCGATCTTCAATGAGTCTCGCCGAGTATCGGCGAGTCTCTTGTGCAGACTGGACCACCCTATTTACCCATCCTTTATTAACATGCCTGAAATATTTTGCAGCCATGGCCAAATAGCTGCCTGGCCTAATAGCTGCCTGCGTCAGAAGGCTTTGTATTCCTCTAGAGATCTCTCCCCCTGAACTTTACTCTCCTTGAAGGTCTACAATAAACTCAATAGGGGATGGTGGGTAAAAGAATCTTATTGGGTTGCTTCTTAGAAGGTGCAGACTAGTCTGGACAGTACTGTCCAGGTGTACCACCTAGTCTATACCTTCAACTGCAGCTCCAAATGGACAGATTCATGGAGGGCTGGCTTGATCAAGGGTTCCTGTTGGGAACTCCCGCCAGCCTTGTGAGCCTTATGAGTTCCTACCATGATTCAAAATAGGCCTAAATTGCGAAGTATACCTGGCAACATCTTGCTTGTAACCCCCTTAGAGATCTTTTGCTGCAACAGTACAGGCTTTACCCTGTCTTGTTTGCAAAGATCTTTGTCTCCATGCGAGGACATGCAAAGCAGGGAATCGGACGAATTGTGTACGACGGTAGTGATACTATAAGATGGGATCAGGGAAGATGCTATGCAACCTGAATGTTATGCTGTGTGATCGGGGTTTAGGAAGGGCCTGCTGGTGAGCCAAGGGGAATGCCCCCCTTAGGGTCCTTGCCTGCTGTTCCGACGTCAGACTTGACAAAAACAATCAACCTTGGACATATCCTGGATGTGTCTCCTTAGGTCTGGATGTGGCACTCGACCTTGGACATATCCTGGACGTGTGTCCTTAGGTCTGGATGTGGCACTCGACCTTGGACATATCCTGGATGTGTCTCCTTAGGTCTGGATGTGGCAATGTGGCCATGCAGGGTGCCCAGAAACGCCCTTCTTAATGTGAGAGTACCACTAACAACAGTACATGCCCAGTGATAAACTGTACTGTACTGAAATAAGCCAGACCATACAGAAATTTTGACACAAGCCCATTGTGGGGCAGGCGTTGAATGATGACCTGTTCGCACTGTTGCTGTAGGGAAGCTTGCGGTACACAGTCTTTGCAGGAGATCCTTTATGATTTGGCAAGTGAGGAAAGCATCTTTGACAACTCAGGTAATGCAGCGTGCAGTTTTGTGGTAACTCCAGCGTAATGCTTGCAGCATCTCTCTTGCAGAAGCTTGACTTATTGTTCAAACTGAAATTGACATGTGAGACATTTGCCCTTCCATCACTGCTCTGTTGAACCTTACATACAAGTATTGTTTGCTTTGCATGCCAGGCTCTCTTTATATGACGTTTTTAAACTTCCTGCGGTTGTATGGGCATAGATATGCTTCAGATCCATCTTTCTCTTCATGCAACAGAAGCTTTTCGCTATGACCAGTCCCTCGAGTGCTTGGGTTGAATTTCAGGGTTACGATCAAGGACTTTAGGATCGTCTCTGTCATTTCAAGAAATGAATTTTATGAGGGCATCAAGACAGCCTAGCAAGCAAACAGTGCAGCGAATGATGCATTATTTGCTCTCCAAGGAAGGGCAAGACAGCGAGCCAGAGGATGCAAAGGCTGCCTCCCAGGTATGACTTTTGAGCGCAGTGTTTCATGCACGAGGCATAGTAAATTATTGAGTAGACTATAAATTCTCGGTAAGATTTTTATGCCTATGTCCCAGACCGCCACGCTGGACTTGATAGAGGTAACTGCGTGCTTCCAGTTTTAAAGGCTTTGCTTGCACTGGTACATGACAGGCTGCACGAAGGCGCCAGAGCTCAGCATTTGACCTCGCAGAGATAGCCAAGCTGAGAGATGATCAGCCTGAGGTAGGGGTGTGCGTGCATGCTTACAGCCGCTGCTTAAATGTATTTGAATATGAAAAGCCCTGTCGCTTTCATACTTGAATCGTGTATGTCTAAACAGCGTTTTGCAGCTTGTGAAGCTCACTCTGGAGCTGGAACTTTGCTGCCGCATTTATTCATCACCAAGGACTCGATGCTTTCAATTGCATACTCAATTGGTATGGCTTGAAATGATAGCCTGAAATCATGCTGTGAGACATGGGCATTGCTCTGTTTGCAGGGAGAGTGGCTAGTCAATGCCTCAGAGTTCAGCCCTGGGAGCAGCAGCAGAAGCTTAATGAGCAAGACACAGGCTGGTTTGACAATGAGAAATGACAAATTTTGGAGAACCTCCTCAAGGCTTTGTGAACAAGCAGCCTTCACCTCGCGCTCATCAGAACTTCTGGAGCAAGCGATGCAGCAAGAGACGTGAGTGCATGGCTTTGGTGTAATGATCTGGTTGAACAAAAGATAGTTCCTTAAACAAAACTTTCATTTTTTTGGGCGATTAGGATTTGCTCCACCTGCCTCAAAATAATGTGTCAAAGACTGCATCTCCGTCCCAATGTGCCTGCTATTTGCAAGCCCCAGTAAGAGCATGCACAAGTACTCGCACGCTGTCATAGGTATGCATACTCTTGGGGACACAAACATGCACACCCAGTGTACTTGCACAATGAGCACGCAATGCATGCCACATGCCATGCACTAGCCAGCTCCTGTGTACAGAGCACGGGCCAGGATTGCCTTGACATGATAATCCAACTGTCAAAAATTTTGACCTACTTGCCTACCATCTTGCAGGTCCTCAAGCCTACCAGCTAAGGCCTGGATCAGCTGCACCTTTTTCAGAGCCTGGTTCCCACGGTAATCGTAATGTTTATTCATCTTGGTTATGGACTTTCCTTCTGGTGCTTCTGCAGCACCCATAGACACGGTACTCGTAATGTTCATGCATCTTAGTTATGGACCTTCCTTCTGGTGCTTCTGCTGGCTCTTTTCACCCCTGTCTTTTGCAAACTTTTTTCACAACACCTGCAACACCTCGGGGAGGCCTGTGGGGGGGTTCCGCCACAGTAGAAACAGGCAATGTCTCTCCATTTTGCCACTTGGAAAGATACTACAGCTGCTGTTGAAAATTGCTACCTCAGTCTGTGAGGGGGGTATGCAATACCCAAACCCGATTCAGGCCTAAATTCACACACACACACACTCTCTTTCTCTCTCTCTCTCTCTCTCTCTCTCTCTCTCTCTCTCTCTCTCTCTCTATCTATCTATCTATCTATCTATCTCCCCCTCATGGTATCAACTCGAGGGCAACAGGTTACTTAAGATCAGAAGATTTGAAATGGAAGGAAATGCAGGCCTTTGGAAGTTGTTTGGGGGTTAAACAAGTAGGGTAAAGGGGTGCAGGGCAGAACCTCAACCAACTTTTCTTCGCTGCGATCCTTTGTGTGGGCCTGGTTTATTTTCCAGCACATGAGAGCTCCTTGGATCTGACTGGTAGCCCCCGCTAATCCCTATGTCTGTCAAGTCAGCAAAGAAGTGGAGCGCTGATAGCAGGTACCAGACTTCATTTAGAATGAAGTGCATGGATTGGTGTCATGAGTTAAGTCACCCTGTATTTTGCTTTTGACTTCCTCCATACACTCACAGATGGACCGCCTGCTAGCAAGAGCAGAGTCAAGCTTCTATTTCAACGTGTTTGCTCTTGAAGAGGCTACATCGGGCCATGCCCTGTCTGTGCTGGCCTTCTTCCTGCTAAATAGAACTGGCCTAGTGGCAACCTTTCAGCTGAACCTGCTCAAACTTGCGCGCTTTCTGCGGAGAATTGAGGCGGGCTACAGCAAAATTGTGCCTTATCATAACGCGACCCACGTTGCTGACGTCCTTCAGGTGTGCTAGGAATGTGCTGAAGGCCTCACTTCACATACAAGCTTTGATGGCCTTCTCCGCTGGCTGGCTCCTGAATATCATGTAGTCCATGATCTTAGGAGGTGCACACGTGATGAATGGATGCAGCGCAGTATGTTGCACACCAGTGTCCATACTTGTTTCTGCAAACGTTCAGGAAACGCCAGGGCTTGATTTGCTAAGCTAATTTGCTTCCCTTTTCCGTGTACATACCGCCTGTATTGCTTATTATATGCCAAAGGATGGACCCATTGATGCTTCCTTGCAGACAACGCATGCCATCTGCTCGCTTGGCGGCCTTGCCCAAGCAATTGGGGACCCGCTCTGCATTCTTGGTGCCTACCTTGCAGCTATTGTTCATGATTTCGAACATCAAGGCAAGTATCAGTTTGTGTTAATGTGACAGAAGAAACTAACCAAATGGGCAGAATGGGTGCCAAGAGGGGACAAATCCAGATTCCAAAATCCAGATATTTATCTTACTCTTTCATTAAGGAAGCATACTTATGGTGTCCTGGAGGCAGAAATGGCTCTGGGTCACGGTGGCTCATGGAAGGTGTGTTACGCCAATCAAGGCAATGATCAAAGTTTGCATACCCATCCAGACCCACAGGGTCATCTGGATTTATCACATGCCTTCGTATGAATCAAATCGATGTCTGAGTACATCATAAAAATACAGAAACAGAGCTTGCCCAGATAAATCATTTGGCCTCCTGTGATTTTTCCATAGACATGCCACCCATCTCATTCCATGCTTCACACTTCCAGGCTTCAACACCGCCTTCTTAGTGGCAACTCAGAGCCCTTTGGCCATGCGATACAACGACACGTCACCTCTAGGTCAGGGTTCTTCTTGAAAGACAGCAATTATATGTTTGATTCCGATCCATCAACCAGGGATAGATGAGAGACAACAGGGTCGATGCATTTTTGTTTTGGTGCACGTGTCTGGATGCTTGGTGGATTGCCTCAGGAGTTTCAAAAGAACACGCCACCCTTGCGCACAGTCGTCAAGGCATCAGCAATTTCCTCTTTGCAGAGCAACATCATCTTTGTGGCGCCTTCCATGTGCTTCGTGATCACAACTTCATGCCAGGAATTCCCAAGCCAGACTACCTTCGGCTGCGGAAGGTGCTGAGTTTTCCATGCTCCAGATTCGGCAACTTTGCAGTGCTTGAATGTGCTGATTAGCTGCACTCACTGCATTGGTAGCGCGCAAAGTTGGTCACGCCTAGTGCCAGCAAGGAATTGCGGATAACTGTGCCTTGCTAGAGGTTGTGCATTTTCCCTCTATATACATATTTACATGTTCTTAATATCTTTATATCTATCTATCTATCTGAAATCAGTTTTATTTGTGACCTTGATTCTGCTGCATTTTGGCGCTGGAATTCTGATCTAGTGTTTTTTGCATCTATAAGGCTATGCTTACGAACACACCTCATACTGTGCAATGACTGCTTTCATTACTTTCTTTAGTCTCGAACACATGAACACAAGAATGATGATATGCGCCAGTTTTCTGACACACTCCTGTTTCATGTGTGATTCAACGTTGTTTGGGGTTTTGTAATGCCTTCGATGTTCTACCATCTGCCTCTGAGGTGAACTTATATTACTCAGAATTTTGCTTAGAATACGGCAATGAGCATTTCTGGTGCGCCTTATTCACGTACTGTTTGTTAACAAAACTCTTCTTTAAGGGAACCAGACAAAAATGAATGTGCCACACGTGCTTGCAGGTGATTATTGAGATGGTCCTTGCAACAGACATGGTGAGATTTCCAACATTTCCTGTGTGGAAGCGCAGTGGGTTTTTTACTGTCGTGTAAGTGCGCTTTGTTATTGATATACTTGTCATGCCACACATTGCTTTGGGTTCAGAGGTTGTATTTAAAACAGGATTAGATTACTTGAGAGCATTTAGAATTCCAAGGGGGAAATTAGAAAGGCTAAATTGGGGGGAAAGTGTGAGAAGTATGCACCCTAATCTCTTAGAATGTGCTTCGATTTGTCATAATCCTTTTCTTCTATCTAGTTCTGAGTTTCGTCACAACTGCATCTGTATGGGCAGTACAGCAAGAAGCATAGAAAGTCCAGCTTCAGGTTTCCGGTAGATATGCATGATCAGAGTACAAGCAGCTCTTCTATGCTTTAAGAAGGGGTCAATTAAGTTGCCTTTTCTGGCAGCTCTTATAGAACAAAAGAGGTGGGGACCCCAACCATGGGGCACATGATGAATTTATTATCTTTTGCTTTTGCAAACTGCGTTGCCTATCATAAAGGCATCTTATCATTCCTTGTTGTTTCCTTGAGGACAATGGACAAAATTAAACCGAATAAGATTTTGTAAAACTGGTGTGCAAAAGGAGTGGTGCCTGACAATTCTATGTGCAGACCAAACACATGGAGATTATGGGCCGCATGGATACATTGGCCACAGTATTGTCGTCAGGACAACTCTCAAGAGTGTTCTCTGTGCCACTTCCAAATAATTCTCTGCTTAGCACTAGCGCCAAGACGAGCGCACCGTTAAATCCAGTACTGGACAGGAGAGGTTCTGCCCCATCATCTTTTGCACGCCATCATCTTTTTCCAGGTACATTGTTGGGAACCCTGGTCCCAGGGACCAGGGAGTTTAAAAGACAAGCATAGTTTGATTTGAAGCAGCTGCATGACAGAAGAATAGGCACGTTCAAAAAACGTCTTGATAGCCTTAGAATATGCTTCTGTGCCAAAGAACCTGATCTCCTATTCATTTAACGTTTTTTTATGTGTGCTTAAGCCCATTGCTGTGGAAATGGCACATGCATACAGGGACTTCAGTGCCATGAACAACGTCAAAAAAGTGAGTAAGTTGGCTTTTGTTGAGTTGTTGAGGCCTGGTATCTCTTTGTGAGGGCGGCCCTGGGTACCGAAACAAAGAACATGATCATGCTCAGAATAGACACTGACAGAATTATAAGGTGACCCTGTTTTGCCTAGGCAGGGGGGGTCCAATGGTGGAGACAACCTTGCAAATGCAAGCTTACCTTGACTTACCATTACTTATGCTCAGGAGATTTGCTTGTGATGAAAATTGTGACACTTCATTGTTGTGACACCCTGCAACAAATCGTAAGGACTAGGTTGCCTTCTCCTTGTCCTCTTACCTTTCAAAATCAAATGGCGTCCCTCAAAACTGCCAGGATACCTTGAAAGTGGACCGGATTCTTGATGAAACCACGAAGAGCCTGTGCTTGCAAGTGGCCTTGAAGTGTGCTGACCTGGGGCATGTGGCTGAATCACGAGAGGTGCATGCTAGGTGAGACCTCCATTCCAACTTGGTGCTGCTTACCATAGCCTGTCCTGTCATAAAGCTGGCAATAAGGCTACGCTAGATTGATACCCTGCAGGGTAACAATCTGAGGCACACTGCCGAACTCAGTCCACACTGCACGTTGGTGTTTGAACTTACAGTGTTGCTCCACATAAAAAGCCGTCTTCTGTGCTTCATCACAAGCAATGCACACTAAGCCTATTTCTAAGCCTATTGGTGTAATCTATCCTGTTCACATTGCCTGTGATTGCAGGTGGGTGGATCTTCTTGAAGAAGAATTTTTCCGACAAGGTGAGCCTTAAATATAGAGGATGCTTTGCTCTTTGAGAAAAAAAGGGTGGTGATGGCTGCTTATCTCTTCCAGATAAGTCAACCTTGATTTGCGTTCCTATGGGTCAGCTATCATGGCCTGAGCCTCATAGAGCTAAACCACACATCCAAAAAGATATACTTTCATCCAGAATACACCATGCCCAAATTATTGACATGATTAAGAACTTTTTTACTGTCCTCTTCACAGGAGATCAAGAGAAGTTGCTTGGCCTACCGGTCAGCCCTTTTTGTGACCGCAGCCATCCAGGCATCTCAAAATCTCAGGTGTGTTTTAAGGCGGACTACCACCCTCCAGCGCGGAAGAATGCCAAGCTGTTGCTTTTTGCATGATGCGCAAGTTGCACAAACGCACCTCTTTTGCAGCGATAGAAACAGCAAATATTTGCTTTGCTTTATCTTAAGCTTAACTGGACTCATGACCATTTGTTGTCAAAATTCCTCGATAATAGCTACGGTGCACTGGCAACGGTGTACCCTTTTTGGGTTGCATGTAGGATGGCTTCATCAACCTCATTGTCATCCCTCTTTATGAAGCATTCGTGACCATTTTCCCTGATGCAAAGCCACTCTTGTTTGGCATTGAATCAAATGGCAGGTGCGTTGACAGGCATGGTAAATGCTTATTTGCAGCATTGGATGGTACTTTTTAGAGGTTAAGTGTGAATGAGGACCATGAAGTGATTTGCTGCACACTGCACATACATTTTCTGGAAAGTCTGATGCTCTTAATGTGTGTCAATCCATGAACTGTGCCACAGGTACTGGAAAGAGCAAGGCTCCTAAATCACAATCCCACAGTTGTTTCTCTTGCCCATGTCAAGGGCCTCCAGGCATGCTTGCTTAGATAAGTCTTGAGTGTGGAAGAATCCCTCCTTGAGGCTCAATACAGATTGTGTGCATCCATGCCTTGATGCAATGCAATATGAACTTTCCTTTGTTCATCATTTGAATTGGCTGTCTGTCTTGAGTAAAGGAATCAGGGATTGGTGCGCATCTCTGTGCTGGACTTTCATCTGTGCGTGCGGGATCACTTTGCACATCGGAGTCTGATCATCAGATCCTTCAGTATGTTTTGATGGTCCTGTATGAGCAAATGGCTTGCACGTTTACAAAATTTTATCTAAAAAAGCTTTTTCCACCGAGCATGGCTGCCATGGAAAAGATGCGCGCTATTTTTCATTTCAAGTTCCACAGTTCGTATCACAGCAAGAGCAGTATCTGTGATGCTTGTGCCCACATTCATTCAGGTCTGGTAAGTTATAGGGCCTCTAATTGAGCGATCTACAACCATCCTGATGTATGCTACATCTCAGTGAAGGATTTTTTTCGCTGAGATGGTACTATATATTGCGGCATAGAACATTTAACAAGAGGTCAAGCTCACAAAGGATGATGAATTAAAGGTCTTGTTGTGGCCCTCCTGCATGCTTTGTCACGCACGGTTAGCTAGGTAGAAGCACCAAAGTTGCTTGTTTGCATGGTAGGTGCAGAACAGTAAAGGAGCAACGGAAAGGAAGTTACCTTTTTAAGATTTAGACTCAAGCTTGATTCTGTGAGCAAACATGGTGTGCCTATACTTCCATCATCTTTGCTTGCGTTATAGCTTTTAGTTGGGACAAGATTTTGCTTAAATGCGCTTGATTCCCATGCTTAAATTGTTGCACATGGTTGCATACTCCATATCTTGATGTTTGACACATATCTATGGTACCAGAGCGTCACATTTTGCTTGCAAAACTGACGGTGACCTTCACTTAGTCATCGTTGTGAAAATGATTGCTGCCATGGTGGTCACAATGGCGCACTGTTTTCCAAGATTTAGGCTGTAAAAGTATTAATGTGAATTGGGCTGAGCTGAGCAATTTCAGCTTGAGCCTATGTTTGGCTTCTAAAGTCCTTGTCAAGCTGTGGGATGGCAAGACTTGGTTTGGTAGGGTTTGTGGCTTTTGTGCTTATCCCATTGCGAGCTATTGAGCTATTGAGCCCTGCCTTAATGATTCATGCTCGGCTACACCATCAGTGTATCCCTGCAGACCCTGGCAGACTTATGTGAATCCGGAATGCCAATCTAAGCTTGGTGACGTTCCATGCTCTGCATGTGATCACAGAGCTGGTCATGGAAACCATGTGCTTGCGCGATGGCTGTTCTGAGTGGCTTACAACCTCTGATGACCATCAATGTTGTATGCATGCCATGTCCTCTTGTCTTCTTGGGTCTACCAACCTCAGGTACTTAAGTTCTCTGGCAGTATCTCTTTCTTCTCTGTGTTGAGGGAGACCCTCTAGCACATTGAGGCGGGTCAAGTTTGGTCAATTTTGGAGTATTGCCTGAGTCTAGATCTTCATTCTCTTCTATCTCTGTATGCCACTTTTGACTTCTCAATCCGACATGATCTCTTGTTCCTTTCTACCATCTTAGCAGCTGGAATTTGATTGTGCTGTTTGAATAGCTTTTTGTCGCATGGAACCTTTTGCAGGACTCAATTAATTTCTGTACTATTGATTCACACCACGCGGCTGGGCACCTGCGATGGAAAGTCGATTATCCACCCTCGCAACCTGTGGGTTCGGGGTTCGAACCTCACTGGAGGCCACAACCGGCTAAGCTGCCCTCGTTCAGCTGATACAGCCTTGAAATCTTACCTATTGATTCACACCAAAAAGATTTTACCTTGCCCAGCCTTTCAGCTTGGTGGACTGCTGAGCTTGCCCCTGATCTAAAGATTAGTAAAATATATTTAGGTATACGTACCTGCCTCAAAAGGAAGCAGCGTGCATCCTCACTGAGGCGCTGGCGGCGCTGGATCCAACATTTTGGAAATCTGGGGCTGAGTGCAATTTCAGCATGAAGTTAAGTTACAATGGGTTTAGACCTTCAGCCAGATGGGTTGACTGCTGGGCTTGCTGGACACTGCCAGCCCGACAAAAAATATCCATAGTCTCAGAAAGTTTACAAGTTTGACCTTCGGCCAGGTAGTTTGACTGATCAGGTTGCTGGTGAACACCAGCCATCAGATAAACATCCATAAGCTCTGAAATAAAACGATAGGAATCATTAGTTTGTTTCTGGAAAAATTGAAGACATCTTCAGAACAAGCTTGAGAGAAATAAAAAGCTCCAGTCTGATTGACAGTAATTTTGTGAGCCATAGGGA
>LKMJ01004639.1_pt1 | contig 12967 bp, 18 predicted proteins | sample 643391 | NCBI WGS metagenome assembly LKMJ01 (sample SAMN04112250, study PRJNA286221) | soda lake metagenome | biome: soda lake; feature: Kulunda Steppe; material: water; isolation source: sample PL-Br10 brine of Picturesque Lake | place: Russia: Kulunda steppe | collected 2010-07
CGGGGGAGGGTGGGATGCGTACGTCGTGGCGTGGGGCTGTTGAGGCGGGGCGTACAAGTGTGGCGGCAGGGCGTACGCGTGATGTGGGGGGGGCTGCAAGCGGGCAAGGAACAATCACACCACAAGTTGGCAGGGAGAAAATGTATTGCACGCACGGGGTGCGACGTATCACACGCATGGGGTGCAAAGTATCGCACGCACGGGGTGTGACGTATCACACGCATGGGGTGCAAAGTATTGCACGCACGGGGTGCAATGCGTTGCCCTCAGGCAAGCAAGGCTGCACACACAGTGGCAGCGTGCAAGAGCAGCATGGCTTTCGATCAGAAGCAGGGGCCAGAGGAGTGGGGAGGTGTGAGGTGTGAGGTGTGTGTGTGAGATGTGAGGTGTGTGTGAGAGATGTGAGGTGTGAGGTGTGAGGTGTGTATGTGTGTGTGAAGCTGTGAGCTGTGAGATGTGGGGCGTGCGATGTTCGCAAGCACGTGCACACACGCAAGTGTGTGCGCAGGGTGGTGGATCTGCACACACCCTTAGCTGCATGCCCATCCCCCTCAGCCAAATAGCAGGTCTTGTACACGCCGATGCAGAGCGCCTCCACCATCCCTTGCGCGACGCTTAGCACGCTGCCTCGGCCGTCTTCCAACCGCCATCCGTTGCTTTTCCTGCCCAAGAGCTTGTTGCCTTTCATTCCTGCTTTGTCTTCTACAATCATCGTTTTTTTACCTTTGGCTGGCAGTGACCAGCCACAGAAATCAGCTTAAAGTTATGGCTTTCTGTCAATCTCTATCCTGTAGACCTGTGGACTTGCAAACTTGGCCACCTTGCACGAAAGCACCCTGCCATGGCCGGAAACTTTGGGCGGTGCACCTGAAGCTACTTGCTGAACGGGGGGGGGTGCATGGCCACCTGCACATGCTAAGCACGTGCTTGCACTCGCATTGAAGGGCCATGCATATTGCATTAGAGGGCCATGCATATAGCGGGGCGTGGACAGCATGCACTTGCACCGGGCCAGGGGGCCTTGCGCACAGCCCAAACATGGAGAGGCGCACAACCACACCCGCACCTGGGGAGGGGCGTGGGCATATCCGCTGCCTGGAGGCGCGTGCATGCTGGCCATGGCCATGCGGCGCGCCAGCTGATCCGCCTCCTCTGCGCGCTGGCGGCGCTCAATTGCCTGCGGCAGCAACAGCAGTGCAGGGCTTGTGCCTTGGGACGAGCTCCTAATCCTTCATGGCACAACTGACCCTTTGAACCATGAGACGGAGCCTTAATCCTCAGAAAACCTGAGTCTCGGCAGCACATGCACGCTGTGGAGCTCTCGTGCTCAGCCATTGTTTGAGCAATACATGCAAGTACATTGTGTGAATGTTGAACAAAGTCTGGGCCAATTGTGATGTGCATGTATACGCACATGTGTATGTGCGACGCATGCGCGTGCGTGTGCTTTCATGCATGCACGTGTTGGTGCAAACGTGGAGAAAAAGAGGGCAGTTTGGGGGGGTGGCTGGATGAGGGTTGTGGGTGTGCCTCTGTGCACTGGGATGTGGGCACGTCTGTGCGCTTGAAGGATGCGGTGTGCCTGTGCACTTTGGGCAGAAGCACGCATGATACACACGGATGCCGGGTGAACAGCACATGTCAGTTGCATTGATACACACGGATGCCGGTCGAACAGCACATGTCCAGTTGCATTGATACACACGGGATGCCGGGTGAACAGCACATGTACGGTTGCATTGATACACACGGGATGCCGGGTGAACAGCACATGTACGGTTGCATTGATACACACGGGATGCCGGGTGAACAGCACATGTACAATTGCAGCATACCTGCTTCAGCTCCTCCTACTGCAGCGTTGCATCAATGAACGCAACCCTAACATCATCATTGCAGCATCATTCCAGCGTCATTTTAGCACCACACAGAGACATTGCGCCATGCAGCAGCACCGCGTCATCCTTGCATCAGCTTCTCCCATGGCAGCACAACAGCAATCAATCTACCATGCAGCAGCATTACAACACACCTGCTTCAGCTCCTCTCGCTGCACATTCCTGGTGAAGGCGAAATCCTCGGCCTCCTGGCGGCACCGCCGCTCCACGTCATGCATGCCCAAATAAAAACGCAGGCCCTGCGCGCGGCAGGCGTGATCGGGAGAGCCCCCATGCGCGTTGACACTGGCGAGAGCCCCCATGCGCGCTGACACTGGTGAGAGCACTGCTTCTGGCACCGCCGCTCCACATCATGCATGCCCAGGCAGGAGCGCAGGCCGCGCGTGCACTGCTCATCAGTATGGCAGCGCCCTGTCTGTGGCATGGTTCATGCTGGCTTACACTTGTACAGGAGTGAGCCTCAAGGAGGTGCCAGCTGCTTTCTTTCCAGCCCCTGAGGCTGCGGTCACCATCCATGCCACTTGGCTGCAAGTTGCAAGCCAGGGTCATGGCAGCACCACTGTGTAGCACTCCAGGGTGTGGCGCTGTGTAGCACTCCAGGGTGTGGCGCTGTGAAGCACTCCAGGGTGTGGCGCGGGCTGAGGCTGCCTGTACCTTTGCTCGCGTGGACATGCGTACGCGCCTCAAAGCAGAGTTGCAGCGGGCTTTTTCACAACACAAAGACACGCACACACACGCGCACGCACGCACGGACACACACAGTAGAGGTCCAGCGGGCTTTTCTAAAAACACGCACCAGAGCGCAAGCACCTGGCACCCACGCACACACAACACACACACACACAAGGAGTGGCCAAGCACGCGCACACACACACACACACACACACACACACACACACACACACACAAGGAGTGGCCAAGCACCCACGCGCACGCGCGCACACACGGACACACGCACACACACAAGGAGTGGCCAAGCACGCATTCAACCTCTTGGAGCAGTGGTCAAGGAGCAGGCTCTCCCCGCCAGCACATACTTCACGCAGCACACCTCGGAGCAGTGGTCGAGGAGGCTCTTGAACATGCGCGCCTCCTCCCTGATGCCTGCTGCTGCGGCCTCGCACGACGCGTGCCAGCCAGCCACATCAAACACTTCGCGGAACACCTGCACCATGCATGCATGCATGCATGGCAGATTCGAGCGCGTGTGGGCGCGTGCCCGCAATGCCTTGGTATGTTCCCACTGCGCTGAAAGCATCTTGGTTGGCAGTAATTGGCAGTGAGAGCGCAAAAGGGGGAGCATCTTGGTTGGCAGTAATTGGCAGTGAGAGCGCAAAAGGGGGAGCATCTTAGTTGGCAGTGACTGGTAGTGAGAGTGCAAAAGGGGGAGCAGCCCACCCACAGCCCACCACCCACCCACGTATTCGGAAGCCCATGTCCGGCAGACTTATGCACGCCAAGTGCTGTTCCCAAAAATGTTTGCAAACAAATCCTGCCTGCCGTGCTTTTAATGTACTCACCTCCTGTACAAACCTTGCACAAAACAGGTGTTTGGATGCATGCACATATGTTACATGTGACCTGCAACACCTAGTCATCTTGCATGCAACTTGTAGTAATCCGATGAGCACGCTCACCCTGTTTTGTGTGCTGATGCGCGTAAGGAGCTCTGCTTGAGCCTCTGTATTGCGCTTGATGTCGGCCACAAGCACGTCGTACTTCTTCAGCTCAGTGGCAAACAGCGCGTCATGTGTCTGCAGGCAAGCAGGCAAGCAAGGCAGCGCCCTTTTTGCCCACAGCTGACGACCTAGCATGTCTCTTGGCAAGAGGTTGGCAGAATATCATGAAGAAAAAAATATTTACTCGGCCAAGGGCATGCAGCCTTGTTACACAACGCACATGCTGCTGACTGAGTGGTGTCGTGCTTATATTCATTCCTGCTCATGTTATGATGCATAACACAAGAAAGTGGCAGAGGCATGGCTATTGCAGGTGTGCTGGTGTTTCAGCAGCAAGGCTGTTTAAAGGGGCAAGGTTCCTGGAAAGGCAAGGCTGCCACAGAGGTAAGGCTGCCGCAGAGACAAGGCTGCCACAGAGGTAAGGCTGCCGCAGAGACAAGGCTGCCACAGAGGTAAGGCTGCCACAGAGGTAAGGCTGCCACAGAGGTAAGGCTGCCACAGAGGTAAGGCTGCTGCAAAGGCAAGGCCATGATCCTGGGTAGGCAAGGCCATGATCTTTGGCAGGCAAGGTTAGCCAGCGCACCTGCTGGTTGACGGCCATGATCTTTGGCAGTATGTTGTCCTTGGCCTTCAGGTCGTTGAGCGCTTCTTCAATGCCGCTGCGCTCTGAGGCGAGGGCCTGCAGGGTGCGCACAGACATGTCAGAAATACCCGCGCAACCAGCGCATTCAAAGACAACAGTTGCAGGGTGCGCACAGCGCTAGGCCAGTTGGGATCTGCACATTGCAGGTTCTTGTCAAACCCTACATGGAACCCATGTCGGAGAAACCCGCGCATTCAGCCCATTCAAAGACAACCGCTGCAGGGCAGTGCTGAGACAGGCGCAGGGGCCAGGTGAGGGCGAGCAAGGATCGGAAGGATTGCATGGACAATGCTTGACATGGGCAATGCTCAACATGGGCAATGCATGACATGGGCAATGCATGACATGGGCAAGGGTTGGGCTGGGCAAGGAGGCAGGGTTGACACAGGCTGAGGGGCCCCATGAGGTGTTGCCTGTGAGGCCAGGGTAGGAACGGCTAGCAGAAAACAATTCAGATGGCCAAGATGGCAAGGTTGAGCTGGACCAAGAAGACAGAGGGGTGGGCATGGAAGGTAGGTTGGAGGGCACCAAAGAAAAAGGCAGGCTCATGGCAGGGACCGCCCACAAGGTGTTACCCACTTGCACAGGAAATGCCTGAGCGTGCACAGGTTATGCCTGAGCGTTGCACAGGTCATGCCTGAGCGTTGCACAGGTAATTCCTGAGCGTTGCACAGGTAATTCCTGAGCGTGCACAGTTAATGCCTGAGCGTGCGCAGGTAATGCCTGAGCGTGCTGGGTTGCGTATGCAGTACAGCAGAAGCACGTCACACGGCACTCACACGGCACTCACTCACGCGGCCCTCACGCGGCACTCACTCACGCGGTACTCATGCAGAGCGGCACTCACGCAGCACTCACTCATGCAGCACTCACGCAGCACTCACGCGGCACTCACGCGGAGCGGCACTCACGCGGCACTCACTCGCGCGGCACTCACGTGGAGCGGCACTCACGCAGCACTCACGTGGAGCGGCACTCACGCGTAGCGGCACTCATGCAGCACTCACGCGGAGCGGCACTCACTCACAAGGCACTCACGCGGCACTTCTTGCCTGGAAAGCCCATCAGGCTGCGTCGCCGCTCTTCCTCATGCACACATGCACACTCGTATATGCACGCACATTCCATGCTTGGCACGTAGACTCACGTCACCCCTCGCACCTGAAGGGCCTCCAGATCACGCCGGAGGGACGCCACCACGACAGAGGGCTCTTCAGGGCCAGTGGTCACCATGGGCGCCTGTGCATGCGTGCGTGCGTGTGTAGGTGTGTGTGCATGTCTGTGTGCGTGGGCACGTATTCATGTGTGAGTTTTTGTGTGTTTGTGTGTGTATGCGTGGATGCTTCACAGCAATAGAGGGCTCCTCCGAGCTGAAGCTCACCATGGGCGCCTGCGCATGTACACTAGCATGTGCGCATGTGTGCGTAATGTGGACAACTTGTTTATTTGAACAGCAACACGTGCAATCGACTCTCAAAGAAACATGTGTGCTGCATGTAATATCAGTGCAACTCCAAGGACACGTCCAATGTACCCAAACTATTCAAAGGTAAAAGAACGACATGTGTGCGCGCGCGTGGGCACTTGTGAATGCATCACCAAAGGACCACACAGAGTATAGCACGGCCGCCTCTGTCCACTTGCCCACCCTTGCAGCTGTGCACATCCTCTTTCCTTCAGTCCTCATGCCCACCCCTGCAGCTGTGCACATCCTCTTTCCTTTTGTCCTCATGCCCACCCCTGCAGCTGTGCGCATCCTCTTTCCTGCACTCGTGCGTATCCTGCAGCAAAGCTGTGCCCCTCCATCCCCCTGCCCTGCAGCCTCACATCCTTGCCGCAGGAATACGCCACATACACCCCTGCGGCAGAGCTGTGCCCCCCCCCCCCCGCTCCAACCTGCAGCCGGGGCATCTTCAGTGCAGCGGCCTCCACAGCCAGGCTGGCAAAGCCCTCCTGGTGGTGCGCCAGCTGGTCCATGACGCCCTCGTCGCTGGCGGCCGCCTGTGCCAGTGAGGCCCTGCGCAAGCATAAGCGCATGCGCGGCACGCGCATGCGAGTGTGTCTGGCACCAGAGGAGAGTGCGAGTGCGAGGGCGGTGCGCGCGTGGTGTGGTGTGGGGGACAAAACAGCGGCATGGTGACGCCCCCGACACTGGAGGCCGCCTGCCCCAAAAGGGCCTGCGCAAGCAGGCCGCTTACGAGTGGAGGGGGCAGAGCACTGGCCGGAGCTGCTGCTTGCGCTGGGGGGGGCAGGGGCAGTGCGCACGTGAGTGGTTGGGGCAAAGCTCTGGCTTGAACAGCCGCTCGTGCTGAGGGGGCCAGACTGAAGGTGAGTGGGGACCTTGTGGACAAGAACATGCACACGGATGAGCACACGCATGCAAGACAAGAGATGGCCTTGGAGAGAAGCATATGCAAGAGGGGGCCTTGGAGAGAAGCACATGCAAGAGGGGGCCTTGGAGAGAAGCACATGCAAGAGGGGGCCTTAGAGAGAAGCACATGCAAGAGGGGGCCTTAAAGAGAAGCACATGCAAGAGGGGGCCTTGGAGAGAAGCACATGCAAGAGGACACACCATCAAAGGAGATGTGGCAAACAGGAGCGAGTCAAAAGACAGCAAAAAAAGCAGAGCTTGGCGCTCTGTTCCTGTTTAGGGAGGGGCGTCGCGGAGGGCGAGCATTGAGAGGACAGCATAGAGACACAGAGCAGAGGTGCAGCACAGCACTGCAAGGACCATGTGCAGAAACTGAGCAGGCGCTGTCAGAACCGCAAGAACAAACTGTGCAAAACAAGCATACAGCTCTTATGAGGGAGGAGCACTAGTGCGCGTGGATGAGAGGTAAAAGAACATCCCAACAAGAATTACAGAAGACCATGCGCTAACAGGGTTATGCCAGAATTGATGTAGGAAATGCAGCATCCATAATCACCCATGAGGCGACCAAGGCACCGGCATGCATCGTGCCTATGCACATGCTAAGCACGCATATTGGTCTGCGCGCACGCCCCTGCACCAGTGCCCACACACCGCTCAGCAGCACAGCAAAGTGTGGCCAGGCCAGCCGCTGGTGCACGAGCCAGCAAGAGGCCCCATAGGGTGCTGCACTCCGTACCTGTACTGCGAAATGCGGTCCCAGTAGGACTTCGCTGCAGTGACTGCGGGCGTGTCCTGGAACTGATCCTTGTACCTCGCACGCGCCTGTAGGGCGGAGTGTGTGCGCATGCACGTGTGAATGTGTGCGTGCCATCGAGCATCGCTGTTTGGTCCATGGTCGCGGTCAACAGTGCGCTGCTTTGCTCAAGTACAGACTGTGCTTGTCCAAGTCACTCGCTTGTGCATGTGCCATCCCCTCATGTGGGAGGCAAGTTGAGGGGGTGCATGACTTCACACGTGGGGATGCATGTGAAGACAATAGCCGGTGCTTGTCAGACTGGGACTGAGATGAGGATCTGCAGGGGCATAGAGTGCAGAGCTTCACATGGGTCAAATTGGGAAGGAGGGGGGGCCAAGCCTGCTACAAACGACTTGTGCAAAAGCAGCAGCAAGGCCGGTAGGCATGGCCGGCACGTGCAGGGTCCCCACACCTCAGCAGCAGCCTATAGACAAGGTCCAGCTGCGAACAAGGCAGACTGGCTGCAAACAAGGTGTGGCCGGCACGTGCAGGGCCCCCACCTCAGCATCCGCCTGGGCATCCGCATTCAGCGCGTTTGTGGCCGCCGCGAGCTCTTCCTCACACGTGCGCTTTATCTCCCCAATCTCTGCCAGAATCTGCAGTTAACACAGGGATTGCACACAAGCACATACACACACACAGCTCATCCTGGCAAGCAGCAGATTGCAGGCATGGGATGGCCGCATTATGGCATGGGATGGCCGCATTGTGGCATGGGATGGGCGCATTGTGGCATGGGATGGCTTCATTGTGGCATGGATGGCACAACAGCAATGATGGCAAGAGTGAGCACATGGTGGCAATGATAAATGGCAAAAGGGGTCAGCACGCTATGTCACGTTCAGCTTGTTTAGGCGTGGGGAGCTCCAACTCTTTCAGTTCATCTAGGCGCTCGAGAGGGACCTTTACAGGGTGCATGGCGCTCAGCTGCGCATGATGCAGGGCTTGCTTTGCATCAGTCACGCTGAGCTCAGCAGAGTGCGTTCCGTCAGCGTTACACTGTTGCAAGCTGATTTGGAAGCAGTCGCAAGAAAGGCAAAGATGCCTGCAGGGCTGGGATAGCTGCAAGCTCAATTGGGGTCCAGGGGCAGGCACTCGGGCGGTCATGCACAAGCGTCAGGGTCCACCTTTATCACACCCTTAATCCCCTTCTCATACTCTATTTAGAAAGGCAAGCACCCTCATTTTCCAAAGCTCTGTGTCCACCCACACCGACCCAGTCTGCTTTTGGAGATGCATACCTGCGCGTGCTATCCTAGGCATGCAAACGTGCGCACCCTGGGAAGCTGCATGCTTGAGCATGCCCTCTTGAGCACACACATGCACCTGAACAGTGCATGCAGTTGCTGATGCGACTGCTGCAGAGGCCCATGCAGTGCACGCGCATGCTCCCACAAGCAAGCATATCCACGAGCACACACGCAAGCACGCGCGTGCATGTGCATACACCCACGCAAGCACACACGCACAATCGGAAGCATGCACGCACCCCGTGTATGTGTGCTGGGCCGCCAATGCCCTGGATGTCCTCAAGCTCCGCGAGCAGCGCAGAAGGCAGCGCGGCGGCCGTGGCCTTCGACGCGCGCGGGTCCAGCGCCTCCAGCATCTCCGGCAGCTCCATCTCCTGCGCATGTGCACGCTTTAACTTTTATCACTTTTAAAACACTGATGTGCGATATGCCCAAGATTGGTGTGCGCGTGCGCGTGTGTGTGTGCGTGTGCGCGTGTGCGTATGTGTGTGCGCGCGTGTGTGTGTGCGTGTGCGCGTGTGCGTATGTGTGCGCGCGTGTGTGTGCATATGTGTGTGCGTGCGTGTGTGTTTCTTCCTGCTGCCGCTAGCGTCCCTAGCAGCCCCATCTCTAGCATTTGTGTACAAACATACTCTGAGCATGCGCGTGCACGTGTGCAGGTCCGCGCACGTCCTCAGTTCCACACCAAGTCTCCTGAGAACACACACACGCAGGCCATGTGGCCGGGTGACACAAACACACACACGCGCACACGCGTGCACACACGTGAACATAGGACACATGGCCGGGCGGCACATGCACACATATACACACGCGCACACAGGCAACGTGGCCAGGCGACACACGCGCACACATGCCATATGGCCAGGTGTCAAGTACACACACGCACTTACCACATGAACAGGCGACACGCGCACACGCTCCAGAGAAGAGCAAGCCCGTAAAAAGCGCGTGTCGTCTGGCAGTCGAGCCACCTCACCCACCTTGAGCCGCGTGCGCGCCGCGTCTGTGGCCGCCGCCAAACGGTCACGTGCATCCCGTGTGATACCATCGACGGCATCCGTGTACTTGGACAGCGATTTGGCACTGCACACACAAGCAAGCACGCACGCACGTGCGCAGGTCTAGCACGTCAGCGACTGGTGACGCGTTGGCGGCCACTCGCGCTAGTGCAGGCAGGTGAACACAGATGTGTGCAATACGCCCATTCAAAATTGGATGGTGGATGGTGCACTGAATTGGTGCTGCTCATACACCTACACCCACACGCATGTGCAGGTATGCTTGTAGAGATCCCTGGGCACATGCCAGCTTGCAAGCAGAGCGTGCAGGCACACATGCAGACACAGGCACACTTGCAGACACAGGCACACTTGCAGAGACTTGCAAGCAAAGCTTGCAGGCACACTTGATGAGACTCCTGGGCACATGCCAGCTTGCAAGCACAGCTTGCAGGCACACTTGCAGACACAGGCACACTTGCAGAGACTTGCAAGCACGGCTTGCAGGCACACTTGCAGACACAGGCACACTTGCAGAGACTTGCGAGCACAGCTTGCAGGCACACTTGCAGAGACCCCTGGGCACATGCCAGCTTGCAAGCCTGCCATGCGCGTATTGACTTATCTGCAAGCACACAGACCTTGGCACATGTGCACGCATGCGGGCACGAGCACGCGCGCCTGGCGCGTTCGTGCCTCAGCAACCTGCAAGCATTTTTGCTGGCAAGCACGCCTTCACATCTATGCATATGCATGCATCTGAGCATCTGAGGGGTATAACCTTGAGTCCGGGATGAGCGAGGAGAACAGGTTTTCTGAGGATGCGTCCAGGTTGCTGGGGGGGTAGTTCTTCACCAGCAGCGCGCCCTGCACCCACAGGCAGAGCATGGCTAGGTAATCGGCCTTTGGTGTTGAGGGCAAGCGATGAGAGGTTTTTGGCACGGGCGTGCACATGCTTTGTTTGCGCGCATGAAATTGCACAAGCCTGCATGTGGTTTGTAGGGCATGGGCACCCCAAAAGTTGTTTCCCACCCCACGCACATCAACAGGGGCCTGGCAAGGGCACATGATCCAGCTAGGGGCGGGCACCTGAAATGATTTGAGAAGCCTATTACACGAGGTACTATACCGTGGACAACTGTAAGGTCCTGACGCGTGCACGCATCTCCCCACATGCGACTCCACTCCCACATAATCAGGTGGTGGTGGCAAAAGCAAGCAGTCTGTAGCAGGATGATCTTGCTTCAACAGATTTCTGTCAAGGGATGCTACATAGACTGAGCTTATGCTGCAGAATTTTCAATTGATCAAAACAGCCAAAATGGATGCTGAATCAAATAAGACGGCACCCACTTGAATGTTGATGCCAGTATCCCCAAAAGCTGGGACCCTCTGCAGGTAGATCGAGTTGTTGTCCTGCAAAGGAAGCACTAGGAAAAGCGCAGGCTGAGTTGGAACCCACAGTCTAAGGGCCACCAAACCACAAAAACATGAGCAAAAGCTGGTTCAAGGCCAAGCAAAAAAGGGACATAGGCCACATGCACACATGTGTGAGCTGATCCGAGGCCCAGCTGATGGGCCACAGGAATGCTACAGCCACTTTGACATGCTGCACCGCAAGGATACTGCAACGCTTCACTGCAGTCAGATTACAGGGCAGTCAGTTTACAGGGCAGTCAGATCACAGGGCAGTCAGATTGCAGGGCAGTCAGTTTACAGGGCAGTCAGATTACAGGGCAGTCAGATTACAGGGCAGTCAGATCACAGGGCAGTCAGATCACAGGGCAGTCAGATCACAGGGCAGTCAGTTTACAGGGCAGTCAGATTGCAGGGCAGTCAGATTACAGGGCAGTCAGTTTACAGGGCAGTCAGATCACAGGGCAGTCAGATCACAGGGCAGTCAGATCACAGAGGGCCCGGCTCAGCCCTTTCAGAGGCAGTCACACAAAACAGCACAAATGGAGCAAGTGCGCGCAGTGAGAAAGCAGCACACAGAAAAATGGGACGCCAGTCGCCCCATCCAGTGCAACTTGATAAATCAGGCACTCCACGCATCCCGACTTTGCATGGTCGCCTCTTTTGTTGCAGCAACTGTTTTGCACAGTGCCTTGCTGAAGCCGATTGAAGCATAAGGCAATGTTGGCTGGGCAGAGCAGTTTGCCGGGACTCTGCCGGTGGTTGCGGCTTGCCGAATGGTGCACCCTTCGGGCAGTGTCCCCGGCCTGCAGGTACCGCGCTGTGCCTCTTCCCGCGCCCCGCGTGTGTGATTTGGTGCCTGGTTTGTTTGTGGTGGCGTGTTGGGAACACGGGCAGGCTCCAGAGGGGCGGGGGGCGTGGTGCTCCGACCTCAATGCGCTTGCTTGCAATTGATACGCCTTGGACCGGCCAGACCAATAGGTCCGGCCCTCTTGCGCAGGCGTCCCTCACAGCACAGCGCGCCCCCAAGCATTGCGTGCGGCATGCATCAAAACGGAAATGGTGTGCTAAGGAGGAGGCGGGGCAACAGCGCTGGCAGATGAGGGCGTGGTCAGGGGGCTGTATGCGCGTATGCAAGCACACGCGTATCAGTCCGACAATGCGCTGCGCTTGCATCTTGGGTTAGGGGTGCAAGCGCTCCTTTCCCTTTTCCCTGCCCCCTCCATTTGGCTATGATAAGAGTGCAAAACAACTGCTAACAGCGTTGCACTGGCTCTTGCTGTTGTGCAGCCATTGTTTGCACGGGTCACAAGAGGCAAGCACAGGACCTGTGCCACCAGATCCACCGACCAAGCCCACCTTCTCTGCGCGAGCCAACGCCGCCGCCACGCTCTCCTGCACCTTGATCACGCTGTCCACGTACTCTGTGCCCACCGCCTTGGCCAGCTGCAGGTGCAGGAACACAGCACACACGCATGTGCACGCAGGGTTGCCAAGCACGACTGAGGAAGGATGTCAGGAGCAAGCCACCCGGACCTCTTGCACCTCGTCCACGCCATCCAAGTTTTCCATGCTGGCGGCTATGTGCGTGCGCGACTGCCTTGGCTAGCTGCGCGTGCCAGCACGCAGCACACACCCCCCCACACCCCCACACAACACTCACAACACCCACAACACACACAGCGTTGGCATGGGCAGGCACCACCGAGGAAGATCGCCAGCTGTGGTTGGGGATGCTGCTCTTCCTCTGCGCGGAGACGGGCGCCAGCTAGCGGCGCCCCGCGTGCACAAGCACAGGCACCCACACATCCACAGCAACAACCACACAGGTCCCATGTGGACATATGTATACGCACCTACACACCCGCACACAGCAGCAACCACACAGGTCCCATGTGGACATATGTATA
>LKMJ01004640.1_pt1 | contig 12967 bp, 17 predicted proteins | sample 643391 | NCBI WGS metagenome assembly LKMJ01 (sample SAMN04112250, study PRJNA286221) | soda lake metagenome | biome: soda lake; feature: Kulunda Steppe; material: water; isolation source: sample PL-Br10 brine of Picturesque Lake | place: Russia: Kulunda steppe | collected 2010-07
CAGAGGTGGAGGGGGAGGCTCTGGTGCGCGCGCAAGGGCAGGATGGGGAGGCAGGGGATCAGCCGCAGGGGCAGCAAGCATGGGGGCAGCAGCAGGAGCAGCCCCCGCAGCGGCAACGGCAGGCGGGCCCGCAGGGAGCGCAGCACAAAGGGCCGGGCACAGTGCCGGCTGAGCCCGCGGGTGCGCACCCTACCTCGCACGCCCCGGCCAACCCGCAGCTGAGCACACGACCCCAGAGCAGCACTGCAGCGGCAGGCACCGTTCAGGCAGTGGATCCTCAGCGACAGCAGCAGCAGCCGGTGCACAGAGGCAACGACGCGATGAGCACGTGGATCTCGGAGCGCGCATTCAACATGTTTGCACTGGAGGAGGTGCGTGTGCTGCGTGGGGGCCCCAGGCGTGCTGTGCTACGCAGCACAGCTGCACGTGCGTGCGCTGCCCATGGCAGGCTATTTGTGTGCGTGTTGGCGCAGATAGCGACTTGCGTGCCTCAACTTGAACTGCGCCCCTGCGCCTCGTACTGGAACCATGATGATCCCAAGCTTTGCAAGAGCTCCACCTCAGGCCCTCAGCCGTGGTTATCTTGTTGTTTGCTGCTGCTGCTGGTGCTGCTGCTGCTGCTGGTGCTGATGCTGCTGCTTGCACACACACACACACACTCACACACACACATTGCACAGGTGGCCAAAGCGGACCCCGACTCCGCATCTGCGCTAGAGCAGCTGGGGCGCTGGCTGCCCGCGGGCCCCATCAGCGCCTCCAGCCCGCAGGCGGCGATGGCGGAGGAGGAAGTGCGGCTGCTGCACTCCATACACACCCTGGTGGCGCAGTGCGAGGTGCGGGATGGGGGGCAGATGGGGGAAGGGGGTGGGGGGGCGGCCAGGGTAGCTTTGTGGGCATGCCCTGCGCCCTTGTGTGTGCGTGCCCGCATGCTTAGGGCTCCGCATGGACTGGCGGGGGAATGACCCGGTATTTGAGTAGGCAAGGGAGTGATCCCAATTTATGAGTTGGCCAATCTTTTTGGCACAAGGTCAAGTCCTCCAGAATTTGGTGGTCAAAGGCTCATTGATGGAACTCTGGCTTTGCCACAAGGGTGCTCAAATTGACGAGGGGCCTTGCACAAAGTCTGGGCAAGATTCCAAAATTGATGCATTGCATCACATGATGCGTGTGCATTTGGCTGTTGGCACGGCCAGGTGCGCGCTGGGCCAGGCCCAGCAGCCTAGCACGCCTTTCTAGCGCTTGGGTTACACAGCTGTTCCCACCTGCTGCTGATGACAGCTTTGAGGGAGCAGCAGAGTGTGTGTAACCTTACCAGTTGCGCATGCAGCACAAACAGGCAAACACAGCAAAAGCCCTTGATAAGCATATGCTTTTGTGCAGGCGAGCTTGCGATTGCACACAACTGTGCTGGAGGTTGAGTCGCTATCCGTTATGTGAGGTGCTGCACTCTGGAGTGAGCTGCAGCACGACCGTCCGTGCCTCAATTGTGTCGTATTCGTTCGGTGGGGCTCGCAAGAAGCAGCCGCCGGCCTTGCTCTGTAGATCCTCGTCAGGCCCAGGGCGCTAGTGTGCCCTAGGTGCAGTCATTGCAGCCCTCCACGCAGTCATAAAAAAACACATTATACTGTCGGGTGAAACCAGTGTCGAGCAGAAACGAGCATGATGGCGTGCCTTGCATCTTGTGGCTGTCATCCTGTGGTTGCGCTTGCAGTCCTGGACACCCACAGAGTGAATTGCTGCGCCTGCCTGCCGTTGCTGCTCACAGGCACGGAGCGCGCAGCTGCAGCAGAGCAACCTCAAGCTGCGGCGCCAGCTGGCAGACGCGTTGCAGCAGCTGCAGGCGCACACCCAGCCGCAGCACGTTGCCTGCGACCTTCAGCAGCAGCAGGGCGTGCAAAGGGAGCCACCCACAAGAGGTCTGCCGGCTTTGGAACCTGCAGTGGACGCGCACAACCCACACACGAGCGTGCAAGCACAGCACGTCCCACAGCAATCGCACCATCAAGTCAGCAGGGAGGCCCCATCGGAAGCCGGTCTGCAAAAGCTGGCGCACACGCCACACGCACCCCTACCGCAGCAACACCAGCCGCAGCAGGCAGAACAGCAGCAGCAGCAGCAGTATGTGGCCCATCAGGAGGCCTTCCCACTGAGCCATGTGGCGGAGCCCTTGCTGCAAGAGCTAAGTGAAATTCGGCCTGCCACGCCTGCTGGTGACGCCCAGCCTCCAGCCGGCAGCCACGCCAGCAGCAGCGTGCCTGCACCAGAAGGCATGGAGGGTGGGAAGCAGGGTGGAGGCAGGGAGAGGAAGAGGAGCTGGCTAGGCTTCCTGTTCTCGCCACGTAGATCTCAGCCAGCGAGCAAAAAGCGGGTCCAGAACCCGCTGCTGCAGTGAGCATCCGCCTGCGATCCAGTGCTGGGGTGGTGGCTATTTCCGATCAAGCTCATCTGGATCGATTGGATGAGTTCTTTGGTATTGTTCAGGTCAGGCTAACTGCCATTTTCAACAGTGATCAAAGCGCTCGTGCAAACTTGCCTGAGGCATTGAGAGCAGCACTGTCGCTGAGCTCCTCTGAGTGAGCACTCCGATAATAATGAAGCAGACATGCACAGATTCGACTCATCAGAGTAGATCGTAGAATGTAAATTTCTGGACCAGGGTGTGTCTGCAGGTCTCAGGTTGTAAGGTGATTGCTCTCAACTCTTGTTAGTGGGCAAAAACAACAACGTAACTTATGTTGTGTGGGTTGGTTGCTGCATTTGGATTCAACAAGGCCCACCTCCCTCCTAGTGATCATCACATGTCTACATCATGTCGGAATGCTGTAAAGCGTTTCCAGCTGGGTTACTACGGGTTACTGAGGCCACGGTTTCTAGAATAGCGGGTGGGAAACCCGCTGGTAACCGTGGTTACCGAGAAAGCCGCAGTAATCCACCTCAGTAACTTGTGCTTTCCGAGCGTGTTTCCGCCGGGTTTCCGGAAAGCCGGCTTTCTGGAAACCCATCTGGTAACCGTGCTTTCTGAGAAAGCCTCAGTGACCCACTCCAGTAATGCCGGGTTTCTGGCTGGGTTACTTCCCTGGTTTCTGGAAAGCCGGGTTTCTGGAAAGCCATCTGGTAACCGTGCTTTCTGAGAAAGCCTCAGTCACCCACAGCAGTAATGCCGGGTTTCTGGCTGAGTTACTGCCCTGGTTTCTGGTAAGCCGGGTTTCCGGAAAGCCATCTGGTCACAGTGACCATGGTTTCTGAGAAAGCCTCAGTCACCCATTGCAATAATGCTGGGTTTTTGGATGGGTTTCTGCCCTAGTTTCTGGAAAGCCAGCGACCTCTATCAGTACAACGCGCGAGTAATCCATAATGGTAGCAGTTAGCCATTTATAGACATGCTGCTATTGATTGTCCCAAACAATCCTTACATACCAAAGATGTTGAAATGAAAAGACTACACCGGCATAACAAGGGTACGCCCTTTTGGCGTGTGTGAAGATCAACTCTAAGCTTTAATTGATACTACAACATTAGCACAGCAAAAAACGTAATTGGCACCCTGGCAGGTGCTACATCTGCAGTCCAACGTAATGATGATGGACAGCTGTTTTTGGTAGTGTACTGATGAGGGGCTTACAGGTGTCCGCCTGCTGGTACAGCTTGGGTGCCAGTTGCCTGCTTCTAGCTCACCAGGTATTGAGCAGTTGCCTCCCAGTTGTCACAGTACTGTGCAGCATACATTTGTGTGCATGCATGTGTGTGTGTTTGCGCAGGGTGCGTGTACGTATGCGTGCGCGCGTGCGTGCGAGCATGCGTATGTATGTCTGTTTGAGTGTGTGTATGTATGTATGCATGTATGTGTGTATGTATGTATGTATGTATGTATGTATGTATGTATGTATGTATGTATGTATATATGTATGTATGTATGTAGGTAGGTCAGAAGGGTCCTGCAGAGGCAGCTACCGCAGGGGGTGGAGCTTCTGCCCAAGCATGTCTGGCTGCTGGAGCCCCCTGCTACAGAGCTACACCCCCTGGTGTGGGCGGCAGTGTGTCTGGCCGCCTTGACGGTCATGCTGTCGGTCAGCAAGCAACTGCGCCGCTGCTCTGATCTGGTCCACGCTACAGCAGTAGTGGACCGAGTCCCTGTCCTCATGTTAGAGGCCTTGAAGGACTTTGCGGCCTGCCAAGGCCCACAGAGTTCTGTGGGTAATATAGGGTCAGGTCATCCTTTCCTCCGAGCTAGGCCCGAGGGGGGTCTGGAGTGTGTTCTTCTCTAGCGCGCTGGTGCCTCTGTAGTTAGCTCCTAGTCTCGGTGCCCTTCAAGTTTCCTAAATTAGGAGGTCCCTTCTCTTTACTTTCCTTTGTGCAAGCTCTTAGCCGTAGTGGTAGCTGAGCCTGAGCCGGCAGTGCCCACGGGCCAACTGGCAGCCCTAGCCTGAGCTGTCCTCGTAACCTTGGGGGCGACCTCTTAGCTAGTTGGCTTTTCTGGCAGTTCTCCTTTTCCTAGCGTTTTCAGCTCTTCTGCCTTGCCTGCCTTAAGGACATTGCTGTGTCCATTCGCGTCTTGTAACAAACAAACAAACAAACAAACAAACAAACAAACAAACAAACAAACAAACAAACAAACAGGTTAAAGATAGGTAAGGCACTGTCGCTCCAGGTCACTGTTTCAACTTGTGGTGTGTGCCCGCAAATCCTGTAGCATGCCACGCTGCAAGTAAGGTCACGAGGAAGGTTGAGAGACTTTCTCAGACATGTATTTGGGAAGAATGTGTGGCAAATGCGCAAACAAGGCCCTCTTATCAATGACACCTCAGCAGCCTTTCTTTGGACAGGCTACCAGTTGCACTACTTGACATAAGGCTTTTCTTGTAACCCCCCCTCGTAAATCCCATTTATTTGAACAAGCTAAGCAAGGTAAGTTAAAACGGCAAGAACTATTTCAGGGCTACGGCACTTCTAGCCTCCCTGCCTCTGTTGCCAACCCCTGGGGGGTATGGCGTACGGTGCTTCGGACGACTCGTCGGAATGTGTCTCCCTCTCCCAGCAGTCGTGCTTAGGTCCAGATCGCAGGCCTTTTAGGTTTCAGCTCAGCTGCCCTTGTTCGTTGGGTACAGCCATGAAATCTAACCTAAATAACCTACCAGGTTAGGTCGTACCTAGCAACCGCACTTTGAGACTGAAGGCCTTATCCTTGAAGTCCTTGAACATTAGCTCAGCCTAAACACTGTCTTTGCTTGGATGCCGGGCAGGTACGCCTCCTCTGGCTTACCCTTCCCCTGATTTGTTTCAACGGCAAAGGCATGGGACTGCATCTCCTGACATGCTTGCCATGAGGGGTCCCAACAGCCCACGATTTCTCTATTGCAAAACTCCACCACACTGCTCATTGTTAATCAAATACCTAACAACAACAACAAAATAATACATCCTGATCTTTGTCCGAGGCAAAGCAAGCTATTTCCTCCTTCCAGACTTCCGCATTTCACGGGCTCTGCTTGACGCAATGAACTGCGTCCTTGCCAAGATCTGACGCTCAGCCACCCGAATGGCTGCAGCATTCTGCTCGCGGGTCCTACCAAATCTCTGATTCGGATCTGGAGATCGCACTGCAGCAGTCGCCCGATCTTGCTCCAGAGTGGTTGGGTATCCTGCGTCAACATGTGCATACACTTGTGCTTTGATGGTATTCAAAAGGGAAGAACCACGGGGGCGGCGGACACTGCAGCCACATCCTTTAGTATCAGGCTCAAACATTAACATTGGCTAGCTTCTGTGATTCCAGGGCTGTTCCTCCTTGCATGAGCACTAAGGGCTTAACCAATTGCCCTGCCAATCAATGCAAAAGGAACACATCTCAGAGGCTCTGCCGCCCTCAGCCCGGTTTAAAAGATAAGGTAGATCCGCTAAAACAGTCGGTGCAAAAGAATAGGTTATGAAAAGCACCAGCCCTCTCCCCGAGAAGCAGCATCTAGCATGGCAGCATGCTACACAGCTTTTAGCGCCTGCATGCACCCTAAGTTGGTAGGTGCACAACCTCTGTGAACAGCCTTGCCTCCAATCCAGCCAGCTATGAGGCACGCCAAGCAATGCCTTCCCTAGAACATGCCACACACCTCAGGGTGGTGTGCCTTACTGACGAGGAGCGTGACACATACACAAGCAAGCACGCGGCACGCTGACGAGGGGCATGCCGCACACCTTTGAGCAGAGCGCCACACACTGCCCCAAGCTCCTGCAGCCCCAGCAGCTCCAGGTCATCGCTGGGCAGCGGGGCGGCGAGGGTGATGGGGCTGGGTGCCTGTCCTCGAGGCTCGCCAAACAGGGAGGAGGCTAGGGCCTCCACTTCGGCTTCAGTGGTCCCCGGTGCACCAGCTGCAGCAGCATAAAAGCCGGTAAGGATGTTGGGGATATTGGCGCTCCTGTTGGGCTTGCAAGCCGCTGGCCATGCGAGCTGCGTGTCAGCATTACAAGCAGCCTCTGGTGTGCCGGAACACACGCTGCCTGATCAAGTGGCAACACACTGCTTATCAAGTGGTGCTCCTGCTTCACCATCATCAGAGCTTCAGCGGTATCCTGAACAGTCATTTGACTGATGCATAAGCGTAGATATGCATCTGGTCCACATGAGGAAAGAACTTCTGAACTCCATGAGCAGCCTTTGGATTGCTAGAATATGCCCTGCTGCATCAACACACCTTTTGAACTGCGAGCAGTGGACAGCCTGAACAGAGCTTGAGCAGCTGCTGCAGGTGGCATAAGCGCGAATTTTTGCCGACGCGCGTGTGCCAGACCGTGGCAAAGACCATGCCAAACCGTGCCAGACCGTGGCCTGCCAGACCGTGACAAAGATATGAGTCCAGCACAGCAAGGTGGGAAGCCTGTGGTAGCCTGCACGCCACGCCGATTGCTGGAGCCATTGAGTGCCCCTGACGCCTGTCTCCTTCTTTCTGGTCTAGGTCCAAAGCTGCAGGCCAGGCAGAAGCCGGCCAAGCCCCTTCCCCTCCACACCATGACCGCCCCTGCCTTGCAGCCTTCCCACAACAGGGTAAGCAGACATGTTCCCACGCCTCAACGCACGCCCACGCTTTTATGTGCGCCCACACCAGGACGCGCGCCTGTGTCCCCCCCACGCGCCCTTGCCTGGACTCACACCTGCCCGGAACGCGGCCCACGCAACGACTCCTGCCGGCAACCCTTCCAGCCTGAGCGGCCACTCCTGGAGGTCTGCTTCTAGGCCGCGCTCAGACAGGGCCCGCGCTTTCACGTCCTGGGCCAAGCGCACCCAGCCAGGTAGAAGCGCGTCAGCTGGACAGGGTGCAGGGACGCTTCCCCACACCAAGATCCATGCTTGGATCCGGGTTTGCAGAGGAAGGGCTGCCAAGCAAGGCCGCACGGGTTGCTGCGCTCCTTGCCTGGATTGGGGGTCGCAGTGGCAGGGCTGCCAAGCAAGGCCGCAAGGGCCGCTGCGCTGTCGGGCATTACATGTTCGTGCACTACCGTTCAGCCCAGGCTAGAGCAGCAGATTTCTTGATTCTCTGGGGCACCCTTTTGTGAGCAAAAGAAGTGAACCCCGCAGATCATGCGCTCCGTGCGCCGTGCCATGTCGATGAGGGCAAACCGCTGTTCAAACCAGACCCCATAAGTTGCACAGATTGCCAGGCAGCCCCTTAAATGCACACCACCACACGGCACACACACTTGAGTGACCTCCGCAGCCACTCTAGCTGCATGCTGCTTGTGCTGCCATGACACCTGCTTCCACCCTCCACGTCCATGACCACTACGGCCACGCAGAACAATGTGAGCAGGTGAGGTGCGTGACTCACGCGCAGAGGGTCGTCCGCCCTCATGCCGAGCCTCAGGAGGTAGGCTTCATGTGGGTTGGTATCAGATGGGGGGCAGAAGCCGTACGACAGCAGCAACTCCCCACCAGTTTTGCCTCCGTATGAGATGTCTGCAGTCAGGCCAGATGCACATGCACACACACACACACACGCACACACATACACACACACAAGGTAGGTTGAGACTCAGACATCGGCGCAAACCTGCTCATGCACATGCCCTGGTGCAGGTAAAACATGGATGCGAAAGGTGCATGCAAAGCCACCCAATCCCATCCCGAATCGCAACTGCAACTCATTTTTATCTGCTGGTCGGCGGATACTACATCTGCATGTGCATCCACATCCCCGACCGCATGCACCCACATCCGTATCTGTATCCGCATCCACACCCACATCTACCCTCTCAGTGCCAGCACTCACACACTTCCTGGCCAGGTTGGTAGTCTGTATCCACGCGCAGCACCACTGCCCCTGGGCCGCTGCTATTGGGCTCCCAGTCCAGGTAGCAAGCCACCTGCAGATGTGGAGCGATGGTCAGGCAGCACTCGGCATGCAGCGACGGCTGTGGGAGTGATGGTTTCGCACCTCTGGCAAGAAAGCATGTTCTTCAGGGACGACAAGGAGACTGTGGCTGGGGATTTTCACTGTGCCCCACAGGGGACAACACAGCAGCCAGTCGCATTGGCTTGCAGGGTGCGGACAAGGTTCACATTTGTGCACAGCCGGCAAGCCTGTCCAAGTCCTGCTGAGCTGGAGGCAGCGAGGAAGGAAGGACTGCCGGAACCCTGTGGGAAAGCACGACCAGTAATCACCGCTGGCTGCATGGATGGCTGCAGCCTAGTGAAGCCTCGTTTCATGCAGCAGCCTAACGCATCCACGAGGTATGCACAGGCTGGGCTGAGAAGTCTGTGTGGAGCATCAAGGACAGGCTGCGCAGCTGTGCATGCATTGCGCCACACGCCACGCCTGTGGTCCCTATACTACACCGCATGACACACACACACACACGGCCGGGCTATGATCTGAGGCAGCGCCATAGCGCACCTGCGGGCTGTGGTTCAGGAAGTCTGCCCAAGGCACCAGGGCCTCTGCGTTGCCCTTGCCACTCAAGCGGACTAGGCGGGACAGCTGCAAGGCAGGGGCCCGGGCAGGCACGCACATGCACATGCACATGGTGGTATGGGCACGCGCGCGCGGGCCTGGCCGTCTTGTGTGGCATCTTTGTATCTTAGCACGCAGCCAGGTGCATGGGTGGCTGGTGCGCAGGTGATGATGTTGCTGTGTCCACGTTACATCATCCGGGACAAGTGCGGCCATCATTCAGGGGGTGGGGGGTTTGGAGGGGGGAATACCTGGCGACTAAAGCAGCAGATGGAGGGGGGAGGGTTGCTGTGTGTACATGCAGCAGTTCAAACATCCAGGCCATCCAGGCCATCCAGGCTATGCACCCACCAGAATGCCAAACGCCCAAAAGATGCTGCTCTTGCTCAGCGCCCCTGCAGGGATAAAGCCCTCCTGCGGGCAGCGACAAGGCGAGGTGCCCCGAGTACATGGTGGCAAGGTGCTGAAGTGGGGCCTCAGTGTACGGAGGCGGGGCTATGAGCGCATGGCCATGCGCATGGCCAGGATGGGGCATATGCAAACAGGCACAAATGACTGTGCTAAGCATGTGCAGCTACTTGAGTATGAGAGCCCTTTACCCACCAGGCAGCTCAGCTGAAGCCACTGAGGCACTGAAGGCATGATGCACTAAAAAGGTGCCCATGGAAGGGGTGCAGCTGCTGCAAACATTGCTGCACTTTGGGAGCAGAGAGAGAGAGAGAGAGAGAGAGAGAGTGATGCTGTGCATGCGCAGAGGGCGGGAACACTACCAAAATCCAAGTCACCTGCAACGCAAGTGCATAGCGAATTCAGCTCATCCACTCTCGTCCAGCAGGCACAGCTATGCTAGTCTTACCCGTACCCTCACCCTTACCTGCTCAGCACGCTTGATGAGGGGCTGCATCTGCTCATACGAGGCCTCTACTCCATTGATGATTGTCAGGGCCTTCACCAGGAGAGGGGAGCCCTTCAGCAGGCTTTGCACCTGCGCAAGCATATGGCACACAAGCATATGGCACACAAGCAAATGGCGCAATCATATGGCAGGAAGGGCATGATGAAAGTGACACCTTGCATGTGTGTGTGTGAGCGCGTGCGCGTGTGTGTGCGTGTGTGCGTGCGTGTGTGTGTGTGTGCCAAGTTCAATCCTGGGCCTAGAGGCTTCATCTCCTTGTGCCCTCGGGACTCCTGCTTCCAATGCCTCTCCCTCTTCAGCCCATGCTCCCACTCTGGGCTTAGGCCCATCCTTCCTTGCCAGCCCATGCTCTTCTTAACCCATCAAAGCTCTAAGCTGAGGCCTGCCGGCAGCCCAGGTTGAGTGCACACCAGGGGCAGAGCCAGTTCAGAGTGGAGCCCACTTGCAGCGGAGTTCCTGCAGAGGGATGCCCCAGCGCAGGGGAGCCCCAGCGCAGTGGAGTTTCTGAAAGGGGATGCTCATGCGCAGTGGAGCCCCAGCGTAGTGGAACTCTCGCAGAGCGGGCTCTCTTGCCCACACAGGGCGCAATCTTGTCCCCAGTATCCCTGCAGCCCGGGACTTCCAGAGCCTGGTGCGAGGCTGTCCAGTGCATGTGCACGCAGAGTCCTGTCCCCACATGCCGTCACCGCCCCAAGGCATTCACCTCCTGAGTGCAGCCGCTGCAGTCACCGCCACGCTGCAGCCACCGCAGCCACCGCAGCCACCGCCTCATCACAGTCATCGCAGCCACTGCCTAAGTGCAGCCACCGCAGTCGCCGCCCCACCGCAGCCACCGCAGTCAACCCCCCACCGCCCAACCACAGTCACCGCCCTACTGCAGTCATTGCCCCACCGCAGCCACAGCAGTCACCACCCAACCGCAGCCACCGCAATCACTGCTCTACTGCAGTCATTGCAGTCGCCGCCTCAACGGCCCAGCGCAGCCACCGCAGTCACCACCCAACCGCAGCCACCGCAGTCACTGCTCTACTGCAGTCACAGCAGTCGCCGCCCCACCGGCCCAGCGCAGCCACCGCAGTCATCCCCCCACCGCAGTCACTAAAGTTATCGCCCTACCGCAGTCACCGCAGTCACCGCCCCACCACAGCCACCGCATTCTCTACCCCACTGCAAGCACACGAGGCTGTGCGGTGCAACGGTGCACTACATCCAAAACAGCCGCACACTTGCAGGAGAAGTCATTGCTAAGTAGGACTTAGCACCACCAAGTGCGGCGCCACGCTGCACGTGCACATCTGCACACTGGGCGATTGTGGCTGCTGCTTCTGGCTGCTGCATGCGCACCTGCTGCTTCGGCCACTCCAGCACTGTCCCCGGCGAAGCAGGCAGTGCTTCCAGGTAGGGCAGCCACTTGGCCATGCCTGGAGGCACACTCTCCTGATCACTATCACCGTCACCACCAACAGAGCCGCTGCCTCTTTGGCTGTGCGCCAGCTCGCCCCGATACCTGAGCTCTGCCAGAAACAGAGCCAGCAGGGACCAGGCAGGTAGGGCCGGCTGCTGCTGCTGCTGCAGCAGGGGGGCCAAGCTGGAACATCTCGATGCTACCTGTTCCAATGACACAGCAAACAAGGCGAGCACAAACATGCATCAAAAATTCTTCGGGTCACAATCCAGAACCATCCTTATTACGACATCGTGGGTGTCTGTAGGCAAGTGCCCTTAATGTGAGACCTTGTTGCAGCCAAACAAACAAGCCATAACACTGGCGACGCGTGGCATGAAGAACTTTTGGGGCGAGCTTCAGAAAATACAGGCCAAGGTATTGTCATGCACGCCTGCATTAACCTCACAAGTGCATGCGCACACGCACACACACACACACACGTATTTGTGATTGAGAGCACCCACCCACCTCTGAAGTTATGACCAAAGTACCAGGCACCTGCAGTGTATAGGGGCCACAAATGGGCCTGAGTGCCTGATGTTGGTCAAGATCTGGGTGACCGACATGCCCGCTTTGAAGCAAATCAACTGGACAAAGCCTGCCTTGCTACTTTTTGCCCCTAGTCTTGATCTCCATGATGAAGACATGAAGGCAAAGCCCTTAACTTAAGGGCCTTAACTCTTTGGCCATTGTACCAATACCTGTACCACCTCCAGCCTGCCTCACGTGAACCCTGATCACCTGATAATCGCCCAGGGAGTAGAGCCCGGGATTGAAGCACACCACCTGTCTGGAAATGAAAGCGTTTGTAAGCCTACCTGCACAGCCATCTGCCCTTTCTTGATGCGTCTCGTTGCGACTAGGCCCTTGCCTTGGATGCCACAGTCCTTGACCTCGAGCTACAAACGCAGCCAAGCATGGCGTCTTTTTGGTAGATTGATACTGCATCAACCTTGCATTTCCATGTTTGCAAAGTTTCATTATTTATTGAAGCACAATGAAGAGGGGGCACATGGGAATGCAAATGCTCTGCCAAGGAACCCTAATAAAAACAGCTTGGCTTACAAATCGAAGACTCTAGCACAAAAACTACCAATATCAAGAACTCACAGGAGCAGGCTGCAATCCCTCCGCCTGGTACCATGCTTCCGCGCTGGGACTGACTTCACCAAAGCTGGTTTGTTGGGTGTCGGCATTGCCTCCCCTTCATCCAACAATCAAGGCGCATTCACAACTTGATCAACAATTAACACGACACAGGAGTTTATCAAAGTCTCAAACAGCATGGAGTTCATGTTTGAATCTAATCTACCCAGTGTACTTCTTCCGATCCAGCACCTTAGCAGCAGGTCACTCAACCCCTTCAAAATGGCATGGCATTGAAACCTCCTCCTCCCCCTGTTCAATCTTGGGGATCGTACTTGTATACCACGAAGCTGGCAGCATGCTTGCATTCTTTGCACCGTCAGATCCTGATTTTAACTCGAGAAAAAGTTTAAGTTGCACACTGTATCAGAAAAATAAATACCGATATAGGGTGGATTCCCATTGGCGCTATTCTTATATTAATATACGGTTGCCTAACGGAGAATATATCCGTATTTGAGAATACGTCCTATGGCCCGTTCCCATTGGGCAAATAGCCAGAGAATCGCAAATACG
>LKMJ01004641.1_pt1 | contig 12966 bp, 11 predicted proteins | sample 643391 | NCBI WGS metagenome assembly LKMJ01 (sample SAMN04112250, study PRJNA286221) | soda lake metagenome | biome: soda lake; feature: Kulunda Steppe; material: water; isolation source: sample PL-Br10 brine of Picturesque Lake | place: Russia: Kulunda steppe | collected 2010-07
AGCCACCCGAACCGAGCGGGGTGGAACCGAACTTCGGGATCGGGAGCCGGCCACGCCAACGGTCGACGAGCACCTTCGCCGCCGGGAGATAGATCCCGAAGACGAGGAAGGTGAACACCATGCCCGCGGCGGCGACGATCCCGAAGTCCCGGTTCGGCTGGAACGGGCTGCCGAGGTTGGCCGCGAAGCTGAACACCGTCGTGATCGTCACGAGCAGGAAGGCGATCACGAGCTGGTCGGTCGTCGTCCGCATCGCGGCGGCGATCCCCGCTCCCGTCAGCCGTTCCTCCCGATACCGGTTGATGATGTGTATCCCGAAGTCGATGCCGACGGCCAAAAGCAGGGGAAAGACCGTAATGAGGGCGTCCGAGAAGGGAATCCCGGCGTACCCCATGAAGCCGAACGTCCAGAGGACGGCCATCAAGAGCGCGGAGAGGCCGAGCCCCATGTCGATCGGGTCACGGTAGGCGACCAGCAGGAAAAAGAGGATGAAAAGCAGCGCGGCCGGGAAGACGATGATCGCGGTGTCGCTTAGGAGGGCGTTGATCTCCGACTGAAGGATGCCGTCGCCGAAGAGGATCGCGTTCTCGCCCGCCTCGTTGCCGGGCACGGTGTCGACGATCTCGACGCTGCGCGTCTGGAGCTCCGTCACGCGTGCCGTCGTCGCGTCCTCGGGGAGGTCATACGTGATCCCGACGATGGCGTGGCCGGCCTGCTGGGCCGTCGGATTGTAGTCGACGGAGACCTGCGCGTCGACCGCGCCGGTCTCGTCGGCCGCCTCGATCGCCGCCTGCAACTCCCGCGGGGTCGCCTCCTCCACCGCGGTGCGCTGCTCGCCGGGCGTCTCCGCGGACGGGTCCAGCTCCGCTCCGACCGCGTTCGCGTGGCTCGTCGACGAGCCGACCCGCAGCGTGGAGCGCGACTCCAGCCGCTGTTGGGTCTCGAGGATCCGCACGAGAGCCGGCCGTGAGAGCACGTTGTCGTCCGAGACGATCAGCTGTGCGCTCGTCGCCTCGTCGCCGATGGCGGTCTCGAACTCCTCGTCGATGTCGTCGAGCGCCTCCTGTGCGGGGATGTCCTCGGTGAACTGGTCGGCGCCCGCGGCGGTGGAGATCGCCCCCAGACCGCCGGCGGCGACGACGCTCACGAGGAGGAAGACGGCGACGACCGCGCCCGGCCGGCTCGTGACGAGCTCGTCGACGCGTTCGACGAATCGGTCGGCGGCGGTCGCCGGTCGATCGGTGGGCTGGTCGGACATCCGCTATCGCCGTCGGTAGTAGACGTAGCCGCCGGCTGTAACGACGAGCAGGAGAACGCCGATGCCGATCGGCAGCCAGGGGATCCCACCGCCGTCGTCGACCGGCTCGGTTACCTCGACCGGGTACTGGATCACGTCGGAGATACGGTCGTTGCCGCGCTCGTCGTCGTAGCGGAAGTCGATCTCCACCGGATGGGTCCTGACGCTCGCGTCGCCGGCGGCGGCGACCTCGAACCATATCTCGGCCGACTCGCCGGGTTCGATCCCGGAGACGAACGCCTCGTCGTCGACCGCCGTCAGCGGGCTGTCGGCGTAGAGTGCGGCGTTGACCGACGAGAGCGTCTCCGGGCGCTGGTTCGTGATCTCGAAGGTGATCCGCCGCGTCTCGCCCGCGGGGATCGTCGCGTTCTCGGAGACGAGTTCGAACTCCGGCCGGCGTGGGGCGACCTCGACCCGGTCGGTCGATTCGATCGCCACCGTGCCGTCGCCGCTCGTGTACTCCACGGTGAACCGGAGCTGTCGTGGGCCGGGGTCCGCCTGCCCGCTCACGTCCGCGTCGAAGGCGAAGTCGGTCGACTCGCCGTCCGCGAGGTCGGGCAGCGCGTACCGGGTCTCACCGACCTGGACGCGGTCGCTTTGCGGTTCGACGATCAGCACCGCGTCGTCGACGTCGAGCGGTCCGTCGTTGGCCAGCGTCCCGGAGACGACGCCGGAGTAGCCGACCTCCAACGTGCCGGTCACGTCGTCGATGGGGAACGCCTGTTTCGGGATCGGGGTGACCCCGGTCCGTGAGGCGGGCGACTCCCGCTCCGCGCCGTCCGCGTCGCGATACTGGACCGTCGACTGCAGCGCGTAGGCGTCGCCCGCGAAGTCGACGCCGACGGAGGAATCGAAGGTGACGGTGCGGTTCTCGCCGGGCTCCCAGTCGCCGACGAAGACGTCGCTCGATCCGTCGCCGACGACGATCTCGCTGCCGGTGGCGACGCCCGTAACGAAGGCGTCGCGGGCGGTCTCCTCGCCGACGTTCTCCAGCGTGACGGTCACGTCGCCGCTGCCGCCGACCTGCGCGTCGGTGTCGGACTCGACGATGGCAAAGCGGGCACCGTCGTCGATCACGACCGTGACGTCGAACCGCTCGGTGGCCGTCCGGTCGTTGTGGCTGGTGAATCCGGGCACGACCTGGCCGGTGTAGCGGTAGCGGGCGGTCACCTCGAGGTCGTACTCGCCGTCCTCGACGTCGTCGGGGACGACGACGTCGATCGGCACTGAAGTCGGCGATCCCGTGGGCACGTCGCCGACGGCAGTCTCGCCGCTCGTCACCTCGAGCGGGGTCCCGTCCGCGTCGGCCTCGACCCGGACGCTACGGGCGGTCGTCACGCGGGGATCGAGGTCGTTCCCGAACCGCATCTCGCCGCGGTTGAGCAGGTCGACGGTGATCGTCGATCCGCCGCCGCTGCGGACGGTCGGCTGCGAGAGAAAGGCGTCGAGACGCGGGCGACCGGCGACCTGTCCCGATCCCGCACTCGCGTTGGTCTGTGCGACGACGTCCTCACCGAGCCGGTCGGACAGTGCTGCCGGTCCGTTCGTCGGCGCGTGCGTCGGCGCCGGTGCCGAGGTCGAGTCGTCGTGTGTGGTCGGCGGGGAGGCGCCGACGGCGGTGCCGGCCGCCGCCACGGCCAGCGCGAGCACGAGCACGCTCGCGACGAACAGCAGGAGCGCGGCGGATCGCCGCCGCCTCATCGACGGTCTCCGGCACGGCGATCGAGGCCACGCGAACGGACCCCGAGCGGAGCCTCCGCTCCCGTTACCGGACGGGCGGCGGAGGGGAATGGCCCGAGGGGAGAGCGGAGAGCGTCAGCGGGGGTGCGGTCGGCGGAGGGATCGGTGCGGTCGGCGGAGGGATCGGTGCGGTCGGCGTCAGCGGGGGATACGGGATCGGCCGCGTCGCGTCGGCGGCGGACGCGGTACGTCCGGAACCCGTCCGTTCGAGCCATGAAATCCGACTCGGCCGGCCGGGGCATAAGCCTGTTGAATGAACGTTCAATCAGGAGCGCTATATACGATGGCCCGATAGACGGTACATGAACACGCCCGGCGCGGAGGCTCGACCGTGAACGATCCGTTCACGGAGCCGTCGGGCACCCGCGAGGAGATCCTCGGAGCGGCCTTTCACGCACTGTGTCGGCACGGATACACGGATCTGACGATCCAGCGGATCGGCGAGGCGTTCGAGAAGAGTCCGACGCTCGTCTATCACCACTACGACGGAAAAGACGACCTGTTACTCGATCTGCTGGAGTTCCTCCTCGACGACTTCGAGGAGACGGTCTCAGCCGACTCCTTCGACATGTCGCCACGGAGTCGGATCGTCGCCTACGTCCTCGCGATGAGCGATCCCGGGGCCGTCGACCACGAGGACGCACCCGACACGCGCTTTCTCCGTGCCGTGGTCGAACTCCGCGCACAGGCCGCCCACGACGAGGCATACCGTGACCACTTCGACCGGAGCGATCGCGTCTTCGACCGATTCCTCGAACGAAGCGTCCGTGAAGCCGCGGCCGAGCTGCGGGCCGCGACCGGGGATTCCGGGACGACCGAGGGGTCGGCCGTCCAGGAACCCGTCGACCCCACGGAGGTCGCCGCAACGATCGGGACGCTGGCGACCGGCGGTACCTTTCGTCGGGCGACGACGAACGACCGCGGATGGGTTGCGGGCGTGATGGCCGGTACCGAACGCTATCTGGATGCGACGCTGCCGGGCGTCGTCGTCGAGTAACGGCCGTCGTGGATCGGCGACGAACCCGAACGCTACGTCGCCGATGGCGGCAGTTTGACAGGTTATAAGTCGGAGCGGCACGCAGTTTCACCGATGGATGTCGAGTCCCTCCAACCGTTCCGAATCGTCGTCCTCGCCGCGTTCGTCGTCGGCTCGATGGCCGGCGGAGCGGCGATCGCCGACTCGTTGCTGGGTGACGAGGGTGCCGACGCGGACCCGGATGCCGACGCGCTCGTCACGGCCGTCATCGAGGAGGAGGAGCCGTTCGAATCGATGCGGGCGACCCGCGAGTTCGAACTGGCACCCGGCGCGAACGCGACGGCCGGTTCGAACGCGTCCGACGGGGCGGAGGGATCCCACATCGAGCGGACGGTTGACGTGTGGCTTGACCCGCCGGATCGGGAGCGTGAGGAGGTCCGCGTCGACACCGGCCCGACCACGACCCCGGGAGACGTGCTCGTGATCAACGGAAGCGTTCGACAGCACTACTTCTCGGACGACGAACGCTTGCTGTACGTCGACGACAACGACTGGCAGGTGCCTCGACGGGGAGGATTCGACCGCGTCGACGGTTTCGAGGCAACCTACCTACGGATCGAGGACGTGGACGGCCGGGAGACGTACGTGGTGGAACTTCGTCCCGACCCGGATGCCGACGACGCTGCGGGCGCGATAACCCTCCTCGTCGGCGAGCGCGAGTTCGAGCTCGCGGTCGACGAGGCGGACGACGGCGGCGAAACGGCGGAATCGGGAGATGACGCAGCCCCGTCGGGGACGACCACGTGGTGGATCGACGCGGAGACGGGCTACCCGATCAAAGAACGCGTCGAGTTGAGCGATCCCGCGGATCCGGAGACCCGACCGCGGACGCTCACCACGACGTACACGAACGTGACGGTCGACGAGCCGATCCCCGACGACCGATTCACGTTCGACCCGCCGCCGAACACCGACGTCTACGAGCCGATCGACTCGATCGAGGTCGACACGGTTGCGGAGGCCGACGAGGCCCTCCCGTTCGCGGTTCCGGAGCCGACGGTTCCCGAGCGGTTCGCGTTCGGCGGCGTCAACGCCAACGAGTTCCGCGACGATCTCACCGCCGAGTTCTTCTACCGGACCGACCCGGAGGCCGACGATCCGCCGGAGGACGTCTGGATCCGGGTCACGGAGCGACCGCCACGACACGAACAGGGCGACGCGACGGTGCTGGATTCGGGCCCCGACGTCGGTCCGTTCGGCGGCACGCTCTCGGAGACGTTCCTCGGCACGACCTACGCCTGGACCTGTGACGACGACGGCGTCACCTACGAGGTCAGCGTCGACCTCGTTGTCCCCGAGGACGTCGAAGGGGACGACGCCGAGCGGAGCGCCGATCGGGACCACGACGAGGTTGCGCTCGCGTTCGAGATCGCGGCGTCGATGGGGTGTCAGTGAACGATCCGTCGAGACGTCGCGGATCGGCCCGATCCCGGCCGAGAGGGCTCGAAACTCGACCTCGCGTGGCTCAAAACGTGGTTTAACCCATCCGAGAACCTAACTGGGATGACGCCATACGACCCTGTAACGAGCCATCCATGCCGAAGCTCCTTCCCTCCCGTTCGGATCCGGAGATCGATCGCAGCGGCGACCCGTCGGTCCTGTACGTCGACAACGACCAGACGCAGGAGCTCGTCTCGACGCTCTCGTCGGACACGACGATGGCGGTGTTCAGGCGGCTAAACGAGGACCCGCTGACGGCCTCGGAGGTGGCCGCCGAGCTCGATCTGTCGATCCAGAACGCGAGCTACCACCTCGACAAGCTCCAGGAGGCGGACCTCATCGAGGTGATCGACACGTGCTACTCCGAGAAGGGCCGCGAGATGAACGTCTACGCGGTCGCCAGCGAGCCGCTCGTGTTGGTGTTGGGGACGCGAAACGACGGCCCCCGCGTCCGACAGGCGTTCGCCGGGATGGCCGGCGTGGTCGGCGCGCCCGCCGTCGCCATCGCGGCCTGGCAGTCCGCGACCGACCTCGTCGACGGCCTGATCGGCGGATGACTTGCGAGCTCGGTCGGCTCAATCGCTGAACTCGACCGAGATCGTCGTTTGATGGATCAGGAACTCGTCGTCCTCGTCCAGATCGAAGACGACGGTGACGTCGCCCTCGCCGTCGACGACCTCGATCCGCGGATCGTCCGCGGCGACGTTCTCGTAGTGTCGCTCCCATACGGACGCGTACGGCGAATCGATCTCCATCGTCACCGTCCCCGGCGATCGCGGTCGGTCGACGACCTCCCGGCCGGCGTTCGATCCGACGACCAACACGGTGCGATCGCCTGCGATCGCGCGGCCCTGCCCGCCGATCCGAACGAGCGAGACGACGACGGAATCGTCGCCGACGAGCAGGTCCGGCCCGTTCAGGACCACGCCGCCCTCGCCGTCGGTCACGAACACGGCGCCGTTCTCGTAGACCACCGCCGAATCGCCGGCGCCGCGGTAGACGATCGGCCGGGTTCGCTCGACGTACGGCGAATCCCACTCGCTGCTGTTGAACCTGATCTCGGTCCGTTCGTCGAGCACGAGGGTCCCACCCGCCAGCCGGATCTCGGTCGCTCGACTCGGCACGCCATCACGCGAGACGTCCCGCAGGTTGTCGTGGAGGACGTCGAACGCTCGCTCGACGTTGGCGTCCCGTTCGGCCTCCTGTGCGTCCTGTAGCCCGCCGAGTCCGAACGTGAACGTCACGGCGATGGTCGTGGTGATCAACGCGAAAACGAGCACGAACCCGACCGTCTCGCTGACGGCGCGAGCCTCGTCGCGATCGACGGCGCTGACGTCACGTCGTCGTGAACGCCGTGATCGCCGTGATCGCCGTGGAGAGCCTCCCGTTCTCCTCACGACTCGATCACCTCGATCCGTTCCGCCTCGGCATCCCAGCGGATCTCGAGGTTTCCGCCGGGGACCGAGGTGGCCTCGAGATCGGAGCTCACTCGGAACGGGATCGTAATCGTCACGTCGGTCCGGGGATGTTCCAGCTCGACCACGGAGTCGGTCGGATCGACGGTTACGACGTAGCTGCTTCCGGAGATGCGGGCGGGATATTCGGCGTTCCGCTCGACGACGAGTTCGTCGGGGTGGTTCGATCCCGCTACGAGCCGATCGACCGTCATGAGGTCGGAGACGACGCGCTCGCCGACGACGGTGAGCTCGCCACGAACCGCCTGTTCGCGTTCGTTCTGGACGAACGAGCCGCCGGCAATGAACAGCCCCGCCAGAAGCAGGGAGGCGACCGCGAGGTTGAGCACGTAGCCCACGGAGACGGAGACGCCCCGGTCGCGGCCACGCATGCCGACGTGCAGTCGGCGGCGCTCAGTCATCACGCTCACCCGGAGCGGCGCGAATCCGGTCCTCGTACTTGAGTTCCGGCGTGTGGTGGCTCACCTCTGCGGTCACGTCGTAGACGGCTTCGACCGCGTACGGCGACCCGTCTGCAGGGTCGGCATGCAGCGGTTCATCCGGGGAGGTCGTCGCGATCCCATCGGACGTGTCGACGACGAACCCGTAGGTCCCGCTCACCGTGTCCCCGTTTCGGTAGGCGATCGAGTACTCGGTCCGACCGCCTTCGACGTGTGCGTCGTCCTCCGCCCCGTCGGCCCAGACGAGCGGCTCCCACGGCTCGTCGTCGACCGTCCCGGCCGTGAGGTCCAGACGGACGTCGCTGCCGGATCCGACGTACTCCTCGCCACCGACGCGAACGGTCACGTCCCCGCCGTCGAGTCGGTAGACGTACAGCGTCCAGGAACTCCCTTCGTCCGGGCGAACCTGGAGCCGGAACGCGTCCGACTCCACGTCGGACTCGTTCGAGAGCGTCTCGGTGACGCTTACCTCGAGCGTGTACGACCGCGTCCGCGTCGCACCCTCCACGAGCGTCCACTCGTCGCCGGGATCAACGGTTTCTCCCTCCTCTTCCTCGCTCTCGAGGTAACCGTCGGAAGGAACCAGCCCACGATCGTCGTCCTGTGCGACGTATGCCCCCGTGGTCGGGTCGGGAGCGATGCTCGCACGAACGCCTTCGCGGATGCGATGCTCGCCGGTCGAGGACGCGTAGCGATCGAGGTCGTCGTCGAACGTCGCCGGGGTCGTGTCGGGATCCGCCCAGTCCGCCCGGGTGAGCAGCCCCTCGACGTCGGCGGCGGTCCCTTCACGGAACTCGACGGCCTCGCCGCCGCCGGCGTCGACGCCGCGAGTCGCCAGGTTCTCCGTGTAGATGACGGTGTTGAGGAGTAAGACGACCGCGACGAGTATCACGGCGAGCGTCAATCCCGTGATGAGGATGAGCTGGGCACGGTCCGTCCGTTCGGCTCGCCTCGTGAATTCCCCCTCGTCGCGGTCGCCGCCGCGTCGGATCACATCTGCCATACGGTGATTCGCACCTCCACGACAGCGTACAGCGTGTGTACTTCGCTCGGATCCGCGGGCCGGTGGAAGTAGCCGTGAGCGAACGCCGAGCCGTCCGCGGTCGTCTCGCCGAGGAGGGTACCCGTGAACTCGTCGTCGAGGTCGTCGCCGTCGCCCTCGTTCGCGGTGGCGTCGTACAGCCGGTCGTCGGCGTACAGCGTCACGCGCGTCGAGGCGGTCGCCGCGTTGTCGCTCGGCTCGCCCATGTCGACCAGCCGCTGGCGGCTCCGTGACTCGCCCGGCTCCGCGGGAAGGAGAACGTCGACGTTGAACGCGACCTGCCTCGAGTCGAACGCCTCCAACAGCGGATCATGGAGCGGGTGATCGGGATCGGGCATCAGCCCGGAGTAGTGGTCCGCGTTCGTCGCACCCACGAACTCCCGGTTCCCGTCGTCCCACGCGAGTAACCCGCGTTTGAGGTCACCGCGTTCCTTCGTCGTCGCCAGCACGTCCGCTGCGGCGATGGCTCCCTGGTTCTCGACGTGCTGGTTCGACGTGCTCGCGGACAGCGGCGTCACCGCGGTCGCCTGCGTCGCGAAGATCAACCCTGTCACGAGCAGCAGCGCGGCGACGAACGCCTCCAGCGTGTGCGCCTGGCCGCGGTCGGGGAGGTGTTCGATGAACATCCTCACCACACCCTCACGGTCAGCCGATGCGTCTCCCCGTCGAGGTCGACGGTCCGGCTTGCAGTCGAGATGCTGGCGCCCGGCGGCGGGTCGTCGCCTCCCTCCAACTGGACGCCGTCACGCTCCGACACCGCTCCATCTCGCATGATTCGAACGTTGACCGACGTGAACTCGCCCGTGGCGATCTCGTCGCCGAGGTCGTCCGCGTCGTGCGTCCAGCCGCAGTCCTCGTCGGCGGGTGACGCCCCCTCGAAGAATCCGACCGTACACGCCGTCGACAGCACGCCGGGCGCGGAGCCCGCCGAGAGCGACGTCTCCGTGAGGTGGGCCGCACCGCGTTCGGCGACGATCATCCGGGCACCCTCGTTCGCGGAGAACGGCTCCAGAAGCGACGGCACGAACGCGAAGACGAACCCGACGGCGAGCAGAAAGACGGACATCCCGATGGCGAAATCGAGCACGGTCTGGCCGCGAGCGCTCCCGTGGACGCGGATCGTCTCACCCGACATAGATCCACACCCCTAACGCGAGCGTCATCAGGACGACGGCGAACTTGATCCCGGAGAGCATGTCGGCGTTCCGGATGTACCCGGCGATGAATCCCGAGAGGACCGCCTGGATCGTGACCGCGTGGAAAAACAGCATCGAGAGCACGTTGGGATCGACGCCGCCGCCGAAGTCCATCTCGCCCGGCTGGTCGGACGCGCCGTTGCCGCCCTGGTCGACGAGGTCGGCCATCACGTCGATGAACTGCGTCTGGAGGATGGCCATCACGCCGAGCAGCGTGACGTAGGTCATGAGGATGATCGCCACCTGCATTCGGGTTCGTGACCGACGCTCGCGTTCGATGTCGTCCTGGTTCTCCGAGGCCTGTGCGGCCGTCGTCAACACGTCCGTGATCTGTGAGGAGGCCTCCTGGGCCTTCGAGATGAGCTTCACGGTTCGGGCGAGCCGCGGGACGGCGTATCGGTTATTGAACTCGATCATGGCCTCCCTGAGGCTCATTCCGTAGTTCACCTTCGCGTGCATCACCTCGAACTCGTCGGCCAGCTTCCCCGACGAGGTGTCCGCGACCGTCTCGAGCGATTCGAGGAGGGTCTGTCCGGTGTCGTTCGCCGAGGAGAGTTTCCGGAGGTTCTCCGAGAGCGTGCCGGTGACGCCGCGGCGGGAGTGCTGGTTCCACTCGTGAAAGATCGCCAGCGGGACCAACACGAGATACGACGGGAGGTACACCCAGATGAACGCGGACCAGACCGGTCGATCGATCCACCCGTCGAACGAAAGCGGCGCGCTGCCGGACGAGACGGCGATCGCGAGCAGCGCGACCGTGGCCGGAACGGTCAGCGCAAGCGAGTAGAGCGGATTCTCCTTCAAGAACAGATGCGGTGCGGAGAGCAGTTGCCTCGTCTTGAACGTTCCCTCACGGTCACGGATGCGGTCGAAGATCCTGAACTCTCCGACGAACCCCTCGATCAGCCCGAAGTGAAACAGCCCCTCGCGGCTCGACTGCTCGAGCCGGTCGCTGCCGCCCTCCGGCCGCAGGTATCCGTCCCCGGGCTCGTCCTGTTTGACCGTCGAGACGAGGACGAGAAAACCGATCCCGGTCAGCGGAATGAGCACGTAGACGGTGGCATACAACAGCATGTCGTCGGACTCGCCCATCATGCCCATGATCACGAGGATGATGATGAGAAGCAGCGGGAAAAGCGAGAGCGTCATGTACATCTCCCCGAACAGCTCCAGCGTCTCCAGGGTCATCTCCCGCTCCTGTTTCGACGTTCGCATGTGCTTGTCCTTTTTATCCGAGAGGAACGCCTCCATGTCGCCGCCGGAGTTGACGATGGAGAGCATGTCCGCGAGAAACTGTGAGAACTCCTCGGAGGGCGTCTCCATCGACTGCTGTCGGATCGCGCTTCGGTAGTCGGTGCCGAAGTACTCCGTTTCGTTGATGATGCTCTGGAACTCCTTTGAGACCTCCCCGTAGGTGTCCTCGGCGTGAGCCATGGCCCGCAGGATCTCGAGTTGGTTGAGTCCGCCGACCGAGAGCGCGTACATGAACGAAATGGAATCGGCGAGCAGCATGTTGATCTCCCGTTCGCGCGCCGACGCCTTCGAGTAGGGTATCGCGATCAGACTCGCGAATCCGAGCGAGAACCCGAGGCTTCCGAAGAAGAGCCCGCTGAGAAACACCGCCGCGGGGACGACGAGCGACCGCAACAGCTCGCCGGCCGCCGGATTCGGTGCCGGGATCCCGAGCGAGAGCCCCGCAGGATCGACGATCCCGAGCGCGAAGACGGCGTATGAGAGCGTCGTTCCGGTGATCCAAAGGAGGAGCCCGAAGACGAGTCCGAGTCCGAGCGACCGTGAGAGGTACATCTCGACGGGATCCGACATCCGTGCCTCCGCGAGCTTTCGTTCGATGTCGGCGACGAACTGTCCCTCGGGATCGAACAGCAACCGGAAGACCGGATAAAAGAGCGCCCCGAAGAGGTCATCGTTGGTCGTCCCGCTCCCGAACCGGTCCGTGAAACTCATCGTTCCGCACCCGAATCCGCCGTCACGCTAGCCCCCCTCCTCGGCGCTCGTCCCGCCGAAGTCCCACTCCTCGATCGACTCGTCCTCCTCTTCCATCCCCACGTCTTCCTCACCCTCGTCTTCCTCACCCTCGTCTTCCTCATCCTCGTCTTCCTCACCCTCGTCTTCCTCACCCTCGTCTTCCTCACCCTCGTCTTCCTCACCCTCGTCCTCCTCTTCCATCCCCACGTCTTCCTCACCCTCGTCTTCCGTCCCCACGTCTTTCACGTCCCCCGTCCCCGAATCTTCCGTCCTCGGACCCTCCCGACCGACGTCGCCAGCTGGCGCTTCCTCCGTCCCCGGATCCACGTCGCCGGTCGCTTTCGCGTCGCCGACGGACGGAACGTCTCGACCTCCGGCTCCGACGTCGCTGCCGTCGACTCCGCTGCCGGACATCACGTCGGCTGGGTGTTCGGCCGTCGAGTCCGGATCCAACACGTTGACCCCCTCGTCGAACGGCTCATCGAAGTCGATCGTCCCGTCGGCGATTCCATCACCGACTCCGTCGCCGTCGCCGGACCCAGCATGGTCGTCCGTCGCCTCCCCGATCCCGGCCGCGATCTCCGCATCGATGGCCTCGGCCTCACGGGCGGCCTCCGCGAGCGCCTCGTGTTCGGCTCCGGGTTCGGCCTCGACGTCACGGACGGGCGTCACGTCGAGCAGCGCGTCGGCGACCGAATCCGGCGTCTCGCCGCGGTACGTCTCGAACAGGTTCTCCGCCTCCGCGAGGATCCGTTGGACCTCCGCGCGCCCCGCCTCGTCCGGATCGGGGCGCGGGACCAACTCCTCCTTTTCGCGTTCGACGTTGATCAGGACCGACTCCATCTCGCGAAGGTCCTCCAACGACCGTTCGAGGTCGTCGTTCGCCATCAGCGCGAGGATGGTCTCCGGATCGTTGATGAACGCCTGGAAGGTCGCCGCCACCTGTGCGTACGTGTTCAGCCCGCGATCGATCAGATACGCCAGAACGACCCGTCGTTTTCGCAACTCCTCGTCGAGCGTCGCGCGGCTCCACCCGCGGTCGAACATGATCTCCTCCAGCGTGTTCGACTCGCCCATCTTCAGGAACTCGTCGGTCTCGGCCTGCCACTGATAGACGTCCTGGACGTTGATCTCGTCGTTTTCGGCGTCGTAATGGTTGATCTCCGTGAGCGACTTGCTCCGGCGGACCTTGCGCCCCTGCACGCGCGTCGACGACTGCACCGAGACGAGATCCAGCGCCGTGAACATGGTCTTCGAGACGTTGATCGGCTGGGTCGTGAACCGCTTGAGCACCTCGCCGACGGAGTCGGCGTG
>LKMJ01004642.1_pt1 | contig 12964 bp, 15 predicted proteins | sample 643391 | NCBI WGS metagenome assembly LKMJ01 (sample SAMN04112250, study PRJNA286221) | soda lake metagenome | biome: soda lake; feature: Kulunda Steppe; material: water; isolation source: sample PL-Br10 brine of Picturesque Lake | place: Russia: Kulunda steppe | collected 2010-07
TGAGGGTGCGATCTTCATCACTGGTGCCGCCATCGAGTGGCTCGAAGACATGACGCTCATCGACGACCCGGCCGAGACGGCCGAACTCGCACGCAGCATCGACTCGACGGACGGCGTCTACGTCGTCCCTGCCTTTACGGGACTTGGCGCGCCCCACTGGGACCAGCGCGCACGCGGTACCATCGTCGGGATGACCCGCGGAACCCGCAAAGAGCACATCGTTCGAGCAACCCTCGAATCGATCGCCTACCAGACTCGCGACGTCGCAGAAGCGATGGAAGCGGACTCGGGTATCGACCTCACGTCGCTGCGAGTTGACGGCGGTGCAGTCAAGAACAACTACCTCTGCCAGCTTCAGGCAGACATCATCGGTTCGGAGATCGTTCGCCCGGTCGTCGACGAGACGACCGCGCTTGGCTCCGCCTACGCCGCCGGTCTCGCCGTCGGCTACTGGGACGATGTCGACGAGCTGACCGCAAACTGGCAGGTCGACAAAGAGTTCGACGTGGAGATGGACAGCGAGGAAGCAGACAAACTCTACAGCCGCTGGGCAGATGCCGTCGAGCGCTCCGAGGACTGGGCAGTCGACGAGGGTGGTGACTAAATGGTTTTCGAAGGACCACTTGGTGACCCACACTTCTGGCTTGCTGCGTTCGGTGGCGGTGCCTTCGCTGCCTCGATCGGTGCACTGCCAGCGTTCGTCTTCACCGGGTTCATGGTTATCGCTGGTGAGGCCTCTGCACTCGCCGGTGGACCCGGAGAATACACTGGATTGATCGGCTTCGGTCCGGTCTTCGGTCCGCACATCTCCTTCGCAGGCGGTGCGGCCGCGGCCGCATACGCAGCCAATAAGGGCTATCTCGACGACGGGAAAGATATCGCTAGCGCCCTCGGCACGCACAACCTTGACGTGCTTGCAGTCGGTGGTGCCTTCGGTATCATCGGTTTCGCTGGTACCGAACTGTTCAACTTCATCGGCGTTCCGACTGACAACATCGCGCTGATGGTGTTCGTCTCGGCGCTGCTTCACCGTGTCGTCTTCGGCTACAGCATCATCGGTGAGATCACCGGCGACGGCATCATGGACATGGGGCCGTTCGAGCGCGGTGAGGAGAACGCACCCGGTGTCTGGCTGCCGTGGCAGTACAAATGGAGCGGCGTCGCGATGATCGGCTTCGTTGGCGGTATCGTCGGCGGCTTCACCTACTTCGCTACTGGCAGCGCCGTGCTGGTCTTCGGTATCAGCGCGGCCAGCCTGGTGTTGCTCAACTGTGGTGTCGACAACTTCCCAGTTACCCACCACATCACGCTGCCCGCTGCAGGTGGTGCCTTCGGTGCGACGGCAATGCTCGGATACGATCCAGGCGAGGCTCCAATCGCCGAAGTCGCGGGTGCCGTTGACCCCCTCATCATCATGCTCTTCGCGATCGTCCTCGGTGTCTTCGGCGGCATCGTTGGCGAAGTCACCGAGCGTATCTTCTACGCACACGGTGCGACCCACGTTGACCCACCGGCAGCCGGTATCGCTGCGTCCGGATTCCTGCTGACCGTGCTCGCGATCGCCCTCGGCGACTTCGCAGCCTTCTGGGCCTACCCAGAGTCGCTGATCGGCGCGCTCGGATAACACTCCCAGCACCACTCGCTGGACACGATTCTCAGTTTATTTTTGCGACACCGTACGTAGGTCCCAGCAGTCTCACTGATCCGTAGCTGTCGTGCTGTTGATATATGGCGGCACTCAGCGATCAGTAAGGCCACAGACCCGATCGGGCGAGTGAGACGACCGCAGTATGGCCGATCGGCTGCTGTCGATCAGTAGCAGCTCACAGCAATAAAAACAGACGACGCGGTTAGGTTGTGGTTATGCGGTCGATTCTGCGTCGGCTTCTCCCTCAGCACCGTCTACGTCCTGGTCTTTCCGGACGGTGACGACGGGGACGTCGGAGAGCCGAACCACTTTTTCGGTGACGCTGCCGAGCAGGTACCGGTTGACACCAGTCCGGCCCTGTGTTCCCATCACGATCAGATCGATATCGTTGGCTTCTGCATACCGGATGATGATGTCGTGTGGCTTACCAACGCGGATGACGTTTTCCGTTTTGGCGTCACCGAACTTCTCAGCAACGGCGTTGACGATCGAGTCACAGCGCTCTCTGTGTTCCCGTTCGAGATCGTTCGGGTCACCGCCGACCATTCCGGACCGGTTTTTGCCATCTGACTGACCGCCAGCCATACCAGAGCGGCCTTTTTCGGCTTTCCGGCCGATGAGTGGCCCGTCTTTGCTCTCGTACCCGAGGTACGATTCGTTGACGACGTGAAGGATGTGGACCGTTGCGTCGTACGTCTCTGCCAAGTTCTGTGCATGCGTTCGTGCAGCATCTGCACCCTCGCTGCCGTCTGTCGGGTATAGAATGTTGTCGTACATGAGTCACCCTGCAGTATCTGACAGGGAATACACTATTTTTCAGCCTAGATAAAATAGTTTGGGGGGGAACTACTGCTCTGGTGACGACTCTGATGCAGACACTGTCTGTGTCTCACGAACCGTTATTACGGGGACATCCGAGAGACGGACCACCTTTTCCGTGACGCTGCCGAGCAGGTACCGATCGACACCTGTTCGTCCGTGCGTTCCCATCACGATGAGGTCGATATCGTGGTGTGTCGCGTATGCGGTAATGATCTGGTGTGGGGTGCCGACCCGGAGGACTGACTCCGTTTCGACACCAGTGAACCGATCAGTGACATCCGCGAGGAGTGTCTCTGCTCGCTCTCTATGTTCTGTGCGAAGTTCGCCGGGATCACCACCGAGCATTCCCGACCGATCGCCGTTCGGATCGCCGCCGAGCATCCCCGAAAGGCTTTCGTCGGACTCTCCGCCCATCATCCCCGATCGTGTCGATTCGGGACCGCTGCCGGTTTCGAACCCGATGTACGACGAGTCGGCAACATGAAGCACGTGAACGGTCGCATCATACTGGCTCGCTAACTCGTGTGCGTGGGTAAGTGCAGCGTTTGCACCAGCACTCCCGTCGGTCGGATACAGAATTGTATCGTACATGGCAAGTATGAATCCAGGTATGCAAACGGAGGTCATTCCGGCACAAAACAACTCGGGGTGAATATTCCGGCCGTTTAGGTAGGTAAAAGCAGTCAACAACGATTATATACGTCGAATCGAAACGCGTTGCTATGTCCAATGTGGAGCTCTCACCAAAGAATAAAAAACTAAACAAATGGAGCTGGGCGATCGCAATGACGGTCACGATCGTCGTCTTTTCTATCAGTGCCTTGTTGACACTTAATGTCCAGCTGAGTGCGATCGTCGGCGCTGGCGTCGGAATCGGAATCCAGTTTTTTACCCCATACTACACGGCGCTTTCGGTTCCAGCAGAGAAGCGATCGGAACTTGACAGTAGTCCGGATAATGAAACCGTCCATCAGGGTGCAGCAGGTGCATCGGTAGCCGCGGGGTCGCTGACGCTTCTTGTCGCAGAACTCATCCAGATTGACCCGAACGTGGGTCTTCTGTTCGGTGGCATCATCTTCGTTGGGTCGTACTTTCTGTTTAGAGACGCACTTCCCTGACTGGAACTGTCGTACACATCTACTGCGGAGTGGTTCTGATCAGTGATCGGCCGAGAGATGATAATCGAAACACAAACGCTTTGAGAACGTACTGACTGTCGATAGCTATGTTCGATCGGCTTGGACTCGATGACCGTGATCGTCGAAATCTCAAGATCACCATCGCAATTATGACAGTGCTCATGTACGGGCTCGCCGACGGCTCGATCGGGACCCGACTCTTCACTGCAGTCGCTGGCGGGCTCATCAGTGGCGGTGTGTTTGTCGTGGCAACGGTAGTCATTAATCAGTTCAAGCCCGATTACTGGTAATGACGCCGCCACTCGTCCTCGACATCGACGGCACACTCACTCGGCCCGATCGATGGGGAATCGACCCACGGGTGTTCGATCCGCTTTCGACGTGGGACGCGCCAGTCGTGATCGCAACCGGCAAAGCCTTTCCCTACCCAGTCGCACTCTGTCATTTCATCGGCATTCCCGAACTCGTCGTCGCCGAAAACGGCGGCGTCGCCTACACCGATGACACCGTCTTTCTAACCGGCGACCGTGAGACAGCCGTCGCCGTCCTTGAGGAGTACCGGTCGCAAGGGTACTCCACAGGCTGGGGTCCGGAAAACACAGTCAACCGATGGCGGGAAACCGAGATTGCGATCGATCGAGAGCAACCGATCGGCCCACTGCGCGAGATCGCAGCCGACCATGGGCTGGATGTCGTCGATACGGGCTATGCCTATCACATCAAAGACGCCACACCGAACAAAGGAGACGCCGTCGGACGCATCGCGGAGCACGTCGGTTTCGATCTCGACGCGTGCGTAGCTGTCGGAGATTCGATAAACGACGTCTCGACGTTCGAAGTCGCCGGGCAAAGTTTCGCCGTCGCAAACGCCGACGAGGCGGCGAAAGCCGCAGCCGACGAGGTGCTCGACCAGCCACACGCCGACGGAACACTCGCCGTGCTCGATCGAGTAGACTGATACTATCGGACACACGTACGTAACTCTCGTATCGGGTATTCGGCGCATTCAGATCGCTTCACACCCGATCTGGCAACTGAATGTTCAGTTGCGTGTGTCCGACAGTATGAGCATCCGTCGAACACGCGTACGTAAATTGATGACGCTAATCAGTCTCAATCACGAACACGTGACAGCGTTCGTTCCATGCGCTCGACGTGACTGCCACGCCAGAACAGTTGGCCACAGCGACGGCATTTCCAGACACCGATCGATTCGGGATCGGGAGCGTACTCGGGTGTCGTTTCCGTTTCCGAAACCCGATCGAGCGAGCCGTTACAGCGGCCACAGCGTTCGGGAGTTGCCGTGGGCGTAAGGTCGACACCCGCATCGGAGAGCGCTGCAAGCTGTGTCTCGACGTCGTGAGAGCCGAGCAGGATCGATTCTGCCGTCCGTCCCGCGAGTTCGCGGTCTCGCGTGATCAGCGTTCGACACTCCTCGCGGGCGAGCGCACGGAGTTCGTCGTCGGCTTCGAGCTCCCGATCGGCGGCGTAGACGGTGTCGTGGCCACACAGTCGCAGGTAGGAAACGAGGCCGCCACACATGACGTCGAGGATGAGATCCATAGGACGTGTAAACCGTCAGTGCAGGAACGCCCGCAACTCGTCGACATCCCACGCGTTGATCACGTCTGCGGGTTCGGCCCAGCCACGCCGTGCCGTGTGGACGCCAAGACGCATATACTCCAGTGTCGACGGCCGGTGGGCGTCGGTGTTGATCGCGATCGGTGCCCCTTCCTCGATCGCGGCCTGAACGGCACTGCCCCAGAGATCGAGCCGTCGCGGGTTGCTGTTTATTTCGAGGGCCGTCCCGGCGGCTGCTGCGGCTTCGCCGAGTGCCCGCGCATCGAACGTCAACCCCGATCGCTCGTTGAGCAGGCGGCCGCTTGGATGGCCGATCACGTCGACTCCGGGGGTTTCGATCGCGCGAACGAGTCGCTCTGTTGCGGTGTCGGTGTCCTGGTCGAGTGCGCTGTGGGGAGAGGCGACGACGACATCGAGTGCGTCGATAACCTCGTCGCTGAGTCCGATCTCTCCGGTCGCGTCGATGTTGGCCTCGATCCCGGCAAAGACCTCGATCGACGCGTCGGCACCGGCCCCACGGATCGCCTCAACCTGCTCTAAGATTTCAGCGTCGGTCAACCCCATATCGCCGACGATTCCCGGCCCCTCGGCGTGGTCTGCAATCCCGTAGTAATCATAGCCGTGGGCCTCGGCAGCCGAGACCATCTCGGTAATCGTACTGGTTCCGTCCGACCAGTTGGTGTGAGTGTGGAGGTCGCCGCGGATATCGTCCCGTTCGAGGAGCGTCGGTAACTCACCGGCTTCGGCGGCGGCGATCTCGCCTCGGTCCTCACGCAACTCGGGTGGGATCCAGTCGAGCCCGAGCGATTCGTACATCCCCGTTTCGGATTCGCCAGCCACGCGATCGCCAACGCGCTGGCCGGACGTGTGATCGTCGACATCACTGACGTCGAACGCGCCGTACTCGTTTATTTTCATCCCGCGATCGATCGCGTGGTTGCGCAGGGTGACGTTGTGATCTTTGCTTCCCGTAAAATACTGCAACGCAGCGCCGAACTCGTCGGGAACGACGACCCGGAGGTCGACCCGGATCTCGCCAACACGGACACTTGCTTTTTCGGGTCCGGACTCGATCTCGCTGTCGACTGCCTCCCAGCCGACGAACGCATCGATCACGTCTTCGCCTGCTTCGGTCCCGACGAGCACGTCGACGTCGCCGATCGTCTCCCGCCAGCGCCGGATCGAGCCGGCGACCTCGATGGCGTCGACGGCGTCGAGTCCGTCGAGATAGCCGAGAACGTCGTCGGCGAGTGGCCGGGACTCGCCAAGGAGTTGGCGTTGGCCGACCGTCCGGGCGAACTCGATGTTCTCGCGGATGTTGGCCTCCGTCTTTGGCCCGAACCCTTTGACCTCCTGTATCTTGCCAGCCTCGGCAGCGGCTTCGAGGTGATCGAGCGTTTCGATCCCGAGCTCTCTGTAGAGTTTGCCTGCCGTCTTCGGTCCAACGCCTTCGATCCGGGTGATGTCGGCGATGTCGATCGGCAACTCGGCTTTGAGTTCCTCGAGTTCCGCTATCGCGCCCGTTTCGACGTACTCGACGATTTTCGAGGCGATCGCGTCACCGACGCCGTCGATCTCTTCGATCGCCTCGCGGTCACCACGCTCGACGGCAGCAGCGATCGGCGAGGGGTGGGCGCGAACGCTGTCGGCGGCGCGGCGGTACGCACGCGGTTTGTACTCGACATCGTCGGCTGCGAGCAGGTCGGCAAACTCGTCGAACCGGCCGGCGAGTTCGGCGTTTGTTACCATCACCGACCCCTCCGTGTCGGGCTGGCATCCTCACGGCCGAGTGCTTTCTTGAGAAACGACATCCAGCGTTTCTGGTCGGCGGCCTGCTTTGCCTGCTGTTCGCGCTCCAGATCCGTCGGCCCAAGACGCTCTAAGGCATTGAGGGCACGATCGATCCCGATGATGCTCTGGGCGAGGCGCTCGCCTTCCTCCCGATCGATATCGCCCTCTTCTATCAATTCAAGTCGATCGGTACGCTCGCGTCGCAGGTTCCGTTTGGCTTGCTCGACGCGCTCGCGCTCACCCGGCGGGATCGTCTCTCGGCGCTTGATCTCGAAGACGAACTCCTGAAGATCGATCGGCTCTCCCTGTATCGTGATCGTCTCCGGAATGTCCGCTCCGACGGTCGCGCCCTCGCGGTCGACGCGTTCGAGCAGTTGCTTTCGCTCGTACGGTTGCACGGGTCGAACTCCGGGCCGAACCGTAAAAAAACGTCCGTCGACCGGGCCGATCGGCTGTGAAAAACCCAAACTCCCTTAGCAGTGCCACACATACCCTCGGTCAATGGCAAAGTGCGACGTGTGTGGAAAAGACGAAAGCATGCCGTACAACTGCCGGCACTGCGGGGGTACCTACTGTTCGGAACACCGGCTGCCGGAGAACCACGACTGTCCCAGTCTGAACAACTGGAACGATCCCCAAGGTGTCTTCGATAGCAACTTCGATGACAGTGTGAACAACCGCGGTACATCCAGTGGCGGACTCGCCGCCAAACTCCCGATCGACACCGGTCCCGGTGGGCCGCTTGCGTACTTCCGCGGGAACATGACCTACACGTTCCTTGCGCTGATGTGGATTACGTTCGCCCTGCAGTGGATCGCGATCGCACTTGGCGGGATTATCGGCATGCCGGGCCTTCATGGCTCGCTGTTTACCCTCTCCTCGGAGAACCCACTGTACGTCTGGACGTGGGTGACATCTGTGTTTGCCCACTCGCCGGTGATGATTCTGCACATCGTCTTCAATAGCATCATCATCTTCTTTTTCGGACCGCTCGTCGAGCGCTACGTCGGTTCGAAAAACTTCGCGCTGTTTTTCGTCATCAGTGGCGCGATCGCCGGACTAGGCTTTGTTGGCATCAACATCGTCCAAGGGTCGTCGGTATCCCTTCTCGGCGCAAGTGGTGCGGCGTTTGCGCTGCTGGGCTTTATTACCGTGTTGAACCCACGGCTGACAGTGTATCTGTACTTTATTCTCCCCGTCCCGATCTGGCTGCTGACGCTGGGTCTGGCCGCGATCGATTTTATCGCCATCGGCAGCGGCCAAGCGACCAACGTCGCCAGCGAAGCACACATCATCGGCCTCCTGATCGGCCTCGCATACGGTGCATACGTCAGAGAGACCCAGAACGTCCGGGCGCCAAGCGAGTTCCAACTCGGCGGCGGTGGGCCGGGTGGCCCCGGGGGTGGCGGTCCCGGTGGCCCCGGACGTCGTCGGTTCTGAAATGAACCTCGTTCGCCCTGACCTCGTCCCGGACGCCGATCGATCGCGTGCGGAGATGGAAGCGCTGCAACGCGAGATCGCCGACGCCGCCGTCTTTGAGGACGACCACGCGATCGATCTCACACACACTGCGACCACAGACGCAGGTGAGCAGCCGATCGTCGCCGGCATCGACCAGTCGTTTCTCCAGTCCGATGGCGAGGACGATCGGGCGCTGAGTGCCGTCGTCGCACTGCGTGGCGACGAGGTAGTCGAACGCGTCCACGCGGTGACACCGGTCGACATTCCGTATATCCCCGGACTGCTCGCCTTCCGAGAGGGTGGGCCGATTCTCGCAGCACTCGATGAGCTGTCTGTCGAGCCCGATCTGTTGCTGTTCGATGGAAGCGGCCGCATCCACTTCCGGCAGGCCGGTATCGCGACCCACATCGGCGTCCTCGTCGATCGGCCGGCGATCGGCGTCGCAAAGAGCCTCCTCTGTGGCCGCCCGCGGTCCGATACTGACGGCTTGCCGGCGGGCAGACGGGCCGCGATCGAGGCCGACAACCGCGTCGACGCTCCGGATGGCACACTGCTTGGCTATGCCGTCCAGAGCCGCCAGTACGAGTCTGGCGATCGGTACATCAATCCGCTCTACGTGAGTCCGGGTCATCGCGTCGGCCCGGAGACGGCCGCCGCTGTCGCCCTCGAACTCGCCACATCGTACAAGCTTCCGGAGCCGATCCGGCGTGCAGATCGCTATGCGGCAGAAGCAAAACACGTCGTGTAACAGTTTTGCGCAAGTGTTTATATACGAAGCCGCGGCGACCAGCGGCATGACCAATCACGTGTCGCGGCGTCGGCTGTGCTCGACGATCGCAACAGGGACGATTGTAAATGCAACGGCTGGCTGTCTCGGGAGCAGAGCGGACGAAGAGTCTGACTCTCCGTGTGAGGTTGGTACTGCAGCTCTCGAAGCAGTGTACAGCGGCGAGTTCGAAACAGCAGCCGGCTACATCCCATACGAGTATGGTGATGATGTCGATCGGGCGGCTGTCGAAGCCGACCTCGAAGCGCAGTTCGCCGAAACGGCCGCCCGCTACGATCTCGAGTCGGTCACCTGTGGCGAGTCGACAGCGCAAAACGAAACCGCCAACGAACTGAGCTATTTATTGGAGGCAGACGTAGCGCGTGCCCCACTGATCGAGTATGAAATAACGCTCGAACACGATGAGGAGACGACAACACACCAGCGAGAACTCTTGCTGGTAGAGATCGACAACACGTGGTATGCAGCCATCGACGAACACGAAACGGGAGGATGAATCGATCGTCCGCGTCTGCACATTCAACGTTCGGTACGACACTGACGACGCGTATCCGTGGGCCGATCGCTGTTCGGCTGTCATCGAGACGATCGATCGACTCGATCCGGATATCGTCGGCTGTCAGGAGCCACTCGCCCACCAGTACGACGACCTGCGTGCTGGCCTCGACTACCGGTGGCACGGCGTTGGCCGCCGCGACGGCGGCCGAGAGGGGGAGTTCGTACCTGTCGGCTGGCGGCCTGAGCGGTTCGACCCGATCGACACTGGCGCGTTCTGGCTCTCAGAGACGCCAGCCGAGCCTAGCGTCGGCTGGGACGGCTCACTGCCGCGGGTGGCGACGTGGGCTCGCCTGCGCGATCGGACGACAGGCGATCGGTACTGGGTCTGTAGCGTCCATCTCGACCACCGCGGCGAGCAGGCCCGGCTCGAATCGGCCAGACTGCTCCGACGACGTGTCAGGAGCCGGCTCGACGACGGCGATCGAGTCATCTTGCTGGGCGACTGCAACTGCACTGCGGGCTCACCGCCGTACCGCGAACTGACGATGGGCGCGATGGCTGATTCCCGTCGACAGGCCGAGGTCGTCGCCGGTCCCGTCGGAACCTTTTACGGCTTTACCGGCGACCCCGGCGATCGGATCGACTACGTGTTCGTCTCCGAGGCGATCGATGTGAAGAGCTACCGGACGCTCTCCCCACGCGATGGCGTCTCGCGATCGGACCATCTCCCGATCGTCGTCGAGATCGCACAGTGAGTCGTCGGCTATCACCTGCGACGCCGTCGGCATCGAGCCCACCCGTTACAGCTGATTTTTGAGTGAGGTATCGCGCGCGTAGAACAGATACCAGCCGACTGCGACAAGCGAGACGACGACGCCAAGCAGTTGCGAGAGCGGTTGCATGAACGCAATCAGCCCGAAACTTGCGACCGCGCCGACGATCGGGACCAGCGGGTAGCCCGGACACCGAAACGAGGGATCGTACCACACTGGATCGGATCGCCGAAGTGCGATCAGTGCCACACAGATGAGCCCATAGAGGACCAGATGGAGAAACGAAGCCACCTCGGCGAGGATTTCCGTACGGCCGACAGCCACAAGCGAGATCGTGGTGCCGCCGACGAAGGCGAGGGCAAAATGTGGCGTCCCATAGCGGCGGTTGACCTGTGCAGCGGCAGATGGGACGATCGAATCGGCGCTGATCCCATACAGTGCCCGAGAGGCACTCAGGATCGACGCGTTGGCCGACGAAAGCGTCGCAAGCAAGCCACCGGCAAGGATCGCGACCGCACCAATGGTCCCGAGATATACCCGGGCGACCTCGACGATGGCTGTCTCGCCCATCGGCCCGATCGTCTCTGGAGCAAAGGTGTAGCCGGCGATCAGCAGCGTCACGACGTAGAAGACGCCGACGAGAACGACAGAGCCGATCATTGACAGCGGGAGGTTTCGATCCGGCTCGGTGATATCCTCCGCAACGGTTGCGATCTGTGCAAAGCCGAGATACGAGGTGAAAACGAGCGCTGAGGTTTCGAGAATCGGCGCGAATCCTTCGGGAGCGAACGTCGTCGCCGTTCCGCCATCTCCGCGGACGCCAGCGAGGCTGAGGCCGCTAACCGAGAGGAAGACGACCAGAATCGCAAGTAGCAATCCGACAACGACGTTCTGGAGTGCTTCGGTGTTTTCCGTGCCGAAGACACTCATCACCGTCAGTGCCACGCCAAGCCCTACACCCAAGACCGTCACAGCACTGAGAGGGCCGATCGAAAAGGCAGCGGATTCGATGACGCCAGCCTCGACGAAGACGCCAGCAGCGTACTCACCAAAGCCAACGAGATAGAACGCCGTTGCAAAGATGAGCCCAAACGTGAGGCCGATGCCGACGATCGCTCCCGGAAGCGCGCCGAGTCCGCGGGAGACGAAGTAGTAGCCGCCGCCGCTTTTTGGCATCGCCGTTGCGAGTTCGGAGGTCGGCAGGGCAACCAACAGTGCGATCACCGCACCGATCGCAAACGACAGTGCCGCTGCTGGACCGGCTCGTCCCGCAGCCAGTCCCGGAAAAACGAAGATCCCTGCACCGATCATCGTCCCGGTTCCGATCGTCACCGCGCCTGCCAGCCCGATCGTCCGATCGAGTTCGCCCGCGGAATCGCTCACGTACAAAACCGTTCTGGCTTGTATGGTATAAGTCTCATCCCAACTACCGACGGAACCGATTTATGTCATCCGCCACGTAGCATAATGGACGGACTGCGATGACACAGAGCGTCTCCGAAGCGACGATACTCGTACCGATCGACACCAGCGATCCAGGAACGCCATCTGCGGCTCTCGTCGAGCTACTGAGCCCACACTCGGTCGTCGTGCTCGGGTACTACCCCGTTCCCGATCAGTCCTCTGCTGATCAGCTTCGCGCACAGTTTGGCGAGGACGCCGAAGCCGAACTCGACGCGATCACCGATCGGTTTGCTGACGGTGGTGCCGACGCTGACTCCGTCCTCGTGTTTACAAAAAATCAATCGAAGACGATCGATCGGGTTGCCGCCGATTACGAGGCGGACGCAGTGCTTACCGCCAATCCTGTCGAAGACCGGCTGGATCGGATCCTCGTTCCGATCCGCGGTAACGAAAACCTCGACGAGATCCTCGATTTCGTCGCCACACTGTTGGCCGAAAGCGAAGCCACCGCGACGCTTTTTAATGTCGCAACCTCTGACGACGCAGCCTCACAGGGGGAACTCATCGTTAGAGGTGCCTGCGATCGGCTCACAGACAGCGGTGTCGATCCGGATCGAGTCGACTGGAAACAGGAGCGGGATCCGTCAGCCAGTACGGCGATTATCGATGCCGCTGGCGCGTTTGACCTGCTGGTCGCCGGTGAAACCGAGCCCTCGCTTCGCGATCGAATACTCGGGAACGTAACCAATACCGTGATCGAAGCGTCGCCACAGCCAGTGTTGATCGTTCGAAGCGACGGTAGTGGCTGATCGACTGGATCAGCAGAGCGAAACTGTAAACAGTTATCCGATTGGCTCTACAAACGGTTCACAAGAATGGCCAAGGACGTCAAACCAACCCGCAAGAACCTGATGGAGATCGAGGATCGGATCGAACTCTCCGAGCGGGGCCACGGGACGCTCGAAAAGAAACGAGACGGGCTGATTATGGAGTTCATGGACATCTTGGATAAGGCCCAGGACGTTCGTGGAGACCTCGCCGACGACTACGAGGCAGCCCA
>LKMJ01004643.1_pt1 | contig 12963 bp, 12 predicted proteins | sample 643391 | NCBI WGS metagenome assembly LKMJ01 (sample SAMN04112250, study PRJNA286221) | soda lake metagenome | biome: soda lake; feature: Kulunda Steppe; material: water; isolation source: sample PL-Br10 brine of Picturesque Lake | place: Russia: Kulunda steppe | collected 2010-07
GAAGACCAAGAAGAATGGATTCAGGAGAACCACCTGAATCTCTCCTCGTTCGTCCAAGAACAACTGGATGAACTTATCGAAGAACGCGACTCATAGCCCATGAACTACAACTACAGGTATCGCCTCACGCCGACCAAAAGCCAGCGTGAGACACTGGACTACCACCGCGATACCTGTAGGCAACTCTACAACCACGCTCTGTACCGCTTCAACCAAATTCCCGAAAACGAGGGCACCGTCAAACAGCGTGTTCGCAAAATCCGTGACGAACTTCCCGACCTCAAAGACTGGTGGGACGCACTCACCGACATTTATTCGAAAGTGCTCCAGCCCACCGTCATGCGGATTGCCAAGAATATCAAACGACTTGGCAAACTCAAAGAGAAGGGCTACAAGGTTGGTGAACTCCGGTGGAAGTCACCACGCGAGTTTCGCAGTTTCACCTACAACCAGTCTGGCTTCGAACTCGACAATAAGAGTGGTCAGACCGTGTTGTCACTCTCGAAACTCGCAGATATTCCCATCGAACTTCACCGACCACTGCCTGACGACGCAACGGTCAAGGAAGTCACTCTCAAAAAGGAGAAAACCGGCGAGTGGTTCGCTATCTTCGGCATCGAGATGGATACGGAACCGCCAGCCAAGCCCCCGCTAGGAGATATTGACACTGACGAGATGGTCGGAATCGACGTGGGGATTCTCACGTATGCCCACGATACAGACGGCACAGCGGTCGAATCACTCGACCTCTCAGAGGAACGCGAAAGGCTCGAACGAGAGCAACGAAACCTCTCGCGCAAAGAGCATGGATCGAACAACTGGGAGGAACAACGTCGGCGTGTCGCTGAGTGTCACCTACAAATCAAGTTCAAGCGGCGTGATTTCCTGCATAAACTCTCGAACTACTACGCTCGGGAGTACGAGGTGGTGGCTGTCGAAGACCTCAACGTGAAAGGGATGCTGGAATCGCCGCGAAACAGCCGAAACACGGCGTCGGCGGCATGGAGCACCTTCACCGATATGCTCGAAACGAAGTGTGAGCGGGAAGGTACGCACTTCGTGGAAGTTGACCCCGAAGGGACCACCAAAGAGTGCGCTCAGTGTGGTGTCGAAACCGACAAACCGCTCTGGGTGCGGGAACACTCCTGTCCTGCCTGTGGGTTCAAAGCAGACAGAGACGCAAACGCAGCGTGGAATGTTCTTTCTCGCGGACTCACCAAACTAGGAGTGGGTCACTCCGAATCAACGCCTGTGGAGACTGCACTCCCTGCGGGAACTGCCGTTGTTCCTGCAAAGCGCGTCGTGGAAGCAGGAAGCCCCTGCCTCAAGGAGCCGCCAACGGCGGCGAGTAGGCAGGGGTAGTTCACTGTTCGGAGTCAGCAGGATCCATGTCCGGAAGGCTGATCAGGTTCTCTCGACCGATTCGGAGCTTGTTGATCCGGTCTTCCTCGTCCATCGCCGACAACAACTGTGAGACTTTTGCGTTCGACCAGCCGGTTTCGGTTACGATGTTTGCCTGTTTCATCCGCCCGCCGTTCTGTTCGATAAGCCGGAGCACGCGCTCCTCGTCGCTGAGGAGGTCGGGGTCTACCTCCTCCTCTTCCCCGGTTGTGTCATCAGTGTTCTCGGTTGCGACCGGGGGTTCATCCCTTTGCACCCTCGCCTCATCGGGTGGTGAATCAGCGACACCCTCGTCGTCCGTTTCACCGACTCCAGTGATCACGCCCGGAAGCAGATTCTCGACCTGGTCCCGTTTCTCCGGTCGATTGACCAGTACCACTGCGGCAACGAGCACTACCAGCACCAACAGGCCGATGCCACCACCGATCAGCGCCATCGACGAGAGACCGTTATCGCCGGTAGCCGGCGTCTGTGGCCCACCAGTCTGGACGTAGGATATCTGGATATCGTTTGGCTCGAACGACACCGGACCAGTCCACTGAGCGCTCCGGTCCTCGAATCCGTCATCGGGCGGCGCATCGAGGCTAAATCCATCCACTGCGTACCCATCCGGTGCGACGATAACGAGTCGCTGTTCGTCGTTCAGATCCGGGAGCCACGTTTCGTCGTCCGGAGTCTGGAAGACATCACCCAGCTCGGTCCTGTCACCGTCGACCGCAGCGAAGTTCGTCCACGTAAACGACAGACGGAGCGTTCCGGTATCATCTTCGACCGTCCCATCCCACGCTTCGTCACGGATCTCCATGTCGCGACCGGTCGCCGTGGACGCCTCGGCAGCGTACGGACGGAACGTGTCCGCCGAATAGCCGACATCATCGTCCGCTCCATCCTGGAGGTCCTCGACCAGTTGCTCGAACGACTCCCGATCATCGTCGTCTTCGAGTTCGTATTCGGTCGTCACCGTCCACTCCGCGTGACCATCACCGGTAAGCTGGATCTGAAGGGTCTGTCGGACAGACTCGTTAACCTCTTCGGTCTCCTGAACTGTCTGGAGGCTCTCCGATGCCGGACTCCCATCGAAATCTACGGATTGGTCGCCGGGCGCGGCCACGACACCGCCAGCTGCGACTGCGAGGAGGGCACACGTGAGGGAAACGACCAGCAGGGCGGCAGGTACCCGCATATAGATTCCTGTTATCTCCCGGTAGAAAACGCTTTTCATAAATAAAACGTCTCCACGGGTTATAAATGATCTCACGGCCGCTCGTGGTGTTTCCCACGGTCCGTTCTGTGCTTGATTACCGCGGTGATCCGCGAACTTTTATATAGGAGACGCGTACATCACCGGTAATGACGCGTATCCTCGCGACCGTGTTCGTCGCCCTCCTCGTCGTCACGGCCCCGGTGACGGCAGCGGTCGGCCCAACACCGACCGGCGGCACGGCGTCCTCCCTCGACAGCGCGGAGCAGGAAACGCCGGACGAGATCTCCTGGATAACGACTGGCGCTGATTCGACTGCTGAAACGACGACGAAGGGCCCCGATCTCGGAAGCGCACTTGCGATGGGTGATGAGCAATTCGAGAACCGGATCGAACTGGGCGCGCTCGAACGCGAGTTCCAGAACGCCGACTCGACCGAAGAAAAAGAGTCACTGCTCGACGCGTACCGGGAGGAAGTCGGCGAGCGGACGATCGCACTGCACGAGCGCGAGGCGGCGATCACTGAGGAGTACAGAGCCGGCGAAATCGACAGCGATACACTGCTACGCGACCTCGCCGAGTTGAGTGAGGAAGCTCGAACGCTCAGCAATACAGCCGACACGATCGAAGAACTCAGTGCGACCGATCCCCGAATCTCAGTGAGCGTTCGGAATGTCCGCGGTGAACTCGATCGGTTCGATAGCCCGATCCGTCAGGAAGCACTCGACGCGACGTACGGCGATGCGGACCGGACGGAACCGATACTGCTGTCCGCAGCGGAAGAGCGGCTGGTTCTAAGCACCCTTGAGGACGGAACATACGTGCGTGAAGGAGTCCAGTTCGATCAGTTCGCCCCCGACGAGCCGGGGACGTTCGATGGCCTCACCGAGCTCGACGACCGCGGGCCCGAACTGTACCCGTGGATCTACGCGAACCTGTTCGAGTTCGGGATCAGCGGCTACGACTGGCTGATCGGACTCAGCCTCGACCATCCACGCGGGCAGTCGATGTCGTATATCGACGCGACCACGCAGGACGTCGTGATGGAGTATCACACGCTCGACGTCGAATCGCTCCCGACCACGAGCACGGTCAGCCGGACGAACGAGAACGTGACGATTTCCAGCAACCGCGTCACGGACGGCGGTCCCGTCTGGGTCGAAGTAACCGACCCCGACTCCGGGGACCCGATGGATGCGAGTATCAGTGTCGAGGGCCAACACTCGGTCGAGACCGACGAGGACGGTACCGCGTGGGTGCTCGCACCCGAAGGTGACGTCGACGTGACGGCGACGACCGACGAAGGCGAGGTCTCGATTACGGTCCGGGATCCGAGTTCCTGAACGGACCCACACATTTATACCGGGGACCGCGGCGATGAGTCGACATGATTCGTATCGGGGGACGAGCGACTGGCCGTGGCGTGTCGCCGGTCATCGGCGTCGTGTTACTGGTCGGGCTCACGATACTACTCGCTGGCGTCGCTGCTGGCGGACTGCTCGCCGCTGACTCCCCCGATCCCCGACCGACTGTCGCCGTCGACGCGAGTGCTGATCCGACAACAAACACAGTCACCCTGCGTCACGTCCGAGGGGACGCGCTCGATCCATCAGCGCTCTCCCTGCAGATCGCTGTTAACGGCACCGAGCTGGAAAAACAGCCGCCGATCCCGTTCTTTTCTGCTCACGGATTCGTGCCAGGTCCGACGGGACCGTTCAACCCCGAGACTGACAGCGAGTGGACGGCAGGCGAGACTGGGACAGTCCGGATCGCATCGACGAACGAACCAGCAGGGATCGAGGCCGGCGGTCGCGTCGAGCTGACGCTCTCCCACGGCGACCATGTGCTCGTAGAAACGACGGTAACCGCCCAGTGAGTCGTTTTTAACTGTCGTCGGGGACCGTCGCGACGGTTGTAATCGCAATATCGGGCTTGTGGGAGGGGCCCATCAGATAATGGTCGAACTCCTCGTAGCCCGCGCGTTCGAACATTTCGTCGGCCTCGTCGGCATCGTAAAACAGCATGATCGCATCGGCAACCCGCTGCATCACCGAGTTTCGGGGATTGTTGGGCCCCACCACGAGCACCTGTCCGCCCGGTTTTGTAACGCGGCGGAACTCTCTCAGAGCGTTGACCGGGTTCGGCCAGTACTCGATGGAGCCAGACGACCAGAGCACGTCGAAACTGTTCGTCCTGTATGGAAGTCGTTCGGCATCGCCACGGGAGAACTGGACCGGATCGTGTTTCCCGAGTTTGGCCCACGCCTTCTCTAGCTGGTGGACGCTCTGGTCGATACCGTAGACGTCGTCCGTCTCTTCGAGCAGTCCTTCGGTGGCGAAGCCGGTGCCACAACCGACATCGAGGACGCGATCGTCTTCGTCGATATCGAGGAGGTCGATCGCCTCGGTTCGCATCGCTTCGTTCCAGATAAACGGGTTGATCTGATCGTATACCTGCGAGAGGTACTTGTAGAATACCCGTGCACGTCGCTTGTCTTCGAGAACACCCATTGGGCCGGGATTAGAACTGGACAATCATAATCCTGACCGTTCCACGCCCGCTCGTCCACCGTGGCTTCGGGTCGAATTGGACGATATCAATCCCCGACAAATGAGCGGATTCAGTTTCGCAACTACCTTATAGGCTCCTTCGTAAACATCCGCCTGCCAAAAGATATGCCGAGGCCAGAGGTCCTTGACCAAATTCAGACGGCTGAAGACGAAGCTGACGAGATCGTTGCCGAGGCCGAGGCGGAGCGGGACGACCGTATCGCCGAGGCCCGTGAGCGTGCCGCGGAGATCCGTGAGGAGGCGGAGGCCGAGGCACGAGAGCTGAAAGAACAGCGCCTTGCGGACGCCCGCGAGGAAATAGAGGACGAACGCGAGACGATCCTCGAGGAGGGTCGTCAGAAACGAGAGGAACTCGTCGATCAAGCGAGCGAGCGCGAAGACGACGCTGTCGAGTTCGTCCTCGAGCTTTTCGAGGAGGCGGTGCATGCTCAGACCTGAGCAGATGAGCAAGGTGTCGGTGGCAGGCTCCCGCTCGGTAATGGAGCCGGTTATCGAAACCGTCCACGGGATGAATCTGGTGCACCTGAGTGATTACGACGGCTCCTGGGAAGGCTTCGACAACGGCGACCCGATCGAGGGCGCCGAAGAGGCCTCCGAGACGCTCGTCACAATCCGTGCGCTCGAGAGCATCCTCGATATCGAAAACGGCGAAGCCGGCCCGAACCGGATCGTCACACGGGATGAGATCGACGACGAACTCCCGGGGATCCGGGAGACGGTGAACGATCTCGACGACCGACGTGACGAGATCCGAGACGAGATCCGAACCGTCGACGAACGGATCGCGGCGATCGAGCCGTTCGTCGACCTCGGAATCGATCTGGATCTCCTCGGAGGCTATGACTCCCTGGAGGTACAGATCGGCCGTGGGAACGTCAACGAGATCGAGGCGGCGCTTTCCGACGAGGAGAGCGTCGACGCCTACGAGACGTTCACTGGCGACGACGTCGTCGCGGTGTTCGCCTACCCGGCTGACGACGCCGAGCACGTTATCGACGACGCGCTGGTCGGCGTCGAGTTCACGACCTACGAGGTGCCTGACAGCGCTCGTGCACCCGAAGAGTTCCTCGCGGAGCTTCGCGAACAAAAACGAGAGCTGCAGGCCCAGCGCGATCAGATCCAGACCGAGATTGACGAGCTTCGCGACGAGGTCGGCGGCTTCCTGCTGGCGGCCGAAGAGAAGCTCTCGATCGACGTCCAGCGGGCGGAAGCGCCGCTGCAATTCGCGACGTCCAAGCGGGCGTTTATTGCCGAGGGATGGATCCCCACGGAGCGATATGATGAACTGGAATCGAAGCTCCGTGACGCGGTCGGTGATAGCCTCGAAATCGAGGAGCTCGTCGTCGCGGAGTACGACGATCACGGTCACGCGGTCCACGCCGAGAACGTCGAACACGATGACTCCGATGAGGAAGAAACAGCAGAGGAGAAAGAGCCAGCAGAGGATGATACGCCCCAGAAGGCGGTGACCGACGGCGGTCACTCCACTGGCAGCGCCGCTACTGCTGGTGGTGGCGTCGCGATGATGCGGGACTCGCCACCCGTCGTACAGGATAATCCCGATATCACCGAGCCGTTCGAGTTGCTGGTTAACACGGTCAACCGACCGAGCTACAACGAACTCGATCCGACGGTGCTCGTTTTCCTGACGTTCCCGTTCGCATTCGGGTTCATGATCGGCGACATCGGCTACGGGATCCTCTATGCGGCGATGGGATACCCGATGCTCAAATCGAACTCGAAAGCGACCCAGGCGATGGGCGCAATCGCCATTTGGGCTGGTATCTTCACGTTCATCTTCGGCTATCTGTACGACGACCTGTTCGGCGTGTATCTGAGCGATCTCGGCATTGATCTTCCGCTTGCGGGGATCATATCCAAAGGGATCACGTCGCCAGCGTATCTCGATCTCTGGCTCGTCGTCGCCGTTCTGTTCGGCGTCGCGATGTTGAGTGCTGGCTGGATCGTCGGCTTCGTCAACGATCTCGACCACGGGATCAAGGAGGCTGCACTGGAGAACCTCTCGTGGGTTGTCGGTATCACCGGCTTCTTCATGTGGGTGTTCTCACACCACGTCGGTGATCTCAAACCGGACTTCATCGTCGGGCCTGATGCAGCACTTGCAAACGAAGAGATCGCGAGTTTCCTCACGTTCACCGGATTCCCCGAAGAGATTGGCCTTCTCGGGATTGGCTTGCTTGTCGTCGGTCTGATCGGGATCTATCTCGGTGAAGGAGGTGTGGGGCTCGTTGAAACACCCGCGTACCTGTTCGGACACAGCCTCTCGTTCCTGCGGATCCCCGCCGTATTGCTCGCGAAAGGGGGCATGGCCTTCGCAGTGAACGTGATCGTCTTCGGCCAGTACGTCGCCGATGATGGCTCCGAAGTGTTCGGACTCCCGACCAAAGACATCGCGGCGATGGATCCGAACTTCGCTGGCCTGTTACACATCGATGGAGTACCGTTCATACTCCTCGTGTTGGCTGCAATAGTCGTGTTCGCTATCGGACACTTCATTGTATTGATGCTGGGCATTACGGCTGCAGGCATCCAGATGGTCCGGCTTGAGTACGTCGAATTCTTTCAGAAGTTTTATGAAGGCGGCGGGGAGAAATACGATCCGTTCGGTTACGATCGCAACTACACCACACAGGATTAATTACAGACATGGAAACTGAACTACTGACAACACTGGCAGAAAGCGCAACGATTCTCGAAGCAATGGACCCGGAAGCTGCGGAAGCACTGGCGACCGGCTACGCACAGGTGGCTGCCGCCATCGCGGTCGCTGTCTCGGCGCTCGCCGCAGGATATGCAGAGCGGGGTATCGGATCCGCTGCGATCGGTGCGATATCAGAAGACGAAGACCTGTTCGGTAAGTCGCTGGTCATCACTGTTCTACCGGAGACGCTGGTGATCTTCGCACTGGTTGTCTTCATCCTGACGCTGTAGACGCGACCACCCTCTATTTCCAACCATGAGTTTAGAAACGGTAGTTGAGGACATTCGAGACGAGGCCCGCGCGCGTGCGGAGGAGATAATCTCCGACGCCGACGAGCGTGCCGAGGAGATCGTCGCCGAGGCCGAAGCCGACAAAGAGGACACTCTCGCAGAGGCCGAAGCGGAGATCGAAAAGCAGATCGAACAGGAGCAGGAACAGCGCCTCTCCAGCGCCAAGCTCGAAGCGAAACAAGAGCGTCTCGAAGCGCGTCGTGATGCACTCGAACGTGTCTACGACGCGGTGAAGACGGAACTCACGGAGCTCGACGAGGAGCGGCGACGGGAGCTGACCACGGCACTGCTCGATTCGGCTGCGGCCGAGTTCGAGGACGACGCCGAGATCGATGTCTACGGTCGTCCGGGCGACGAGGAGTTGCTCGCGTCGATCCTCGATTCGTACGATGGCTTCGAGTTCGCGGGCGAACACGACTGTCTCGGCGGCGTGGTGCTCGAAAGTGACAGCTCGAACGTACGGGTGAACAACACCTTCGATGCCGTTCTCGAAGAGGTGTGGGAAGACAACCTGCGAGACATCAGCACACGGTTGTTCGACCAATGAGGTACTTCGACGCATCGAACCCCGAGTACGTCAACGCTCGTATTCGCGCCAGAAAGTCGGCGTTGCTCGCCGACGAGGACTATCGGAAACTGGTCCGAATGGGTCCCGGCGGCATCGCTCGGTTCATGGAGGAGACCGAGTACGAGACGGAGATCAACGCGCTCGGTGCCCGGTACAGCGGAACCGACCTGATAGAGTACGCACTGAACCGGAACCTCTCGAAGCACTTTCAGGACCTGCTCGACTGGTCACAGGGGCGTCTACGGGATCTGATCGCCCGGTATCTGCGCAAATACGACGCGTGGAATCTCAAGACGATTATTCGCGGCGTCTACTCGGGTGCATCGGCCGAAGCGATCCAGTCGGACCTGATCCGAGCTGGCGAGCTCGACGAAGCGCTTCTCGACCGGCTCAGCGAGGCCGACTCGATCGAGACCGTCGTAGAAGAGCTGGAGGACACGATGTACGGCGAGCCACTCGAGGCGGCACTCGAGGAGTTCGAGACGGACAATGTTCTCGTCCCGCTGGAAAACGCGATCGACAGGGAGTTCTACACGCACCTGCTCGACAACCTCTCGACCGATCGACGCCGTGACGGGCCGACGACACAGTACGTCGAGTTCCTGCAGGCAGAGATCGACTTCCGGAACGCACAGAACGCGCTTCGGCTCGGTCGAAGCGGTGCCGACCTAGACCCGACCGAGTACTTCATCGAGGGTGGGAAGCTGTTCGAGCAGAGCGAGCTTCGGACCCTGGTTTCGGATACCGACCAGTTGATCGACCACATCCGGAACAGCGAGTACGGCGACGACCTGTCGCGCGCACTCGACGAGTTAGCGGACGCGGACAGCCTGATCCAGTTCGAGCACGCACTCGACGCGGCGCTGCTTGAGTACACGGATCAGCTGTCGACCATCTACCCGGTATCGATCACCGCGGTGATGTCGTACATTCTCGCCAAGGAGCGAGAGGTAGAGAACATTCGCGCGATCGCGCGCGGTCGGGAAGTCGGCCTCGATGAGGCGGAGATCGAAAACGAGCTGGTGATACTATGAGCCAGGAGATCGCAGTCGTCGGCAGTCCCGAGTTCACGACCGGCTTTCGGCTCGCCGGCGTTCGCGAGTTCCACAACGTCGCGGACGAGGACAAAGACGACGAGCTCGACGACGCGGTGACCGCGGTGCTCAACGACGAGAACATCGGCATCGTCGTCATGCACGACGACGACCTCGAGCACCTGTCGCGGGCCGTGCGACAGGACGTCGAGACGAGCGTCGAACCGGTCGTCGTCACGCTCGGCGGCGGTGCCGGGAGCGGCGGGCTGCGCGACCAGATCAAACGAGCCATCGGGATCGACCTGATGGAGGAGGAAGACCAATCATGAGCAAAGCAACAGACACGGACACTGTGCAGGAGGACGGTGTCATCGACAGCGTGAGCGGTCCTGTCGTGACGGCGACCGACCTCGATGCCCGGATGAACGACGTTGTGTACGTTGGCGAAGAAGGGCTGATGGGCGAGGTCATCGAGATCGAAGGTAACGTCACGACGATTCAGGTGTACGAGGAAACGTCGGGTGTCGGACCCGGCGAACCCGTCGAAAACACGGGCGAACCACTGAGCGTGGATCTCGGCCCCGGCATGCTGGACTCCATCTACGACGGCGTCCAGCGCCCCCTCGACGTGCTGGAGGGGAAGATGGGCGCGTTCCTCGACCGTGGGGTCGACGCCCCCGGGATCGACCTGGACAAAGAGTGGGAGTTCACGCCGACCGTCGAGGAGGGCGACGAGGTTAGCCCGAACGACATCATCGGTACCGTCCCCGAGACCGAGAGTATCGAACATAAAGTAATGGTGCCCCCCGATTCCGAGGGTGGCGAGGTCGTCGCCATCGAGGGCGGCGAGTTCACCGTCGAGGAGACGGTCGCCGAACTCGATTCCGGCGAGGAGATCCAGATGCATCAGGAGTGGCCGGTCCGCAAGCAGCGTCCGGCCGACGAGAAGCAGACGCCGACGACCCCGCTGGTTTCGGGCCAGCGCATCCTCGATGGGCTCTTCCCGATCGCGAAAGGTGGGACAGCGGCGATTCCCGGGCCGTTCGGGTCTGGGAAGACCGTGACCCAGCACCAGCTCGCCAAGTGGGCCGACGCCGACATCGTCGTCTACGTCGGCTGTGGCGAACGCGGAAACGAGATGACCGAAGTGATCGAGGACTTCCCGGAACTGGAAGACCCAGTTACCGGGAAGCCGCTGATGAGCCGAACCTGTCTCATCGCGAACACCTCGAACATGCCCGTCGCAGCGCGTGAATCCTGTATTTACACCGGGATCACGATCGCGGAGTTCTTCCGTGACATGGGCTATGACGTCGCGCTGATGGCCGACTCCACCTCCCGGTGGGCAGAGGCCATGCGCGAGATCTCCTCGCGACTGGAGGAGATGCCCGGCGAGGAGGGGTATCCCGCCTATCTCGCCGCGCGGCTCGCACAGTTCTACGAGCGAGCCGGCTACTTCGAGAACATCAACGGGACCGAGGGATCGGTGTCGGCGATCGGTGCAGTTAGCCCACCCGGCGGTGACTTCTCCGAGCCGGTTACTCAGAACACGCTCCGGATCGTCAAGACGTTCTGGGCGCTGGACGCCGACCTCGCGGAACGACGTCACTTCCCCTCGATCAACTGGAACGAGTCGTACTCGCTCTATCGTGACCAGCTCGATCCATGGTACCGGGAGAACGTTGCCGAGGACTATCCGGAGATCCGCCAGTGGGCGATCGACGTCCTCGACGAGGAGACCGAGCTCCAGGAGATCGTCCAGCTGGTCGGGAAGGACGCCCTGCCGGAGGACCAGCAGTTGACGCTGGAGGTCGCACGGTATCTGCGTGAATCGTGGCTCCAGCAGAACGCGTTCCACGACGTTGATACCTACTGCGAACCGAACAAGACCTACCGAATGCTTCAGGCGATCAAGACGTTCAACGACGAAGCGTTCGACGCGCTTGACGCTGGGGTGCCGGTCGAAGAGATCCAGGACATCGACGCCGCGCCGCAGCTGAACCGGATGGGCGTCGCCGAGGAGTACGAACAGTTCATCGGCGACCTGGAAGACGACATCACAACAGAGCTGCGGGAGCTGTACTAACCATGAAAGAGTATCAGACAATCACAGAGATCAGCGGTCCGCTGGTGTTTGCCGAGGTGGACGAGCCGATCGGCTACGACGAGATCGTCGAGATCGAGACACCAGACGGCGACGTCAAACGCGGACAGATTCTGGAATCGAGCCAGGGGCTCGTCGCGATTCAGGTTTTCGAGGGAACCGAGGGAATCGACCGCAAGTCCTCCGTTCGGTTCCTCGGCGAGACCATGAAGATGCCCGTCACCGAGGATCTGCTCGGCCGGGTGCTCGACGGTTCCGGGAACCCCATCGACGGCGGTCCCGAGATCGTTCCGGACGAGCGCATCGACATCGTCGGCGAGGCGATCAACCCCTACGCCCGCGAGTACCCCGAGGAGTTCATCCAGACCGGCGTTTCGGCCATCGACGGCATGAACACGCTGGTTCGCGGGCAGAAGCTACCGATCTTCTCCGGTTCAGGCCTGCCTCACAGCGATCTCGCCCTGCAGATCGCCCGACAGGCGTCCGTTCCGGAAGAGGAAGAGGGCGACGGTGAGGGCTCGGAGTTCGCGGTGATCTTCGGTGCGATGGGGATCACCCAGGAGGAGGCAAACGAGTTCATGGACGACTTCGAGCGCACCGGCGCACTGGAACGCTCGGTCGTCTTCATGAACCTCGCGGACGACCCCGCAGTCGAGCGGACAGTCACCCCGCGACTTGCCCTGACCACCGCGGAGTATCTCGCTTTCGAGAAGGATTACCACGTACTGGTGATCCTCACCGACATGACCAACTACTGTGAGGCGCTCCGAGAGATCGGTGCCGCACGCGAGGAGGTCCCGGGACGCCGTGGCTACCCCGGTTACATGTACACCGACCTGGCACAGCTCTACGAGCGTGCGGGTCGGATCGAAGGTCGTGAGGGATCGGTGACCCAGATCCCGATCCTCACGATGCCCGGCGACGACGACACTCACCCGATCCCTGACCTGACCGGCTACATTACCGAGGGCCAGATCTACATCGATCGGGACCTCAACAGTCAGGGTGTCAAACCCCCGATCAACGTCCTGCCGAGCCTCTCGCGGCTCATGGACGACGGGATCGGCGAGGGA
>LKMJ01004646.1_pt1 | contig 12957 bp, 12 predicted proteins | sample 643391 | NCBI WGS metagenome assembly LKMJ01 (sample SAMN04112250, study PRJNA286221) | soda lake metagenome | biome: soda lake; feature: Kulunda Steppe; material: water; isolation source: sample PL-Br10 brine of Picturesque Lake | place: Russia: Kulunda steppe | collected 2010-07
GAAATTATTTCATTCTTATTTCTTGCTGAATATGTTCTACCATCGTGAATATAAAAACCCTTAAACATATTGCTGTCTAATGATTTGGACGATTCAATCAAACTATTTATATATTCTTTATCGGTATAGGGTAATCCACTTCGGCCATAGCCTGAATCAACTTCAATCATAAAAGTAAAAGGGTTATTAAGCTCTTTATCTAAAATCGCTAAATCTTTCTCTGAAGTAACAAAAAGGCGCAGCTTACAAAGCTTTTCAAGCTCTTTTAGTTTTTTGAGTTGAGCCATGTAGAAGGGAAAAGCAATTGTTATATCATCCCATCCGTCTTCAGCAAAATAGTGTGCCATTTCGGGAGAAGAAACCGTAATACCTGTAACACCGCTTTCTCTAAACCAACGCCCGATAATTTTACTCTGATGAGTTTTAAAATGGGGTCTGAATTCACAATTATGTAACTCAGCTTTTGCTGCTATTCGCTCTATGTTACGTTTACAACGGTTTACATCAAGTATTAAAACCGGTTTGTCTGCGTTTTTAATGATCATGATAAATGACTAAAATAGTTTATTAAATTCAATTTAGAATGTTAAGAAAATATATCTGCACTCTAATGCAAAAGACCTTACTTTTGTACCACACAAATCTACGGTAAAGTTCATTGCAGAAAAAATCTACAAATTCAGTCATTGGCCGCCTCGAAAAAATCGATCTTCCGGAGTTAGCTCTGTCAGATTTAGATGCAAAGATTGACACGGGCGCTTATACTTCAAGCCTTCATTGCCACGACTTAAAATTAGTTTTTAAAGATGGCGAACAATGGGTGCAATTTTATGTGTTAGACCCGCAGCATCCTGAGTACGAAAACAGAATATTTGAATGTCCGGTTCATAAAATTAAGAGTGTTAAAAGCTCAAACGGCTTAACTGAAGAAAGAGTTATCATCAAACAAAACGCTATCTTTAATGGCAAGAAATACAAAATTCAACTTTCTCTGGCAAACCGATCAAAAATGAAGTTTCCTGTTTTAATTGGCCGCAGGTTTTTGAATAAAAAGTTTATTGTAGATGTATCAAAAAGGTACTTAACACTCAGAAAATAATTTAATGCAAGAAAACCCCTTACATATTGCCATTCTGTCCAGAAACAAGACTCTTTACTCAACACGCAGACTCGTTGAAAGCATTGAAAACAGGGGGCATAAGGCTAAGGTTTTAGACCACTTAAAATGTGACATTGTTATTGAGCGGGATAAACCATCAATTTATTATAACGGCGAAGTGATCAAAAATATTAATGCCGTAATTCCGAGAATTGGGGCGTCTGTTACATTTTATGGAGCGGCTGTTGTGCGTCAGTTTGAAATGATGAATATTACAACAGCAGTAGAGTCTCAGGCACTGGTTCGGTCGAGAGACAAACTCAGGAGTTTACAGATACTTGCCCGTGCAAATGTTGGGCTGCCAAAAACAGTGTTTACAAACTACAGTAAAGAGGTAAGCAAGATTATAGATAGTGTTGGCGGAGCCCCTCTAATTGTTAAACTGCTTGAAGGGACTCAGGGTTATGGTGTTGTTCTTGCTCCAACAAAAAAAGCAGCAGAATCTATGATTGAAGCGTTTCACAGCATGAAAGCCAGGGTAATAGTGCAGGAATTTATTGAAGAGGCTAAGGGTGCCGATTTGAGGGCTTTTGTGATTGGAAACAGAGTGGTTGGCGCCATGAAAAGACAGGGGAAAGAAGGAGAATTCAGATCTAATCTGCACCAGGGTGGAACGGGGAAGCTTGTTAAACTTACGAAGGAACAAAAAGATGTGGCTCTTACAGCAGCACGGGCAATGGGGTTAAGTATTGCCGGGGTAGATCTGCTTGAATCATCACGAGGGCCGCTTGTACTCGAGGTTAATTCATCTCCGGGACTTGAAGGAATTGAAAAAGCAACAAACAAAGATATTGCCACAGAAATAGTTCGATTTCTTGAGAAGAAAGTGTACGCGGGCAGCAAAAAAGTCCCAAAAAGAAATAAGAAAATAAGTAATGATGCCTGAAGAATTAAAAATTAACGGTGAAAAGATTGCGAGGGGAGAGACAAGGCAAATTTATCTTAGAATTGCCCGCTTGCCTACATATACAAATATTGACCTGCCGGTAACCGTCATCAGGTCTGAAAAACCCGGACCGGTTTTATTGCTTTCAGGTGGGCTTCACGGCGATGAAATTAATGGAATTGAAATAGTTAGACGTTTAATAGGCCGAAATTTACTTAAACCTGAAACCGGTTCAATCATTGCCATACCCTTAATGAATGTTTACGGCTTTATACAGAATGTTCGTGGTGTTCCTGACGGTAAGGATATCAATCGCAGTTTTCCGGGCAGCAAAAGTGGTTCTCTTGCAATGCTTGTTGCACATACAATTATGAATCAAATTGTGCCAAAAATAGATATAGGTTTAGATTTCCATACTGGTGGAGCAAGCCGTGCAAATTACCCACAAATACGATGTGTATTTGAAGATGAAAAAAATATTGAACTTGCTAATGCATTTTGTGCACCTGTTACACTCCATTCAGCATTAATCAATAAATCATTCAGAAAAGCCGCTTATAATAAGAAGAAACATATACTTGTATATGAAACAGGTGAGTCTATGCGATTTGATGAAAATGGAATTCAGATTGGAATAGATGGAACTTTGCGAGTTATGAAGCATCTTGGAATGATAAAGAATGCTCCGGTTGCTGAACAGACAGAAATGTATAATAAATCTACATGGATAAGAGCGTCATACGCCGGATTGTATCACTCAAAAGTTAAACTGGGTGATAAAGTAGAACCAAAACAAATAATAGGCGTAATTACTGATCCTTTTGGGAACGAGAGATTTACTATTAAATCAAAATTAAACGGACGCATTATAGGGCTAAATTATAGCCCGGTAGTCCATAAAGGTGATGCAATTGCTCATCTTGCTAAAGAAAATTAAAGTAAAAGGTATTAATGAATTCAGATTTGTTATTTCATATAGTTTCAAGACGAAAATGGAAAGATTTAAATATAAGAGGACAATATAATCCGGAAGAATATATCAACGAAAATGAAATTGAGTGCGTAACCGCAGAATATCTCAATGAATATTTAAATGAGAAATTTAGCGGAAGAAAAAACTTATTAATTCTGGTAATTGAAAAATCAAGATTGATAAATGGTATCAGAACCGATACTGAAAAGAAGAAAGTTTATGTTAAGAACTATATCAATATAGACGCCATTCTCGACAAGATTCGAATAGATGCCGGTAAAGAGGGTAAATTTGATCTAAAAGTAACCACAGAATAATTAATAGAGAAAATAGTACGGGTTTGAACCTATACTTATATGACCTATAATATATATTATGTAAAGTTAAAATATTAACCAACTGTATAGATTACTGGCATTACTCTTCCCTATTTACAATTGTACTACAGTTTTAAAGCTTTTTTAATAGCTTTGAAGTCCGGCAAATCAGATGAATCTTCCAATATTTCTGAATATACAAGGTCCATATTTTCATTTATGATAAATGCAGAGCGCTTAGATACCCCTTTCATGCCAAAATAGTCATCATACAAACAGCCAAAATATTCAGATACTTCTTTATTGAAATCACTTAATAGCGTAAAATTCAAATTATTCGATTTCTTAAACTCATTAAGCGTAAAAAAACTATCTACGCTGATACCGGCAATTTTGGTATTCAAAGAGTCATACAATTTCATATTATCTCTGACCTGGCATAATTCTTTTGTACACAAATCACTATAAGCCAGAGGAAAAAATAAAAGTAATACCGCGCTTTTATCGGTTAGATCAGAAAGAGCTACTTTTTTTCCATTTTCATTTTGTAAAGTAAAATTATCAATACGGTCCCCTGCTCTTAATTTCATTAGCAAATCATTTTTTATGTTTTCTGTTAGTTTTTAATAAATAAGGAAATGTGAAAGTTACAATTATCATTCCTGAAGCCATTAAAAAAGGCCAGGCAGAATTCATTGCCACATGATTATCAGATATCCAATAGATTACTAAACCTGTTACAATTGAAAACAAACCGGCTAATGACAGATAGTAATATTTTAAATTGTTCTTTTCGGTTATTAACAGAAGAAACAAAACGGTTAATGAACATATTTTGATAACAACATTAACAAATCCAATCAGTTCGTATGTATCTAACAAAAATGGATATACGACTATAATCATTAAGGGGCTAAAAACAGTGTAATAAGGATATTTATTCAGCTCCTCTTTTAAATGCCTGATTATTATCAGTAGTGTTACCAATGTAACGGATAACAAAGAAGTAAATAATGCGTCTTTTACAGTTGGCAGGTACTCAAAAAATGTCATCGGTAAAGCCTGATTAAAGAATAGCAGTGTAAAGATGAAGAGCGCAGCTAAACGAAAATCTTTAGGTGTGTCAGAATACCTGTTATAAATTATTAAAAGAGATAAGCCCGATGATAATATTATTAGCAGGTTGCTCCACACGATAGCAAAACTCAACTGGAATTACGTTGTTTTGCCCTTGACTGTACCTCTCTTTGCTGTTCTTTCTGTTGTTGATATATAAGAACAAGGTCAGCAATATCCTTCAATATTTTTCTTTCATTGCGAATCATTTGCCTGGCAAATGTCATCATTGATATTACATGCCCGTTTAGATCTTTAACCCCTCTCTCCCAATCAATTAATGATATTTTATTAAAAACATTCAAGAGTGCAGCACGATGCTTTATTATTTTATTCAGTACTCTTTGTATGTCTTTATCCTCATCATCCTTTACCTCTTCAAATGTCTCTTCTGGCTGCTGATAGTCAGATAAACTTATAATTCGATTTTCAGCAAACATTTTTTCAATGATTGGCCGGTAATAATTCTTTTGAGCATGATCAATTAATCTAAGCATGCCAAATATAGAATCTCCGTCAGGTGTTTTTTCAGTGCTTGGAATAGAATCAATTACGTATTTCATTGCTTCAGCTTCGTCCTGAAGATAACCCGCATCATCAAGCAGCTGTTCGTACTGTTCCTGAGTAACTTCCTGATCTGTCATCATATATAGAGCAGTTAAACTGACCAGTTCGACGATGCTTTTGTGGCATCATTTTTTTTCTGCTGTTCAAGCATGTCTACTAACGAGAGTCCTGTATTCCAGTCAGTATCTCTGTCGCGAACAGAGTGGATGTTGTTTTCTTCCTGGAAATCCCAAAATTGACCAAACTGGTTATTTCTGTATTCCTTCAGATAATCAAGCCTTTCTTTTAGATCCTCTTTGGGAACAAGCAGGCGTTCTTTATCATAAATTGCATCTTCTCTTGATTCAAAAACGATATCATAATCTTTACTCATTACAATAGCTTCTTCAGGACATACTTCTTCACAATATCCGCAGTAAATACATCTCAGCATATTAATTTCAAAGAAATCCGGATAGCGTTCTTTAGGATCGTCAGAGTCTTCATTGGCCTGCATGCTGATATCCAGCGGAGGACATGCTCTTGCACAAAGGCCGCAAGCCACACATCTTTCCTGCCCGTCATCTTCAACCAAAACAGGCCGGCCACGGAATATTGAGGGCGGATCCCATTTTTCTTCGGGATAATTCATGGTAAATGTTGGTGCAAACATTTGTTTGAAGGTATACCATAACCCTTTGAAAATTTGTGGCAGATATAAATTTTCCAGGAATGAAAGTTTTCTTTCCCGGCTAAAATCTTCGCTTAACGAATTTGCAACCGGAGTTTCAAGATTTTTTTGCATGCTATTGGACAATTAAAATTCTTGCTGTTTTTAGATTTGTTAAAATAACTCTTTAACAGGTTGGGTTCAAAATCTTACTTTAAGAAAAGTAAGATTACTTTTGCCGAAATACCATTGTAATCGGAACTCCTTCGAAACCAAAATGTTCGCGGATTTTAGCTTCTATAAAACGCCTGTAGTTGGGTGGTAATTCTTCCGGGTTATTCATAAAAAACTTAAATACAGGAGGGCTGCTTTTTACCTGCACAGCGTATTGGATTTTTAGTTTTTTGCCCCTTTTCATAGGCAACGCTTTTTCTTTTAAAATCTTTCCAATAAAATCATTTAATTCCGGAGTAGATATTTTTTTGTTTCGTTGCTCAATCACTTTTTTGGCTACATCAATCACTTTTTCAATTCGCTGACCCGTAAGAGCAGAAATCGAAATGATCGGTACATAGTCCAGTGTTTTTACTTTATTGTAAATATATTCGTGAAATTCTTTGAGAACATTGGTGTCTTTTTCAGGTACCAGATCCCATTTATTTAAAGCGATGATAATTCCTTTATTGAAGTTTTCAGCTTCCCGGAGAATACGTTTGTCCTGCTCATCAAATCCCTGCATAGCATCCAAAATTAAAACAACTACGTCCGCTTTTTTTATTGATTTATCCGTCCTGACCGTGCTGTAGAATTCAATATTCTCTTTTACTTTAGCCTTCTTTCTAAGCCCGGCCGTATCAATTAGTACAAAGGTTTCTCCTTCGTATTCAAGCAAGCTGTTAATAGAATCTCTTGTGGTGCCCGGAATATCTGTGACAATACATCGTTCACTTTTTAACAGTGAATTCATTAAACTGCTTTTACCTACATTGGGCCTGCCAACAAAAGCTATATGAGGATATTTTGGCCCTTCAGTTTCATCAACTTCATCAGGCAAAAGCTCAACAACTTTATCTAATAATTCTCCGGTGCCGGTACCACTAATCGCAGAAACCGGGAAGAGTTCGTCAAGACCGAGGCCATAAAATTCAACAGCTTCCATCCTTTTATATTCATTGTCGCTTTTATTTACCACTAAAACTACCGGTTTTTCCTGTACACGAAGTAATTTTGCTACAGCCTGATCAAGGGCTGTAATACCACTTTCGGTATCAACTACGAACATGATAACATCAGATTCTTCAATGGCCAGGTGAACCTGTTCCCGAACACCACTGGTAATTTTATCATCTTCTCCGGGTAAATATCCGCCCGTATCAATAACATTAAAATTCCGTCCATTCCAGAAACATTCACCATAATGCCTATCTCTGGTTACGCCATATTCATCGTGTACGATGGCTTGTCTGCTGCCAATTAGCCTGTTAAAAAGTGTGGATTTGCCCACGTTCGGGCGCCCCACAATGGATACCGTAGGTATCATATTGATTGAATTAAATGTTTATTATATTAAAATCTGTGATATAAACGTCACTCGTTCACAGGATAAACCTTAAGTTACGGATTTTCTAACCAAAGCTTATGCTTGAAACACTATATAATACATTTGGACTTTTTGGTTCAATAATCGTTGCCTTTCTGGTATTTATGTTTTTCGTATTCTGGATGGCAGGAGTAGCAGGTATTTGTTCAAAAGATCGAGGTTATCCACGCCAACTACTATTTCTTGCCCTGGCCATATTTATTCCTTTTTACCCTGTACTTTGGCTAATTGCTGACATGATTAAGCAAAAAAAGCAGTTGAAAAAGCTATAGAAAAAGGTTTTTCAATTCCCACACTCTTACTCCAATCAATCCTCAATAAATTTTTGATTCTCTTTAGATTTAAGCGATTCCTGTTCGCTTTCCTCTATAAGCAGCCAAGGTTCTAACAAGGTTTTTGGAATATCTTCTACAAAACGTGAAGGATTACTAAAATAATCGCCATAACGACTTTGAAAAAGTGCCGGATAAGTGATAAATAACTGATCTTTAGCACGTGTTACAGCCACATATAATAAGCGTACTTCTTCATCAATTTGTTCTTCATCATCCAGCGCATAACCTGAAGGTATAACTCCGTCAAGGCATTGGATTAAAAATACGGTTCGCCATTCCAGTCCTTTTGCCGAATGGATGGTACTCAGAATCAATGGTGCTTCATCTTTTTGTGATGTCTCAGTATCTATAGCTGTCGCTTCAATCGGATCAAGTGCCATCTCTTCTATCATAGATTCAACTGACCGAAATTTGCCGGAAATATCGACAAATGTTTCAAGATCTTTCATTCGTTTAGGGTGATCATCAAACCGTTTTTTGCAAAATGTACTGTAATAATCCACTACGGCCTGAATCTGTTCTGTAACCGAGCCGTCCAGATTTTTGAGCGTGCTGAATAGATCTCCCAATGCTTTCAACTGAGCCAAATATTTTTCACTTGCATTAGGCGCCTGGTCAGGCTTAAAAGGATTTCCCGAATTATGTGCCCATTTGAAGAGATCTTCAGCCGTTTTTGGCCCAATTCCATCAATCAGCATAAGTGCACGATTCCAGGAGATGGTATCTTTTGGATTAACTAAAATCTTAAAGTGTGCCAGCACATCTTTTACATGCGCCGCTTCGGTAAATTTTTGTCCGCCATATTTAATGTAAGGGATATTCTTGTTGTTCAGCATCACCTCAAGATCAAATGAGTCTCTCCCATTTCTGAATAACACAGCCGTTTCATTCAGCTCGTAACCCTGTTCTCGCATATTCAGAATCATTTGTGTAATAAACCGGCTTTGATCATTCATGTTGGCCGATTTAACCAGGCCGGGCAAATCACCATCTTCCTTATTGGTATAGAGATTTTTATCGAATTTTTCTCTCGCCTGCTGCAACACTTTATTTGCCACATCCAGTATCTGCTGTGTAGATCGGTAATTTTCTTCCAGCTTGATGATTTCCGTTTCCTTGAACCGGTCCGGAAATCGAATCATATTTTTGTGATCAGCACCGCGAAATGAATATATACTTTGTGCGTCATCTCCCACCGCCATCACATTTCCGTACACGCTGCTGAATAATTCCGTGAGCTCAGCCTGAAGATTGTTTGTATCCTGATATTCATCTACCATCACGTGTTTGTTTTTGGATGCAACTTCTACCCTTATATCTTCATTTTTGGTTAATAAATCACAAGTATTTACCAGCAAATCATCAAAATCCATTACAAAGTTCGACTCTTTGTATTGTTTGTAGTTTTCAAAAAGACTTTCGATTTTTTCGGTGTGCATTGTGAATTGCGGATATTCATCCTCTATGGTCTCTTTGATCGTTTTCTGCCGGTTCACCGAACTGCTGAATATTGAATAAAGCGTAGACTTTTTTGGAAATCGTTTCTTTTTGGTATCCAGATCCATTCTGCTTCGGAGCAAATGAATGGCGTCCATCGCGTCCTGAGCATCAATGATTGTAAAATTTTCAGGATATCCGATGGCTTTGGAGTATTGATGGAGCAGCTTGCTGCAGTAGTGATGAAAAGTACCTCCCTCTACCCTTCTGCAGCGTTCATCAAGTATTTGAGTTGCACGGCGTATCATTTCATGTGCTGCACGGCGTGTAAATGTAAGCAGAAGTATCTGACCGGGATCCACACCACTTTCCACTAAACGAGCTACCCTGTAGACAAGAGTACGTGTTTTCCCGGTTCCGGCTCCTGCAACTAAAAGAGCCGGTCCTTTATCATGCATAACCGCCTTAAACTGAGCATCATTTAGAACATCGGCATATTCGATAGTATAATCTGCGGGGGAAACATCATCTTTTGAGAGCACAAATTTTTTCATTCTTCAAACTACTAAATTTAGATGTATGTAAAAAGTATGTAAGCGTATGTTATTCCAATAGGTATTTGTGAACTATACAAATATGTAATAATCATTCTAATTACTGTAACCCTTCATAATGAGTCCTTTTTTAGATTAAGAATTCTGTTAATAATGCAGTTAAAATCTCAATAATAAGCTTTCATGAATATTCAGAATATTAATGTTTTATCCGGGCCTAATAAATGGTCTGTAAAAAGGCCTTATCTTATTGTTATGGAAATAGATATCGGAGTCCTGGAAAATCGGCCTACAAATAAAATTGAAGGATTTTATGAGCGATTAAAAGAACTAATTCCAAGTCTTTATGAGCATCAATGTTCTGAAGATAAGCCGGGTGGTTTTTTTACCCGGGTTAAGGAGGGGACATGGATCGGCCATATCATCGAACATATTGCTATAGAGTTACAGGTAATGGCCGGAATTGAGACTAGTTTTGGGCAAACCCGCGGAACCGGCACAAAAGGCCACTATTTTGTGGTGTTTGATTATGCAGATGAAGAATCTGGGCTTCTTACCGCTGAAAAAGCAGTATTAATAGCACAGAACCTGGTAGATGGAACTGAAACAGACATTAATCAACATATTGAAGAGGTTAGAATAAAGAATTTAGAGAATTCCCCGGGCCCCAGCACGTCATCGATTGTTCAGGAAGCACTTTCACGTGATATACCGGTTATTAAACTGGAAGACAACTCTACATGGCAGTTGGGATACGGCTGTAATCAAAAAAGAATATCTGCCACAATCACATCATCAACCAGCTATACTGCTGTAGAAACTGTGTGTGATAAAGAGATCTGCCGGAATCTTTTAAAGAGCATGTCGGTGCCGATTGCCGAGGGTGCTGCGATTGATTCATTGGATGAACTGAAAGATCTGATTGAGTCTCTTGGATTTCCCCTCGTCATAAAGCCGGTAAATGGCAACCAGGGACGTGGAGTAACAACAGATGTAGTATCAAGCGAGCAAGCAAAGAAAGCTTTCGAACTTGCATCTACTATTAGTGAGCGGGTTATTGTCGAGAAATATATCCCAGGCTTTGACTATCGTCTTTTAATGGTTAATGGGAAATTAGCCGCTGCCGCCAAACGTACGCTGCCTCATGTGGTTGGTGACGGAGAGTTATCTGTTCAGCAACTCATTGATAAAGTAAATAGCGATCCAAAACGCGGAGATGGTCACGAGAATGTTCTTACAAAGATACAGGTCGGGTCTGCGGCGAAAAATATTTTATCTAAAAAAAACTATACCCTCAACACCGTTCTGAAAAGTAATGAAATACTCTATTTAGATTATGCGGCAAACCTCAGCAAAGGGGGAACTGCAGAAGACGTGACCGATCAATTGCATCCGGATGTGGTAAAAACAGCCGAAAGAGTGAGTAAAATTACAGGCCTTGATATTTGTGGAATAGACCTGATGGCCAAAACTTTAACCATACCACTTTCTGAATCTGGAGGTGTTGTGCTGGAGGTGAATGCGGCACCGGGTTTTCGAATGCATCTTGATCCCTCAAAAGGATCACCCCAAAATGTAGCCTCCCCTGTAGTAGATATGCTATTCCCCAGGGATAAAAACAGCCGGATACCCATCTTGGCTGTTACCGGTACCAATGGAAAAACAACCACAACAAGATTGATTGCCCATATCATGAAAGAAGCGGGACGCCGGGTCGGGTTTACCACAACCGATGGAGTTTATGTGAATGATGAACTGCTTATGAAAGGCGATTGCGGAGGCCCCAAAAGTGCTCAGCTAATTCTCAAAGACCCAACCGTGGACACGGCTGTACTTGAGTGTGCAAGGGGCGGAATCCTGAGGGCCGGACTCGGATTTGACCGGTGTGATGTTGCTGCAGTTACCAATGTATCTGCCGATCATCTTGGATTGAAAGGGATTCATACTCTTGATCAGATGGCAGACCTGAAATCGGTGGTGCCGGAAAGCGTACATCCCGGAGGCTATGCAGTACTTAATGCCGACGATGACAGAGTGTATGCGATGAGAGAAAAGTTGCAGTGCACACCGGTACTCTTCTCAATGAAGGACGACAGTTCCAGATTAATAAGACACCGTGAATCGGGCGGAATATGTGCAGTTTTCACTAATAATACAGTTGCCATCTGGGACGGGCCGGATACGTACACTATCGAGAATATTGAAAATATACCGCTTAGCTTTGGGGGGCGTGCCCTTTTTATGATTGAGAATATACTGGCGGCTGTTGGCATGGCTTATACACAAAAGGTATCTCCTAAATTGATAGGTAAATCGCTGAGAAGTTTTAAACCTTCTGCGGAGCAAACACCCGGCAGAATGAACCTGTTTGAATTTGAAGATTATGATGTATTGATGGACTACTGTCATAATCCCGCAGGCCTGGTTGCGATCAAAGATTTTATTGATAATTCTTCCTACCTCTACAAAACGGGTATTGTATGCGGCATAGGTGATCGAAGAGAAGAAGACAGCTTTGAACTCGGCCGGCTCTCTGCAGAACTCTTTTGCAAAATTATTATACGCGAAGATTCCGATTTGAGAGGAAAAGCTGAAGGTGAAACTTCAACGATCGTAAAACAAGGTATTGAAAGTTCCTGCTTTAATCCTCCATTCGTGTCTATTCCAAATGAAAAACAGGCGCTACTTTTTGCGATGGAAAATGCTCTGCCGGAAACACTTATTATGCTCTGTGTAGAAAATATCGAAGAGGTAACCAGCATGCTGAAAATGATGCAAAAACAGGAAAAAAGAAAAAGGTTTAAACCGAAAAGAAAGGTTATCCATATGAAAAATAATATTCCTATAGAGATGAATATGTTGCAACAGTAAAAATCATAACTCTCCAGGAGATCAAAACTTCTGGAGGGTTATGATTCTGTTTTTTCAATTAAAAGTTACTTTTTATATATAAATCCATCTCCCATTACAAAGGCATCGATTTACAATGGAACTGATCACACCGAAATCAAATTAAACTTATCAATCAATGGAGCGTGCCGATGGCACTAATGGGTATTTAGACATGGCTTTCCCCCAGCTATGAATCGCCGTATTACAAGATAAACCATCCGCTATGCGGATTTAATTGGGTAACGGCACGAGACACTTTTACATATACAGCAAACAATGTGTAGGAAAAGTTGTGGGTTTCTTACGGAGCTTCAGAATTGATACAACACTATTCATAACAAACTGTGGACTTGCAACAAAAAAATGGACAGTTAGTTAAGGGTGATTATGCGGCATGTTTGCGTTTTAGGTTTTGTTCAGCCTGCACCGGACTTTGATAATCCAATGCCGAATGCAAGCGTTTTCGATTGTA
>LKMJ01004647.1_pt1 | contig 12954 bp, 18 predicted proteins | sample 643391 | NCBI WGS metagenome assembly LKMJ01 (sample SAMN04112250, study PRJNA286221) | soda lake metagenome | biome: soda lake; feature: Kulunda Steppe; material: water; isolation source: sample PL-Br10 brine of Picturesque Lake | place: Russia: Kulunda steppe | collected 2010-07
GTACGCGTGCGCGCTCGCACGCACCTGCACGTCAGCTGCAGCTGCGGCCACTTCTTCTGGTGCCAGCATCACCTGGTACAGCACCAGGCACGGGGCAGCACTGCGTCGCTGGATTACCATGCATGATGTGCTGCTGCTGCTTCTGTTGCTCCATGAACGCACCATAAGAGGTAGGCCGGCGCCGCTGGGCCCCAGGCCCCAGGGGCCACGGCTGCTGCCACAATGACCACAATGACCAGGCCACAATGACCACAATGACCACAATGACCACGCCACAATGACCACAATGACCACAATGACCACAATGACCACAATGACCACAATGACCACAATGACCACGCCACAATGACCACAATGACCACAATGACCACAATGACCACGCCACAATGACCACAATGACCAGGCGCCGCTGGGCCCCAGGCAGGGGCCACGGCTGCTGCCACAATGACCACAATGACCAGGCCACAATGACCAGGCCACAATGACCACAATGACCACAATGACCAGGCGCCGCTGGGCCCCAGGCAGAGGCCACGGCTGCTGCCACAATGACCAGGGTCTCGAATGCATTAGCCGTACTCAGACAGCAGGCAGCAGTGCAAGCCGGTGCATGCAAGCCCGTGGGAAACAAAAGGCACAGCCGCGATCTGGAAGTTAAATGCAGCAGTGTCTCTCGTGCACGGTGCACGCATTTGCAGCAGATCACAAGAAGGAAGCTCTGCCCTCATGAAAGAGCCCATCTGGCAACACCGACACAATCGCCTGCCCACGCACTTGCTGCGTATTAGTTGGGGGCCAAATGCAGCCAGCTCACAGAGCACATGCTCTCAGACCAAAACAACTGCAGGCTGGTGCTTCCATGCGCAGCAGAAACGATTCCCATCCAATGCACAGCTAGTCACATCATGTACAGCAACAGCCCCCTCACAAACAGGACCAGGTCGTGGCATGTAAGGCAACAGCCGCCTGCAGGCACGCCCCACCACGCCCTGCCCCACCACACCTGCCGGAGGTGGGAGGCACCTCCCCCACTGCCTCCGACGGGACGTGCCAGGCCATGCTGCACGCCTGCACTGGCAGCGGCATGAGGATGTCTGTCCCAGTGGGTCCATGTGCCGCCCATGGAGCTCTGCATGCTGCGCGCAGCAGAGCCTGGGTGCTGCAGCAAGCCTTGGTGGGGAGGCGCAGCGGAGTGCTGCGTACTGTGCGCGGGAGCATTTGGGTGTTGCGGCAGGTGTGCGTGACCTGCTGCATCGTGCGCACCATGTGTGTGGGCAACGGCAGGCTGCAGCTGCGTACCCTGGCCACCTTGAAAGGGGGGGTCAAAATTGTACGCGTGTACAGCAGTAGCTGCTGGGTGCGGCACGCTGCTTTGGTCGCTGGGCACAAGGGCATGGGAGCTGCGCGGTGCAGCGGTGCTGGCCAGGGGGGCACCAGGAGCGGCCAGCGCGTGCGCTTCTGCTGCAGTCGCTGAAGAGGAGGCGGGGGCAGCATTGGCGCTGCTGGGCTGTGCGGCGTGGCTGGCGTGTGCCGCTGGGTGCTGGGGATAGCTTTGTGGGAGCTGTGGTGCCGGTGGCGCCTCTGCCTGGTCAGGCAACGGGCTGGGCTGGCCCGCAGGCGCATGCTGGTGGCCGGGAGGGTGGGGAAGGCTGGCAGGGAGCTGGTGATGGCCAGGCAGGCCTGGACCAGAGGTGAGGCCTGGACCAGAGGCGTAGGCTGGCCCGGTAGGGAGGTGGGAGCCAGGCTGGGAGTCGAGAGGAGGGGCCTGCGCAGGCAGCGGCCCGAGCTGCGGGGACGGCGGCTGCGCTTGGGGGGGCTGCAGGAGGACAGGGTGCTGCTGCTGGGGCGGGAGAAGGAGCAAGGGAGAGCTGCCGCCTCCTGGCTGCTGCTGCTGCTGCTGCTGCTGCTGAGTGTCTGGTGAGCTGTTTGGGACGGCGGTAGGCTGTTGGCAGTCACCAAATGCCCAGCCCAGTTCGCTGCTAGGGGTTCCGCCTTGGGTGCAGTCCCTGCTGCTGGCACAGCCCCTGCTGCAGAGCGTGTTGGGAGGAGTGCCTTCGGAGCCAGGCTGTGGATACGAGCCAAAAGGTGCTGGCTGCTGCTGCTGCTGCTGCTGCTGCTGCTGCTGCTGGCTCTGCAGCAGCCGAATGGTGGTCTCCAAAGCAGCCACCTAAGTTTGGAGGGAGCAGAATGTTGAAGCAGGTGGATCTCAAGGTGGGATGACGAGCTACGGATAACTAGGCTGGCCACGCAATTGGGCATATATGGATGGGGCACGCATCACCCATTCCAAATGCAACCTAGTCGGTCCTTTGGTTGCATTGTTCCGCGAGCTTCAACCAAATGCTATCACAGCTGCACACATGCAAACATGTGGAAAGCTGATGCTAAAATGCACATGGGCCAATGAACTGGCGTTGGTCAACCCTAAACTTGTGCTTTTTGCACATGTGCTTGCATTCAGACACACTTATGCTAGCACAAGCGCATGCACACACGTGTCATGTAAGCACACATGTGCACCTTTTGCTGGAATGCACGCAGCACCGTCAGCATGTGTGCCATCTTAGTCCGCAGCCCCGCATTCTCTTGCGCCAGCTGCAAGTTGCATTCACCCAGCTTTTCGGGCGCTGGAAGGTATGTGGCGCTCAGGGACCCGTCAGCATCACTATCTGGGCGTGGCTTGCTCTGGCCTTGCTGCTGGCAGCCAGGTTGGTCGCTGGCCTCCTTGGCCTGGACATGACACAGGGCAGCAGCGATGGAGGCATGCTCAGTCCGCTTTACCAGGCATGTGCGCATGCCATGGCATGGTCTGCTCCATTGGCCCATTCTTTCATGTGCGCACGCCTGGGCAAAGTAAAGTAGCTGCTGCACAGCAAAGAGAGGGCCTGAGCTTGTACCTGCTGTGCCGCTGCAAGCCCCTCTCTGAGGGTCTTGTTTTCTCGCCCAAGCTCAACAACCTGAAGACAGACAAGCATCAGGCTTGCGTGTGTGTGCGTGGGATATAAAGGCAGCAGCAAAGGTTGAACTTCAGGAGCGAGCCGGTGGGAAGGAAAGGAGGCATTCAGACTTGCTCAATTGGGCCGGAGCGGAATTTCAAGCATTGACCTCACCTGCTTGAGTAATCTAGCCACTTTCTGCTTGTCTTCAGGGCAAAGATCATGCAACGTGCAAGATTCAATTTGCTTTGATTGTTGGGCACACTTTTTGGGCGGACCCAATACGGCAGCTTTACAAACTTGGACCTGTGATCAAGGAGACACATGCACTTTTCCATTGATGGAGGTGGAATTTACACCATTGGGCGTTATCAAGACCGCCTTTAATTTTCGTGCCTTATATTTTCATGTTGGGGTGCATGTGGGTGCAAGTGTAAGTGTCTACCGCCTGCGCACACGAGTGCTTGTAACAATGCAAGCATTTGTGTGGAGATATGAGCAATTGCCACATCCTATGTCACGTATCACCAATTCAAGAACTCATTTGAGTCACCTGAGGTCCCTTTTTCATGATCCTCGGCAGTCAACTGACAGCTGGGCCTCCTGATTCGGTAACCCAGCCCATGCCTGGTAGATTACTAAGATTTAAAAACTATATTCTGCATACTTGACAGGTATCCACAACAAAAGATGTCGAATCTGCTATCCACTGCTATCAGTGAGTTTCTTTATCATTCATAATGGAATAATTCCATGGACTTCAAATCAAATTATTTGCATTTTAGCGTGTTACCGGTGTCGTTTTCCCCTGTATACTTAGAAGGAGAGCGGCCTCTCTTTTGATCAGCAGCCTGATTGGTGCCTGATACGTAAATTGCACCCCAAGTTTGTCATGGTGTTTGTCAGTGGCCTGCAGTAGGGCGCCAGCGGGGTATAAGAGACTCAACAGCCCGTCATTAGCTCGAAGAGACAGGATGTCGATGTGCCACTGTGATATCCCAGATGGCAGGAAGCCCCCCAAGAGAGGCCACCTGGCCAGAGGTGTGCTTGAGATTGAACTTACTCTGTCCTGCACGGGAGGGGGACTTTTCCACTAACAAGGCACTAATTGTCGGACTGAGGTTGCTCCTTCATGCCTTTTTGCCTTGCTGCAGCTGTGGAGCAAAGAGAGATGAAAAGGAGGGAGCAAGAGGCTGTGCGCCTGGAAATGGACAAGTGAGTGTTTGACCATGTCAACATTAGAGCGCTGCAGGGCTCGGCTGCCCGTTGCTCTTCCCGTCACAAGCCGCAAGTCACTTTGTAATATTCTGAAACGTTGTGTGTCCATTGTGCGCCACAGATTCTACGCAGAGCAGCGAGCACATGACCAAAGTGCTGGGGACCCGCTCAGAGAGGACATAAAGAGGATGCAACGACAAGCAAAGGAGAGACAACAGGAGGCCCAAATGCTGGATTCCATGTACCAGGTATGTTCTACGGTCTCTCATTTGAACATGGTCCCAGTTTTCTTGTACTGGCAAAACCTGTGCTTCTTGTACTGGCAAAACCTGTGTTAGCAGGCTGTGGGCACATGCCCAAAGCCTGCCAACACAATCAAGTGCCATGAACTTTGAGCATTCTGCATGGCTAGCCAGCGCTATGCCCAAGCTGTTTTCCTATTTAGATCCATAGCACTGGATTTATTTCCTATACAGAAAGTGGTGGCCTCTGAGTATAACCTGCCACACAAACCAAGCATTGGGTGCTTATGCATTTGCTTGAGTGCTGTCAAGTTCTCTAGGTTGCAAAACTGCCATCACCCACGAGGTGTCATCTCCTCATAGCCATGCACATATTGCTTGTGTTTTGGAACATGCGACCCGTGCCTGCTGCACTGCAGGCAGGGGAACATCAGGAGCTCTGATCTGATGTAGAGCTGAGGGCAGTGTGTGCACAATCAGCAGTGCATGCATGCACACAAGCGCCAGCTCTGCTTGGTGCTATGCAGGGGGTAATGCACCTGAATGGATTTTTATAAGGATTGTGATGCTGGGTGTGCCTGTGTGTTTGCACGACTGTGCAGGCGGAGCGCACGCAGGCGCAGGCGCTCTTGAGGGCGGAGGAAGAGGAGCGGTTAGCCACAGTCTTGGCGCGCCGCCAGCATGCAGAGGAGAGGAGTAAAAAGGAGGTGCAGATGCTGCGGGAGCAGAGCGAGGAGCTCAGAGCGTGAGTGTCCGGATAGGGGGAGGGGGGTTGCATTGTGCAGCACATCGGCAACTTGTCGAGCGCTCAAGGCGTGCGCTCTGGGCATGAGGGAGGGTTGGGAGACAGGGATGCGCAGCATGGCGGCCAGCTCAGAAGTTGGGCAGCCAAAGGTGCGGGCAGGGAGCAGGAGTGAGGTTGGGGAGAAAGTGATGCGCAGCATGTTGGCAAGCCCAGGAGCACAAGGCAAGACGATACACATGCTCAGTTGATTCCTGCCGGAAGCCAACCGCGTCGCCTGCCTGTACATGCCGTGGCCATCTAAGGCAGCTCTGAGCTTGCGTGCTTGATGGTGAAGCAGCAGGCCCCTTGCAACAGCTACTGAGAGCACTGAGCGTGTTCATGTGTGTGGCCATGCGTGGCGGCGCGCAGGCTGGCGGAGAAGATCCGCACGGCACGCGTCAACAAAGAGCGTGCCATGCAGCTCAAGGACAATGCGCAGATAAAGGCGCAGCAGCAGGAGTACGACACTGCCTTCAACTTATATGTGCAGCGCTCAGAGGCGGCCGCTGCAGCTCAGGTGGGCGGGTGGTGTCTTTTGGGGTGGGAAGGGTTTTAGGGGTTCGGGATTCAAGGGTTATGGGTTGTTGGGTGATATCCCCCCTGGGGTGGCCAAGAGCCTCTGCCCTTGCCAACTCAACTTCTGCCTGTGCAGCCCCTACAGCTACAGGGAGCAGCCATTTTACGAGCAGGAGCACCCCCCGGGTGGGGGGATTTGTGCGCATCGTGTAATGCCGGCTGCGCATGGCATTAGCCTGTGCCTGTGCCTGAGTGTGGGTGTGGGTGAGGGTGCATGCACATGCGTGCATGCATGTGCATGCCGCCTACCAGCATGAAGTTTGGCATGGCCTGCTTGAGCTAGAACAGCGAGCCCTCGTGCACAGCCTGCATAGCCAACAGGAGGCACCCTGCATAGCCAACAGAGGGTTGGCAGGAAGGTGGCCCAACAGACAATGTGCTTTGTAGCTAAGACACTCAATGCAAAAGCATGGCACCTCGCCCCTTGGCAGAGCCCAACACTGCTTTGCGATGACGTCATTTCAGGCACAGCCGCTGACAAGCGCGTGGCGCATTGCTTCTGACACATACTCGTGAATGGGACGAACCCCAGGCTTGGGCCCCTTGCCCCGCAGACCTTGACCTTCTGCTCTTCTGCTCTTACTCCGGGTTGTCCATGTACCTTGCCTCGAGCCCCTTGCAATTGTTGGGACTTTCCAATTGACCTTGGGCCCCTTAAAACGACATGAAGGCGACGCGCAAGGGGCGCTGCCATCCCAAGCACATTTCTCTCCTCCCAACTCCGCCCCTGACATACCAGTGACTCTGCCCCTGACCCTGCCATTAACTCTGCTCACGCACGGCCTGCCTGTCTATGTGAAGGAAGCGGAGGCACTTGCGCAGCGGAAGGCAATGGCCATCAAGGCCCGTGAGGTGCTTGAGGAGCAGATTGCTGAGCGCCAGGTGGGTGCGAGTGGCTCAGTGCCAGGGAGTCAGGCGTCAGAGGGCTGCAGGGTGCTAGCCTGGCTTGCACCTGCCTGCGCAGGTGCAGTACTCCTGCAGCACATGCCATCTCCTGCTGCGCACAGCATCCCTGCTGCTGCGCACGCCATCCCTGGGCTGGCACCCTTTGCCCCAGACCCCGGCCGCAAGAGGGGCATGATGCGTGCCGGCCGCAAAAGGCATGATGCGTGATCCGCAAAAGGCATGATGCCCCAGACCCCGGCCGCAAGAGGGGCATGATGCGTGCCGGCATGCGCCGGCATGATGCGTGCCGGCCGCAAAAGGCATGATGCCCCAGACCCCGGTCGCATGAGGGGCATGATGCGTGCCGGCATGCGCCAGCATGATGCGTACCTGCCGCAAAAGGCATGATGCGTGCCGGCCGCAAAAGGCATGATGTGTGCCGGCCGCAAAAGGCATGATGCGTGCCGGCCGCATAAGGCATGATGCCCCTGACCCCGGCCGCAAGAGGGCATGATGCGTGCCGGCCGCACAGAAAGCAGGCGGAGTGAAGGCACCAACACGCCTGATGGGCTTCTGAGCCTGCCCCGCCGCGCGTGTGTGCCCAGCCCCACCCCTAAATTGCTCCGCAAACCGCGCAGGCGCAGGCAGGGGCCTTCCATGGTGTGTAAAGCGCATGACTTCGAATGCCTGTTAGGGTAAGCCCCGTCAAAAGGGCCACTGTGGATGGGGTTGGGGCCTTACTGACTGGCCTGCGGGTGTTGCCGCCGCTGCAGGAGCTGCTCAAGCACGCTGAGGAGCAGGCCGCAAGGGAGCGGGCTATGGTGGACGAGGTTGTGGCGCGCATCGCCGAGGAGAATGCCGCAGGTGCGCCCATGGACAGAGAGCACACAGGAGTCCAACTCCACGCTTATTGTGCAAGCGCGGCCATGCCGTGTACTCGCCCCGCCTGCGCGCTGTGTTGCTGTATGCCTGCCTGCCTGCAGCAACACGTGCGCATATCGGACGTGGCCCGCAGACGCTGCCTGCATCTCCTGCGAGTGTGCGTGCACGTGCTCGGCTCTGGTGCTGATGCTGCGCGGCGCGTGCGGTACGCGCAGAGGCCAGCTTGCGCGCGGCCAAGGTGCTGGAGACGAAGGCCTTCATCGCGCAGTTCCTGGAGCAGCAAGAAGCTGCCAGGTTGGCGCGCGAAGCACGGGACAGGGCAGAGGAGCAGAAGCGGCTGGACCACTGGACCATGGTGCGTGCGCGTGCCCGCATGTGTGTGTGCGCCTTGTGTGCAGACCGCTGTGCGTGTTTGTAAGCCGCGGTGTGCGCATGCATACCAAAGTGCAAGTTTTCGGGCCACGATGCATGAGCATGGCTGCGCATGTGTGCACGGAGGAAAGCAGAAGCATCTGGACTACATGCGTACGTGCATGCATGCATGTGTGGTTGTGTGCGCTTGTTCACAGAAATGCATGCTTGGGAGTAAATGCGCGCGCTTTTGTGCATATGGACGAGCATTCCTTGCGTGTCATGCACGTAGGTGGTGCAGGGATGCGCTTGTGCGTGTAGGACGATCACATTGTTGTGACGGATGTCCACAAAGCAACTGTGTGCATCCAAAACCGACAGGCTGCCCGCGCACAGTCGCAAGTCCGTGCTCTGAGCCCATGCGTGTGTGTGTGTGTGCGCGTGCCTGGCGGTGCCTGCAGGTCAGGGAGCGTGAGGCGGAGGAGGCGGCGCGCAAGGCCGAGCGCAAGGCGGAAGCGGACCGCATGTACGAGAAGGTGCGACGCCACAGGCAGCCGCATGTTGCGCGCAGGGTGCTGCTGTGCAGGGCCCGCATGGGGCCGCCCTGACATTGGCAGCAGGATGCGGTTGTGCAGGGCCTGCGCAGGGCCGCTTAATCCAGGGCAGCAGGCATTTTTGCAGGCTTACCAGTGTCCTTGGCATCATTGCTAGCTTATTGGCGCCATTGCACTCTTGATGCCGCCCTAACAGGTGTCCTTGCACCCTAAACACTTTGAACCAAGCTTTACCTGCTGCAGTGTGCAGAGCGTGTGCATGTTGGATTGCACATGCAATGGGTGCCCTTCATGGTGGTCAACAGAACGCGCTGCCCTGCGTGCTGCTTCTGTGTATGTGTGCCATGTGTGCATGCGCGTGCATGTGTGCATTTGTGTATGCTGTATGTTTGTGCGTGTGTGTGTGTGTGTGTGACGGTGTGTGGCGGTGTGCGTGCACGTGTGCTTGCATGTGCATGTGCACATGCGAATGCGTATGTGTGTGCGCTTGTGTATTTAACCAGCTGGTGTGTGCGTGTGCGCGCGTTTGCATGCATGTGTGCTCAGGTGTGCATGCATATCTGTGTGTGTCTGTAGGCTGCATGCATGCACGCATGCAGGCGCACAGCAAAATGGAGGCTGCTGCTTGTCTGCGTGAGTCAAATCAATTGATACACTTTGGATCAATTGATTCAATTCCTCTTGACATCCCCAAAATGCACGCTTGCAGGTACGCGGCGAAATGGAGTCTGCCACCCGCCTGCGCGAGGAGGAGGAGGACCTCATCAACATGCTGCGCCAGGAAGAGGCAGAGGCAAAGCGGCGCGCAGATGAGGAGGAGGCCAAGCGGAAGGCGGAGCAGATGCGGCGCGAGATCCAGCTCGCCAACGAGTACCAGATGCGGCTCAAGGTGCGTGCACCTGCAACCCGCGCCCTCGTCCCCCACATCCTAACCACATCCTGGAGACTTGCACGCCCTCCTTGCTTGCACGCCCTCCTTGCTTGCACGCCCTCCTTGCTTGCACACCCTCCTTGCTTGCACGCGGCAGCTCCCGCACCAGCATGCCCGAGCAACCATGGTGCTCCAAGCCATGCCTGTCATGGGTCCTTAGGTTGTGGAGCAGCGTGGCCCGTCGCTCAATAGGCCAGCTGGCTGCGCATGAGGATGTGGCAGCTGACCTGGGCGCCACCTAAGCCTGCCCATCCCAGCCCCATGCTGTGCCCCCAGTGCAGCCAGCCCTGCCTCTCATGCACCAAGCCATGCGGCGCTTGATTGTGATTACGAGCCCTGGCAGCTCACTGGCACAGCCAGCTGCGCCATCCACAATGGGACGCGGCATGCGCCACGCGGGGGAGCCCTTCGCGCAGCAGCGTAATGCTGGGCTGGAAAGCCTCGGACGCAGCCCTGCCTTGCCTTGGGGCCCAGCACGCCTCAGAGATGCCTGGGCATGAGGGCCTCGGACGCAGCCCTGCCTTGCCTTGGGGCCCAGCACGCCTCAGAGATGCCTGGGCATGAGGGCCTGGGACGCAGCCCTGCCTTGCCTTGGGGCCCAGCACGCCTCAGAGATGCCTGGGCATGTGGGCCTCGGACGCAGCCCTGCCACGCCTTGGGCGCCCAGCACCCTGAGCTCAGATGCGGCCCACCTTCGCTCACTAGCAACAAAGCCACCCTGCCTCTACTTCCGAGCCCAGCCTCGGCCCCACTCTCAAATCCGTGGACGCATGGCACGAGGCCTGCCTCCATGGGCTTGCGCCAGTGCTCTATTCACAGATCAGGCAGACGCTTGTATCCAAAGCTGCCTAATCTCACCAACCCGCTCCACCCTCCCAGGCCGAGCGCGAGGCGCAGCTCAAGGCGGACGAGGAAGCCTTCCGCGCAAGTATGATGGCGCGCTTTGCAGAGGAGGACCGCATAGAGCAGATGAATGCGCAGGTGGGTGCTGCCGCCTGAGCACAGCTCGGGGTGGCGCCTGTCAGACCTCTGTGTGTGCAGGCGACTGCAGCCTGTTTGCGACCTGTGTGTGTGTGTGTGTGTGTGTGTGTGTGTGTGTGTGTGTGTGCGCGCGCGCGCAGACGAGCAATTCAGGGGCCAATTAGAAATGAGCAACTGAAAATGTGTGCGGTGCTTGCGCACCCTTGGGCCTGCAGAAGCGGCGCATGCGGCAGCTGGAGCACGCACGCGAGGTGCAGCGCATGGTGGACGACAGGCGGCGCCTGTACCAGGAACAAAAGGCGCGGGAGGAGGCAGACATTGCTGCGCAGAGTGCAGAGGAGGTGCGTTGGTGTCCATTGGGGGGAAGGTCGGTTGCGCACGGGGTGCATTGGGAGGTTGGACGTTGTGCCCAGGACACCAAGGCTGGCCTAGGCTGCTTGTTCTGCTGCTGCCGCAAGCGTGCTCTAAATGACTGAAATCTTGCGCTGCTGGTGGAGGGCTACAGGACGACAGTTCAGGGATGGGCTTGGGGCAGGGGACAGGTGCACGCGTCTGCCCGGCGAGACTTCAACTTCCTGCACATCCCTCTTTTTTTTTTTTTCTTCCTGCCCTGCATGTGTTCCCCATTCCTAGGCGCGTCTACAGCATGCACTGCACTGTTGATCAAGCTCCCCTCGCACACGACCCCACCCTGCGTCCTCCCTATGCAGTGATGGCCTGCACCTGTCGCGCAGCGCAGGGGCATTGTTGCTCTACAAATGCGCGGTAACCATTGCGCGCCCATGTGCACGCTCTGTGCAAGCCTCCTCTTGCACGCTGCATCCATCATGCTCCATTGTGTGTGCTCGTGCCGTTGCTCTGAATGTGTCCTCTTTCTGCATCCGTGGTGCGCGCTCACATGTGCGGCTGCCCTGGGCGTTTGCTCGTGTGCACAGGCCCGGAAGCAGGTCATTTTGGAGGCCGAGCGGCAGAAGCTGCTGGCAGAGGCGGCCGAGCTGAAGGACTACCTGCCCCGCGGCGTGCTGCGCGACCAAGCCGACATAGACTACATAAACAGCGTCCTTGCTGGCACCAGCTTGGGCCGGTAGCCACAGCTCGAGCGCTGGGGCCGTTGCAATGGCGTGTGATGGCTGTGTTACGTTTCCAGGTCCACCACCACTCTCACTGAAGTAAAATGTGTAGACTAGCTTACCTTGCAGGGTTTTCTAAATGCTTCCTGATTGCAAGCATGTCATGGCATTCCTGCATGCTGGCGCCCTCTAGCAAACCACAAACGCATCTGAAGTTTTCCAGGCATTCATCCCGATGTCATAAATTTACAAGTTAAGATTTGACCTTCAGCCAGGTAGTTCGACTGTTCAAGTTGCCGGTGAACACCAGCCATACAGAAAACATCCATAAGCTCTGAGATAAAACAATAGGAATCTGGAAAAAATTGAATGCATCCTCAGAACAAGCTTGGGAGAAATAATAAGCTCCAGTCTAATTGACGGTAATTTTGTTTGCCAGTGGTAAATTGTGAAACATTCTGCAAATAGAAGCCTCAACGGCTGCAAATTGAGGCCTCAATGCCACACATTTACACGCAAGGACACAGGGAAAGAGCGTGTTTTTTGTCTTCATTTGGCAAGCCACACTTATCACAGGTACCATTATGATGCTCCCAGCTTCTTGTCTCGACACGCAGCGTATGGGAATGTAACCTGAAATGTGCCACGTTGCGCTGTGTTTGCTTGCCGAAATCCAGATGCAGATACCTAGGTACAGAAGCAGGCGGTCCATCAACAGTCACCGACCTAAGAGGCAAAGCGACCCAATTATGATATTTTGCAGCCTTGTCCGTCTGATCTTCATTGCCTAGCTGGTTTGCCTAGCTGGTTTGCCTGGTTCCAGATACTCCTCAACCTCTTTCTCACATCATCAACAAATTCTGACTGTGGGATCGCATCAAATGTTCTCACGCGATGTTGGAAATCACCACTCCTTTCCAGACCATGTAAGGCATCCAAGAACTCAGCACACCAGCACTTCTTGTTGACAGTGCTCATCGCAATATCAGCCATGAGAACTTTGGCAAGAGAGCCACTGTTACTGCTTAGCAGAGCATTATAAAATCTCACAGCCGCCCGGAACCAATAGAATTGCAAGGGCTCTTGGCCACACTCACGCAACAGACCAGTTGGGAGTGGTGCGCTTCACACCTAAGATACCTTAAAGCAAGCACATGTGAACTGTTTGCAAAGGGCAGTCCATTTTACACCTGGCATCTCTCACAAGGAAAAAGAGACGGTGATTAAATTTCGGTCTGGCACAATCTATAACCAAATACTTGCTGTCCGTTTCAAGCAGTCCAACAGCCTTAGTTGCCCCATCTGCTCCTGCCAAGACAGTGCACTTCACATCCTCTCAGGGTGCCAGCGTCCCATCATTAGAAATATGGTGACTGAACGCCACAATAATGCAGGCAGACTTATAACAAAAGCCATGAGTAAAGGTTCCCTAGGATCCTGTCTTGTATCCACAGATGTGGGCAGTGCTGACAAGCATCGTATGCAAAACCTTCAAGTACCTGTGACTGCAGAATCCAGAGTTCCTCCGGCTTGGATTTTTGCTA
>LKMJ01004649.1_pt1 | contig 12952 bp, 19 predicted proteins | sample 643391 | NCBI WGS metagenome assembly LKMJ01 (sample SAMN04112250, study PRJNA286221) | soda lake metagenome | biome: soda lake; feature: Kulunda Steppe; material: water; isolation source: sample PL-Br10 brine of Picturesque Lake | place: Russia: Kulunda steppe | collected 2010-07
AAATATAGCTTATTGTTTTCCTGGCCCAGAAAAGCAGACACATTGTTTAAGCCTGCGGAAGAAAAAAGGGAAGCATAAGTCCTTCGGAGAGAGACAACGTGTGGATGGGTGCAGTGGAAAAGGACGTATTGCTCATCCTGTACATCATGAGCATTACACAAGTCACGAGTAGGAGAGGTATTGTGAGTCCAGGTCACAGTTTCAATTCGTAGAGTGTGGGCACGAAGTCTGAAGCGAGCCTCGCTGCAAATAACGTCGTGAGGAAGATCAAGAAGCATGTATCTAGGAAGGGTGTATGGCGAATGTGTGACCATGGCCCTCCTGGTAGGGAGGGCACACTATTGATGGTAAGTGGAGTGTTTGCTGTTGCACTCTCGTGGATTTATATCAGAATAAGGTGTCCAATAATCCAAGTGCCTCTCCCTGAGATCCACAACAAAACGACCAAGATCAATTGGTTCACACTTCAGCAGCCTTTCCTTGAACAAGTAGGATTGTGTGAGGCCGTCCATAGCAGACAGGATGTGGGATGACCAACAATCATCGCATCGTGAGCTCAGCTGCATGTCATGTGCATACGCTCGTAGTTTGTTCAGCATGGTCTGCATGTTATTAGGGTTGTTGGACATGAGACAGAGGTCATCTGCGAACAGCATGTGGGTCACCAAAAAATTTGGAGTACCAGTGAGCGCACCTTTTACCCCGTCTGCAATACTATCAATGTCATTCAAGTAGATGGCAAACTGCTGAGGGGAGAGGGGACATCCTTGTTTAACACCGAAAGATGGCTGTACAGAAGCTGCCTTATCCCCATCCAGTAATGTATACTCATCAGCATGGTACAGGTCTTTCAAGATGGATTGTTTGTTTGTTTGTTTGTTTGTTACAAGACGCGAGCGGACACATAGGATATGGTCGGGTATCCGGCAGCTGCGTAAATGGCCCCAAAGCTTATGTCTTGGAATGCAATCATAAGCTTGTTTGAAGTCAATAAATGCAGCATACAACCGTGATGACCCGCATTGCATTCTCTGTGCAGCATGCTTAATGTGTCTTAGAATGAATAGTGGTTGCAAGGTGCTTCTGCCTGGGTAAAACCCATATTGCATGTCTGGAATCATGTTGTGTTGGATGCACCAGTCCTGCATCATGGAGCGTAGCAGATTAGACTCAAGTCTATACAGTGTTACTGATCGCAATCATTCTGTAGTTTCCTGGCTGTGTCACTGGCCCCTTCTTGTGTATGGGAGTGAGCTTTGCTTCTTTCCAAGACCTGGGGATGGTGGCTTTTGCGATGAGCAGCTTGAAGAGAGCAGCAATGTGAGGGACTAGCACGCTGACATTTTCCCAACTTCTCTCATTTTGTTTGGGCACGCGTTTGCAAGCACATGCGCTATGCGCTATGCGTTTGCAAGCACATGCGGGGTGCACACATGCGGCAGATACATATGCCAACTGCATTAAGGCTGCAACTCCCCTTCCACTACAAGACTTCATGGTGGATTTGTGTGAGCGCTTGCGTGCGGTATGGAGGGAGTTGGATGGTGCAGATCCTAGGACACACGCTCAAAAACTGGCTACTTATCATGCATGGATGGCCTTGCCTCTCAAACCAAGCACTGTACAGGTCCCTCCCCATTTGCTGCCTAGGTTCCTAGAGCTGGAATTGAGTAGGCAAATGCACTGTAACATTGCCCGTTCTCGCTTGCGTGCCCATAAATGAGAGTTGAAACCGGTTGTTGGCAAATCCAAATAGGCACTGTTACAAATATGACTTGCATGATGTCCAGGACGAAAAGCATGTCCCCTTTTTTATGCCCTTGCTTAGAAATGCGCTAGTTGAGAAGGAGATTTGCAGAACAATTTGCTGATATCACTGGTAGGACTTACATTGGAGACACAGGCGCTTATTACTTTGACAACATTGTAGCTGAGGATGTGAAATTGTTTCTCTTGAAGCAGACACACAAATCATTTCTTATTCTTTCTAAGACTAGATACTTTTTGTCTGGCTGGCAGTGTCCAGCAAGCCCATCTGGCTGAAAGTCTAAACCCATTGTAACCTAAACCTTTTCAACAAGTTTTCATCCTTCAAGTATTCATTGAACAACTTGTAGTCGAAGCCCCAGGTCAGCTCAATCAGATTGAATTCTGCCTGATCAAATCTCGTTGATACAACGGGGCCGCACGGCCCTGAAATTCATATGACACAATATTACAAGCGTCCATCTCCAAAGCCTCTTCATTTAAATTTGGAAGAGAAGCTCAGTACTTCCAATGCATCTCTTCATCCTCATTATGTCACACCTTCACTTGCCTGTCATGACCAACACTGTATTGTACAAGGATTCTGTGAAATGGTCCTCACACCTTAACATTATTGTAATAAAGCTGTCTCAACTGCAGCCCAATCATACCAAGCTTGTGAGCATGGCCTATGAATCAGCCAAGACTGCCGGCATGCTTGCTGCATGCACAGCTGCCTCAGATCCCTTAAGCCTTGCATCCGCACATATACCCCAAACAAAGCCCAAAACAGCTTACGTAACAAAATTGCACCTCTCCTGGCATCTTGCAGCCAAACAGACGTCGCATTCCCAGAGAGTTCACTGCCTTGGCTGTGGCACTGCAAAATTGAAAAAACAGTTCGTCAACGCTCATTGGCTTGCATACACTCACAGGCAGATGCTCTTATCCAATTACCTAGTTGCCATCCCTTGGGATCCCTTGGGATGGTTCTCAAGCACGAGAACAACAGAGTCCGGAGTCAATGCAGCCAATTTTCTTTGTGATTGCAAGGAGTTATTCCCTGGTGCTGAGTAACCCCTTGAGCTGCTGTAATTAAGCTGTAGTTTATGCGGGTCCAGGTCCACATAAAGCCAATCAGCAGCAATGCATTCCACCCCGAGTACAAGACACAAGCCAGAACCAGACATAAGGAGTGTTACTCGGCACACGTTCCAACAAGATGATCTAGGACAGCTTCTTTGCTCCCGTCCAGGCTGTGCAAGTCTTGCATTGCGGATTTAGAATGAAACAATTGTCACTGAAGACAGGGCTTGATAAGGAATCCTAGTAGGGCATTGCGTGCGCATGACCAAGCTAGGCACAAGTAAGAGAGCATGCCCCAAAAAAACAGAGCAGAGCAGCATGTACATCATCAGCATACACGGACAAGAGGTGCGGGCAAAAGCTGCTGATGAACTCTCAACCTAGGGCTAAACTGAATTTGGGGTAGGGGCCCGCACCCGACCCGAGTCCAAAAAGGGCCACTTTTGACCAAGCCATGGCAAATGCCCCCAGCCCCAAGTCGTCAAGATTGTCTGGCACAGACTGCACTAGGCCATGGCTTCTCCAGGACAAGTACAGCATGAACACGTCAGCGGGCGTTTGACACTGAGCCCACCACCCACACCTCCCGTGCAGCAGCCTTCTGTGGCCAGAGGGCGCGCGCGCGCTGAGGCGCACGTGCCAGGAGCTCCCCTCCAGCAGGATGGCCCGGGGGCACACCCACCGCCCCGCTGGACCCCATTGTGGAAACCTTTGCTGGCTCACGCATTGTGGCCTTTCGAGCAAGGGCTCTCGCATGCGCCTCTCGCATGTGCCGCAGGCGCACCCCAAAGCAAGGGCTGGATGGCAGAGGATCCGGGGGCGACAAAGCAGGGGGATGAAGGGCACACACTATGCTGGGAGGTGAGGCCAACGATGCAAAGAGCGAGGCTTGGCAGCCAGAAGCCAACGGTATCCATCAGGTGCCCTGCAACAACTCAGCACTCGGCACCCGCACCTCTCTCACGAGGCAGTTTCCTGACCACAATGCGCAGCACGCGCGCGCCTGCCCCCCCCCCCACGGTAAGGCTCGCCTCCCTCCCCCCCGTCCCCCCGAGGCCTCTGCGCCTCTCAGTGCGTGAACTGCTCATTTGGGTTCTCGCCCACTTTCTTCAGGTACAGCCTGTACTTTTGTAGGTGGCTGGCCACGTTCTCTCCTGCACGTAGCACAGCCCACCAGAGGCAGCGTGTGCATGTGCGTGTGAGAGGGGTGTGCGTGTGAGTGGAATGTGTGGGTGTGGGTGCGTGTGCGCGCAGGCGATGTAGGGTGTCCTGTAATCTGGAGGTGCCTGACCGTGTTTCCCCCTGCGCACTGCGCAACCCACCCAAAGCCCACAAGGGAGGAAGCCAATCGGCCCAGCCCACCTTCAGGGTGTGAGCGCAGCCTAGGGGTCCCGCACCAACAAACCGGCATAGCACACTGGCATATCCCGACCGCACACTGGCATATCCCCACTGCACACTGGCAAACCGCAGCCTGCAGGTCCCACTGCGCACTCCGCTCCCCCCCTCCCCACCACACACACACATACACACCCACACCCACACGCACGCACGCATGCGCTCACACGCACACACACACACACACACACACACTCGAAAGGGCACAAACAGGCACAAATGCACGCACGCACGCATGCGCTCACACTCAGACTCTGCACATCTGTGTGCATGCCCCGAAAACAAACAGAGGACGCCCTTCGTCTCTCATCGGGGGGCCTCCGTAAAGCAAAAGGGGGCACGGGCGCGCCCTCTGAGAGACATGATCTGACCCCGGACCTCACGCAGCGCTACCTTGCCTACCCAAACTAGATGAATTCTCTCACGTGTGAGCCTGGCTACCTCACATGTGCAAGCCTAGTCAACTCGCGTGCGAGCCCGGCTACCACATATGTGCGAGCCTAGTCGACTCACGTGCGAGCCCGGCTACCACACATGTGCAAGCCTAGTCCATTCACGTGTAAGCCCGGCTACCACACATGTGCAAGCCTAGTCGACTCACGTGTGAGCCCGCCAATGTCCATCAGGTCCAGGATCTTGCGTGGCACCGCCTTGTCGACCCCTAGCTGGTTGACGGCCTGTAGCATTTGAGATGCGCAGAGGCACGCGATTAAGGGAGCTTGGCGAGCTGGCTTGTGTACGCGTGTGCATACGTGGCTGCAGTATATGAGATGCGCCAGGGCACGCGAGTAAGGGAGCTTGGCGAGCTGGCTTGTATGCGTGTGTGTGCGCGTGCGCGCGTGCGCACGTGCGTGTGCATTTATCCACGCGAGTGCGTGTTTACGCGGCGCTGCTTGCGCGCAGGCAGCTGCTTTTGTGTTTGTATGGACAGCTGAAGGTCAAACAAGCTGGGGCGTGCGTGATTGACCAATGGACGGCGGCGTCAACAAAGGCCAACTTGGAAGGCGGGCGAAAAAAGGCTGTGCACACGCTGAAAAGGCCGGAGTGCGTGTTTGCGCGTGTGTGTGCGCATGTGTGTGCAGTCGTCTGGGGGAAGACGCATACGTCAACAGAGGGGCGACATAGTACCGCACGCAGGGGTGCTGATTGAACGTGAGTGGCGGGATGGGGTGCTCATGCTCAGCGCCGCACGCACACCCTCTCTCGCCGCGCTTGAACACATTTTGCAGGATTGCTGCAGCAGTGCGAGTGCACACACTCTTTCTGTGTGTGCGCACACTCTCTCTGCGCGAGCGCACCCTCCCCCGCTGCACTCACGTTCACAAATTGCTGGTGCATGTCCATGGACCAGATGACGCGGGGCTTTTTGGATGCGTTGCCCTCCTCAACCCCCTCACTGCGCAAGGAATGAAAAGGCGCAGCGCGCGTGAGCGAACGAAGCACTACCATGCAAACATGTAAACACACACGCACGCACACACGCACACATACAGGCACGCAGGTGGGCAGGCACACCACATGCCTCGCACCCCGTTCTGCGCGCAGCGAGTAGCGCTCCCCAGCAGCCCCGTGCACTGGGCACACAAGAGTCGTGTTGTCATCATGTTGCACAAGCTCTCACTCGTGCGCTGCTGGCCTGCACGCAACAACCTCTGCCACAAGCCAAACAGCCTGAAGACCGGAGGCTGACGCTTCACCCTGAAATTCAAAACTCAGGCACGCGTTGCTCCCTGCGCGCAAGGCGAGCGTTGGTCACACTCTGCCCTGCGCCGCTAGATCATCCTGCTTCCCTCTTGATGCGCGTTGCTCCATGGCGCACGCAGGAAGGCCATCCCATTAAGTACAGGTAGGAGTATAGGCAAGGATCCCCCTGAGCTGGGACGTGAATAAGCGGGCACGAACATGCCCCTACCTCCTGGGCCTGTCCCAGCCCAGCAAGCTGCGCCCTGACCAATGCCAGCACCCCAATTCCAAAAGCGCATGGAGGCCTCTGGCTGTTGGGGTGCTGTTTCGTGGCACGATCTGCAACATGCAAGTGCGCTTTGGCCTGCGCTGCTCGACCTTAAGCCACCTGCAGCATCCCAGAGAGAGTCCAGAGACAGCATCCCAGAGAGAGTCCAGAGACCTGCAGCATCCCAGAGAGATTCCAGAGACTCATCCCAATCGCCCGCCCTGCACAAAGCCCATGTGGTGTACTAACTACACACAGCGCCCACATGGCGTACTAATTGCGCAAAGGCCAGGCCCAGCTCCCTGCTGGCCCCTGCTGCCCCGCCCCTCCCTACCTGTCCTTGCGTTTCTTGTGGCTGGCCTTGGCGGATTTGCCGCCCTTGGATGGCTTCTTGGACGCATGCGTGGGCGGCGGGGGCGGCGCGATGGGCATCTGCGGCGGCGGCTCGCCCTGCAGCCCCTGCTGCTGCTGCTGCTGCTGCTGCTGTGGCGGCAGCCTGTGCGGCGGCTGCGGCTGCAGCGGCTGGGAGCTCTGGATCATGGGCGGGGGCGGCGGGTAGGCGGGCAGCTTAGGGGCAAGCTGGGCGGGGGCGTGCCCCATGGGGGGAGTGGGCCCTGTGTCCATGGGCATGGCCCCCAAGAAATCCGGGTGCGCCTGGTCTGGGTGCCCGGCGGGTAGGCTCACCAGCGGGGGGTCGCCCTCATCCATGCTCAGGTCGTCGCTGCAGCACACAAGGCGGCGGGCGGCGGCGGCGGTGAGTGCAGGGCGTGCTTTTGTGCGCCGAGCATGCTTGCGCAACTTGGCGGGCTCATTTGTCCCAAGGATACAGGGCTCATTGGGCTTGAGCCTAGCTGCCCTTTTGTGGCAGGCAGGCACACATCGCCCTCGCTGCCCTTTGGAGGAGGGCACACCTCCCCCTAGCTGCCCTTGTTTGGCAGGCACACACGCCTAGTCCTCACCTCTTTACACTCATGCTTGCCCTACATGCAAGCACGTGCACAGATGCACGCACACAACCTCACTTGCGCAGCACACACGTACGCATACATGCCTTACACGCACGGGGGAACACACACACACACACGCACACACGCACACACGCCGCCTGTGTGGGCATTCAGGGGCACAAGCATGCCCTACAGCGGCTACCACCACACATGCATGGCCATGCCTTTCTTTTCACGTTCATGCACAGTTTCGTGTGCGCGCACTTACCGAACACATGTGCCGGCATGGGAGCCCTAACACACAGCAAATACATGTGCCGGCATGCGAGCCCTAACACACAGCAAATACATGTGCCGGCGTTCACTTTCTAAATACATGTGCCGGCATGGGAGCCCTAACACACAGCAAATACATGTGCCGGCGTTCACTTTCCGAACACGCCAGCACCGCTGCCCCGTCTCCTCTCCCGCACACCATTGTTGATATTGATGCCTGTCGCACGCAATGCGGGGGGTACGCTGTGTGCTGTAAGGGGCTACCGTGCAGGAAGTGCGGGGGGCGGACCGACCGGAACTGGCGTCAATATTGATTGCAAGCACACGCGCCGAGGTCCAGCACAGCGCACCCCCCGCCCTTCCTGCGCGCGCCACTATCACAAGAACGCCAGCACACACAAACCAGGCACCAAATGATGCACGCAGGGCGCGGGAAAAGGCACAGCGCGGCACTGTAGGCCGGGGACACCTTGCCCCGGAGTGCACCGTTTGCCAAGCCGCGACCACCGGCGGGGTCCCCGCGAACTGCGCAGTCCAGCCACCAATACCTTATGATTCAACGATGCGCTCACACACAAAATCGCCCATCTTCGAAACGGGAAAATTACACCCTCTGCAGTGCACAGAGCACACCCTGCTGTGTGCATCGACCAACTGAACACCCTCTGCAGTGCACATAGCGCCATGCACCGCACGCAGAGCCACGCACTCGCTGCTGTCGATGCCCACAGGCTCCATCTCCAGCCGCCGGCGCATGACGTGCTGCCACATGTTGCGCAGCTCCTCGATGCGGACGGGCTTGATGAGGAAGTCTACCTGCTCGCATGCACCAATTTTTGTTGCAGGGTGCCCTGACGGACATTTTGTTGCAGGGTGCCCTGACGGACATTTTGTTACAGGGTGCCCTGACGGACCAGGCCACCTGAAGGACCGGCCCCATTAACAGGAGCACTGAGGAAGCATGCCCACCAAATAGGCCTAGTTGACCCTGCCGCAGGTGAGGCTGCTATGTTGTGCGCCGCCTCAACTGACTGGCACTGACCCTTTGGGCGCAAACGACGCGATCCGAGTTGCAGCAAAAGGGAGCGGGCGGCGCAGTGGAACTGGACGCGTGGCCAGGAGGGAGTATTGGGCGGCAAGCGTTGTGACAAGGACGGCGCACATGTGCCTCACGTCTTGGTGGGCATCCCGTGGGGACTGGCACACAAAGCATGCACGCCCAAGGGCGTGAAGTGAGGCTGGGGACGGCCACGGGCACGCTGTGGACGTACGTGCCTGCACTGCAATGCAGGACCACAGCACCCTCACCGCTCCATGGGTCACGCCACGCAGCACGGTCTCCGTGTCACCGTTGCCAGAGATCATGATGACGGGCAGGTCCATCTCCAGACCCACGATCTGCAGGGCAAAGGTGGGCAGGCCCGAAATGAGAGGGTATGCAAGTGCCCACAGGCCCGTGATGAGAGGGCATGCACGTGCCCACAGGCCCGTGATGAGGGGGTATGCAAGTGCCCACAGGCCCGTGATGAGAGGGCATGCACGTGCCCACAGGCCCGTCAGCTGCACATGCGGGGCAAGCCTGGGGGCGCTCACACCCCAAAGTACCTCAAGACCAGCACGCTGTGTTCTGCAGCCTCACTTGGAGCCCCCAGCATACTGGGCTAGCGAACCTCGCTTGAGACCTTGCTTGCCAACCTTACTTGCCAACCTTGGACCTCACACAAATGAGGTATACGAGCAATCCGCGCAGCAAGTTCCGCCGGGCTCTCCCAAGCTCAGACCAGCAAGCTCCAAACGCAAATCAAACCAACAGGCAGCCAGCCAAGGGGAGACAGGGAAGACAGGCAGGCAGCATTGCCTTCTCTCCAAATGACCCATGGGCCCAATTGGAGCACATGCAGCCACGCTCTTCAGCGTTTGTGGGCCCAATGCATCAAACGTGGTTTATCAGTCAGTGGGCAATGCGCGGCCGATCTATTCGAATCGAACAGATCCCAGAGACAATGGAGCTGTTCTCTCAAGCAGTGCTGCTGTGTGGGTTCAGAGCAGAGGTGGGTTGTTGCTCTAGGCGCAAAGCACACTGCGCCTTAAAGGTGTGCAAGCTCTTAACAGCCCTGCCGCGCGCACACATGCATGCACTTAAAATAAGTGCATGGCTCATACCTCTAACAGCTTGAAGCCATCCATGTCTGGCATCATCACGTCGCAGAGCACCAGGTCAAAGCCATCTGGCTGGCTGCGCAACAAGGCCACGGCGCTTGTCCCGGAGGTGCAGGAGGTCACTGCGTACTGGCACATGCGCAGCATCTGCTCCAGGACACGCAGCACCTAAGACAAGCGCGAGCACAGTGCAATGCGTACAAGGTTATGCTTCCTGCAAAGCTGATGCCTGGTGCACATGTCAGGCATGACAAGGGCATCTTACAGAACCTTGCACTTTCACCTGCATGTGCTTGCGCGCGCCAGGGAGTGACGTTGCTAGCACGCGCATGCACAACCTGTTGCTTGGTCGCGCGCGTGCGACAGATGTCTTATCAAAATGCGTCATGGTATGCACCAGGGACCACCTCTCAGCTTGAGCAAGCTCCGTAAAGATTTCTTGCTCTAAGCAAGCTGAGAGCGTGAGTCTGTTACAGGTATCTGGTGCGTGCCAGCTTAGGCAAGGACAAGCTTATCTTGTGGCTTTGATAGTATCAGGAGCTGCGGTGCCATGTATGCGCGTCCAGGGCTTGCTTGCAGCTGAGGAAAGTGGGAGCTGCCTGTGCAGCAGGGCACACATCTGGCTGAGATGTCCAAGAAGATGAGTGGCACATCAATCAAGATGCTGGCCCTACCACGGCGTCGTCGTCGACCAGCAGAACTCGAAGCCCAAGCGCAGGATTGCTCTCACATCCTAATTGCTGATGCTGTTGCTGCTGCTGCTGAGGAGGAGGCTGGTGCTGCGTCCCGCCAGCCAGCGAGGGCGTCCCAACTAGGGGAGCTGCTCCCGATAACGGGAAAGAATTTGGCAGATGCTGCTGCTGCGGTTGCGCGAAGAATGACTGCTGCTGCTGCGGGAGAGAGGTGGGGGCCGCTGGGGCAGAAAGCAGCGTGTCTGCAAACAAGTCTTCATCGAACAAATCTCCAAGGAAATCATCCCCGTCGTCCATCGTTTACATTTTTTCTCAAGTATCCTCCCTCCCCTTCCCTTTAGGACCTGAGCACAGATATTACATTTAAGGTGAAAATATATTTTCTATCTCTTCACTTATATAAGTGTTCGAACTCCTGTGTGAACTGCTTCTTCCTACTTGGTAGTCTGTTCCTCGACAGGTGCCCCTCGCCATGTGTGATGTAGAAGGAAGGGCATCAGACGTAATGGATAGGCTGGAGACAGCCAGGTAGGTGCTGCTAGAGAGATCCCAGTGCACTTCCTGTTTGCACATGGCAATGCCAATACTTAAAGCCCTTTTTACTTGCCAGTCCCTAAATGAATGGCATCCCATCTGTATGCACTCTTAGATTTCTTACTGCAATTTCGCGTCACCTTTGGCGAATCAGCTCACAGTGTTCTGATTAAAAGGCTACTGCACTGCTTGTGTCGAGGCACGTTGTTTCTGACATGGGCTTTGGAGACTGGTAGCCCCCTCTGTTGTCCAGGCACATAAACATCACGGAAACATTCTGCCAATGTCCCCATCCTTTCACAGACTGGCATCTGGGGATGTCACTGCATTCGACTGCTACTCAAAAGATGTGAGGGAGCCGTTCCGTGCTTGTGTAACTGCACTAGCAGACGCCATTCAAAGAATGTTCACAGACATGCCCTCTGGCAGCATAGCAGGTAGGCTGCGCTCAGCCGACCATAACCGCAGTGGCGTGCACAAATGATCTCAGCCATGTGATCGCCCTTGTCCATGCCTGCTCCATTCTCACTAGAACAGCATGTATGCGCAGTAAGTTTGCCAAACTGTGTGCCAACTTGCCAAAATACATGGGGTATTCACACGATTTTCCCCAGGGCCGCTTGTCCAGCGCTGCCCCGGCAGTCGCTGCGCTCTGCTGGTGCATGTGACATGCCATGGAAGCAAAGGACCCAGGCATGTCAGATGCAATACGGACAAGTGGGCATGCTGCAGCCCATACTTTACAGGCGCCAGAAATTGCTCGCCTGTGTTCATCTGCTCAGCAGCCCTTTTCATTCAGCCGCCCTCTGGCTCTCCTTCTGACCCCCGGAAGTTGGCCCCTTGAGCCACCCTCTGGCCGCCAGAGGGTGCCGCACCGCACCACTGGAATGCAGCGGTGCACTGAAGTGCAGCAGTGCACTGAAATGCTGGTGTGCTCTTCTAGCCACCACTATACGATGCTCATGGTTTCACTGCTGCAGGTTGCACACCCAGCGGCCGCATTGATACAGTGGCGCATGTGCAGCCGCACTCCCATGTTGTCAGCGGTGCGAGCTGAGTAATCGCGTCATCTTGGTACATACTTGGCAGCATCAAATTGCCAGGGATGCCCCCTTCACAGATGTGCGGCTGCTGACTCCAAATATGCATACCTGGTGCAGGCAGCGCACAGCAGATAGCCGGACCTGTGGCGGCGGTGAAGGAGGCGGCTGCGACGCAGCGCAGCGCACAGCTGGAGCGCCTTGACAAGGCGTTGTGCCAGCTGGCGCGAGCCGTTGCAGGTGCGCATGCACATGCGCGCGCGTGCACTTGCGCGCGTGAATGCATTCCTTAGTGTGAATATGTGTGCATGTGTTTGTGCATGTCGGTGTATGAGCACAAGCTTGTCTATTCAGCGCGTGAATGGCAGCCTTGCGTCATGCTCCACTGTAGCCTTCAGATGGTTATGATGACAAGTCTTCGCATGCAGCCTTGAAGTCCTCTCAGTGGCACTTCTGGGCTGTCCTAGCCACTCTGTAGAGCCAGACAATCTGCTTTCTACATTGACCTGCGTGTCTTCCTAATAGAGCTAGAGAAAAGCCCTTGGCAGCGCTGGATAATCTGGTCTTTTATATTGGCTTGCGTGTACGCCCTGCAAGCTGAGCAAGATGCTGCGGCCGCGTCAGGCCATCCATGGAGACAACTACGCTGACGTGCGTCTGCTTTCCCAGGGAGGTGCAGAGGCAAAAACAGAAAGGTGGCCATTAATGCACGCAAGAGTGGGGTGGCCGCCCATTTAGGCACTGATCTGCATCTGCTCTCTCCACAGGGGCTCTGCAGGGGCAGAGGCAAGAAGGGAAGGGTGGCCAAATGCCCCAGGAGTAGGGTGGCCATCCATTCAGGCACTTACCGATGTCTGTGCTTGCAGGAGATTCTGTAGGGAACAGCCGAGTGGAGGCCCTGGAGACTCTGGTTGGTCAGCTGCAGGTGGGCCGCGCATTGCAAGAGCTGTGTGTGTGTGTGTGTGTGAGGGGAGGATAATATGCACGACAGGCTGTGTATGTGTGAGGGGAGAGCTGTGTGTGTGTGAGGGGAGGATAATATGCACGACAGTGGCTGTGATGTAACTTACAGGTAGCTTGGAAAGGTTATGATGCAAAGCGGGCGCTGCGGGGGGAGGGGGG
>LKMJ01004651.1_pt1 | contig 12948 bp, 15 predicted proteins | sample 643391 | NCBI WGS metagenome assembly LKMJ01 (sample SAMN04112250, study PRJNA286221) | soda lake metagenome | biome: soda lake; feature: Kulunda Steppe; material: water; isolation source: sample PL-Br10 brine of Picturesque Lake | place: Russia: Kulunda steppe | collected 2010-07
CCCCCCCAAATCACGCTCACATGCTGCTCCAGCTCGCGCATCATGGCCGCAGCCGGGGGGAATGGACAAGGCCTGAGTGTATACACTGCCCCTGAGCTGCTGCCCACAAGGATGTGAGGGTACGCTGCTGAGCATGGCGCTGCAGGCAGCAGCGGCTGCTTGCCCAGGCATGGCTCCTCCTCTTGCTCAGGAGGCAGCAGGACTAGCTGATTGAGGCCCGCGTCCTTGAAGTTGAAGAACCCAATGGTCTCCAGCTCACGCACAGGCAGCGCCTGGTGGTGCTGCGAGGCCTGCGGCGCGGCAAATCCCCCAGTGTGGAGGGTGAAAGGGACAAGCACGCGCTTGCACACCAGCGCCTTTTGGGGGGCTTGCACCGTGTGCATAAAATCTTAAGTCTATGCAGGGACTTAGGCCATGAAAGACTCATCGGAGCGCAATGCCTACCCCCAGTGCAGGGAAAGTGCGAAGCTGCAGGGTGGCTTTGCCTACTGCAAGGTTTTGTGTGACCAATCATTTCATCACTGTTTGGAGGTGCCAGGGGAATTGCATACACTTGATTTTCATCAATGCCCATTGCCTAGAAGACGCGCTATGGTCCAAATATGAACAGGTGTGAGTGTGCCATAGCCCAATTTGCAGAGCAGGATGTCAGCCAGTTTGCGGTGCAGATGTGCAACACAGGAGGCCGGGAAGGATTCGCTGCCCAGGCCAGCAGTGCAGGCCAGGAGGCCAGGGGCAGGGTGCAGTGCAGGCAGGCAGTGGGTGGCAGTGTGGTGGTATGCCCTTGCAGTGGAACAGGTCAGGAGGCTAGGAGCAGGGCGTAATGCAGGCGGGCAAGGGGTGGCAGTGCAGATGCGCGCCCTTGCAGTGGAACAGGTCAGGCGGCCCGGAGCAGGACACAGTGCAGGCAGGCAGTGGGTGGCAGTTTGAGGCACACCTGGGCAACGGAAGAGGTCAGGAGGGCAGGACAGGGGCCCAGGGAAGACCACCTTGGGGACGCGAGGCGGAGATCAGATCTGACACACACATGAGCACTAGCATGCTAGGTATGGCACATGCGGGCTTGGCAAAGCACTGTGCAGGCGGACTGGGCATACGGCATGCACGCCTCTCTCGCACCTGCAGAAAAGCGAGGGCGCCCGTCCTGTCCACCACGATGAGGATGGCCCTGGTGTGTGGATGTCCCGGCCCTGGTGTGCATGTGTGTGTGTGTGTGTGTGTACGCGCGCTTGTGCACGTGCGTGCGCGTTATGGCCCTGGTGTGCAGGCGAGCTAGTCCAAAACAATGAATCATGGGCATGCAAAGTTTTCTTACCTATCATGATAATTTTTTTCCTCTTACGCCCCTGGGTATGCGTGTGCACCCACGTGCACAAACACATCAGCATGTCCCCAATTCCACATTTTTCTGCATAGCGCCCGCGCTTGCAATTATGGTCATGCGCAAGCCTCCTTAGGGCTTCACCTCAAAGCACAATGGTTTGCTGCCCATGAGTACAGCCACATCCCCCCTAGATCAATCAACGTAAGCATATTTGGCAGCTGCCAAGACACACACACACTTTAAGGGCGGCAGCACACGCACATGTCAAACAGGCGCACAGCAACACAAACACATGTGAAACACCCAGCACACCAGCAAAGGACGGACAGCATGTCAGGAAGCTGCAGGAATCTTGATTCAGTCCTACCAGCCACTGCAGGGGCTTTCTGCTTTGCTGCAGGCGCTTGGGGCATGATGGCCATTGCCGTCACTGGACGAGGCAGTGCATCGGCTGCCACAACCTGAGGGAACAAGGTGAACGCGCGAGGCGTGGCAGGGACATTGCAGGCGTGGCGGGCATGCAAAACAGAGTACGGGACTGATGTGTCGAGTGGGGTGGGTGCACAGGAGGGGCACTGGCCCATGTAAGAATTTGGCGCAAAGCAGGCTGGGCGTATGGGAGGGAATGGCTTATGTAATTCGAGATTAAGCTTGGAGGCACTGCGCTATGTGTGTTGTGCTGAGGGTCACTAGGCATGTGCGCACATGCATGCGTACACACAAACAGCTCTCCAGCACCGAAGGGCAGCCGGCATGTACACAGTTTCCCACACAGGATACAGGCCATGCGCTGTGCACACAAACACACCACACATCCAAATAATATGCACACCCTTATGAGGCCCCTGAAAATGCCCCCATGCACGGCCCTTATAAGGCCCCATGCAAAGCCCTTATAAGGCCCCATGCACGGCCCTTGTAAGCCCCCATGCACGGCCCTTATAAGGCCCCATGCACGGCCCTTATGAGGCCCCATGCACGGCCCTTGTAAGGCCACATGCACGGCCCTCATAAGGCCCCATGCACGGCCCTTAAAAGGCCCCATGCACGGCCCTCACAAGGCCCATGCACGGCCCTTAAAAGGCACCATGCACGGCCCTTTAAAGGCACCATGCCACATTACATGAATGTGGAAAGCAGGATTGAGCTGCAGACTAGCAGCACAGACCTAGCAAATTTGCGCCTGCAAGGTAAGTGCTGCATCAGGGCCCTTTGCACCTCACTGAGGACACATGTTGGATCATCCTTAAGCACCCAAAGCTAGAGGGAAGATCCATCGCATCGCAAATCACGCGGGTCACATGCATTGGAGTAAAGAGCCAGGGTCCCCATCCCAGGCGGGCCCCAACACTTCCCCCCCACCACCAGCAGCACCAGAAAGGCATTTTTGTGTAAACAAGCACCAGCTTCAGCGCAGCAATGTGTTGGCAAGCTGACAAAATGAGCAAGCATGGAAAGCAGGCCCTGAAATTAATCAATCTTCATACAGGATTTGAGCTTCCAGACCTGCATTCTCTTGCACCCCAAATGGTGTTCCCGCATCCGCGCAAACACATTCACTGCTGACAACTTTCCAGGGGGCGTGCAAGTGAAATGCATGTGTGCATGCACATGTGTGTGTGTGTGCGCGCGTGCATGTGCATGTGCGTGCCGCGCACCCTCCAGGCCTGCATGTCCTCGCTCCTTCCTGAGTAGCTGTACAGAGTCACTGAGTGCAGCCCATCCGCAGCACCAATGAGGCCTCGGGCTCCGCAGCAAGCGAGGTGGGTCACAGGGTTGCGTGTCCAAGTCCACCTGTGCAAGCATCCAAGCTTAAGGTTCAGGGCACCTTTGCTAGAGAAGCAAGTGCCTCTACAACCTACATAAGCAAGCGCGTGAAGGAAGGAACTACATGCGCACTTGGCATGTGTATGCATATGCGCTCTCTGTATGAACGTGCGTGTGCGCTTGTGTTCCTGTTTGCTCCTGTGCACTCTTGCTTGCGCGCATTCCCCTGTAATTAATACCTGTTTGAGCGCATACCCTTGACCTGTGGCGCACTGCATATCCAAGCCAACCCAGTGAGTGGCCCTGGTCATTTCTTGATTTTCTCAATGCGCAGCAAGACCCTTTCCAAGTGTCACAATTAAAGTGTGCACGCCGCTGTTTATTAGGCCACCTTCTTGAGTTAAATCTTCTGGGCACCAGCTTTTTGGTTCTAATCTGCTGGACACCGCATGTGAATAGCTCCAATTATGCCTTGCCTCCTGGCCAGCTCATGCAGGGGGTGTCCCTGCTCTTGGCCACTGGCTCACACACTCAGCCCTCTCCAGCCTCCTTCCTTGTGCCTGGAGCAAATGGGGCGCTCTACTAACACCACCACCTTGGCTAGGATTTGAACAGGCAAAGCCTACCCTTTATCACTTTCAATGCCTCCTTCATTGCTTGGTACGCCTTATCTGCCCGGTGAGCCTACTCTCCTGGAACCAAGGACAAGCCAACTCCCCACTCACGCTGCTCCTGGAAGCAAGTCACCTTTGCGTGGGCCAGATCAGGCCAGTTTAATCAGTCAGCCAACCAAGTTGAACCAACCAGGTCAACCAACCAAGTCCAACCAATCAAATAACTGGCCTAACAGGCCAGCCAAGCCAGTCAACTAGCTGACCCACCCTTCTATTAGGAGCCTACTCTTGTTAAACTTTTGGCACGCGTAAGCAAACGAGTGAAACCAGCTAAGCAGTGGACCCACCCTTCTTTCACAAGCCGCCGTTTTTTCAGCTTGAAGCAGGCAAGGCGGCGGCCCACAGACGCAACGAGGCTGCGGCTACGGAATCCACACACCTGCAGCAAGTAGGCAGCAGCGCAATGCAGTGATTGTGTTGTGTGTGAGCAGTGTTTGTGTCGTGTGTGAGCAGAGGTGGTGCTGTTGGCTGTGTGCTGAGCCCGCTGCACATCTTGCCAGCTTGTCTACTTGGGTTAGTTGTATTACAATCTAGGGTCCAGCGTGCCATGGCTGGTGAATCCCAACCCTGCCATAAGCTGACCTTGCCCAACATTCCAACACGCCGCAGCTGCTCAATGCCTCACATCTGTCACAATGCGTTCACACATCTGTCACAATGCGTTCACACATCTGTCACAACGCGTTCACACCACGAGGCCAGGCCTTGCATCTACAGCAAACCCATGAGGCTAAGCCTTGCATCTACAGCAAACCCATGAGGCCAGGCCTTGCATCTACAGCAAACCCATGAGGCCAGGCCTTGCATCTACAGCAAACCCATGAGGCCAGGCCTTGTATGCAGTATTGACGAGCCTTGCACCGGTCATGTTCAATCTTAGACTCGGAACAGGGCCTTGAAAGCCTGGGCTAAGACAAACAGGAGCAGCCAGCGCCACGGACCACGACTTGACGGGCGCTGCAAGCAACACATGGATGGGCACAGCGTGCCTTACACAGCCTGGCCACACCAGCGGTCAGCAGCACCCACCGCCCACACAGCTGCATCCAGCCGGACGTGCGCCACCTCCTCCACCAGCACGAGTTCAGGCTGCAGTGCTATTGCGGGTCGAAGACCACCAAGTGGATCCTCTCCCTGCTGTTGCTGCTGCTGCTGCTGATGATGATGATGACAATGATTGCTGCAAGCGGCCACCGGTGTGCCACGTTGATGTGGCGGTGGCGGTGCGGGCTTGATCTGGAGCAAGCGGATCACTCCCTGGCATGTTGGCGAGCCCTCGTGTTGGGGCTGTGAAGGCAAGGGTAGGCACGTTTGATGATAAGATTGGCCCAGTCACAATTTATTTGATTGTTATTGGTATGGCATACCCTGGTGGCACCAGCCCTGCGGTCAAATAGATTCAACATATCCTGTAGGCGGGTATTTCATTTGGAAGCTGCGAGTTTACCTAGAGGTGACCACCTGTTTGGCAAGTCTTGGTGCTGCGTAATGAGGGATGTTATGGCAGGATGCCCTCATTGGCAGGGCTATGTTGGCTTAACTTAAGAACTTCAACAGAACAAGGCAAACAAGAAAATATGGAAAGAGATAATGTGATTGTGGTTGCATGTAACCTCTGTTGCAATTGTAGTTGCATGTAACCTCTGTTGCTGCGGCCTGGTTCAAAACAGTCACAGGGGAGCATCTCCAAAAATGCAAGGATCCTCTATTTTTTACAATGCAGGGTTCGTGCTAGGAAGCCATTGGTTGAGTAGAAGATAAAGAAGAGAAGGAAGAAGGATTAAAATGAAAATCTGCTGTAGCGGCGTGCATTGTTGCAACCCACTGGGCAGGCTGTTGGGAGAAACCAAGGCATGGGTGCAAGAACAAGGCGGTGCTCTGCATGTCAGGTTGGGGTTTACTGCCAGCCAAATCATTCAGCTGGTTGGTCTGTCATTGGTGACCGCCAGCGGACATTGTCCGCTTAAGAAACAGAAGAATGTCAAGCAAATGCCAATCAGGCACATAATCATGCTTGGAGGGATGCATTGTGTAGGCAAGAGTGCTGCTGGGCAGCATGACTTCTTGCAGGGCGCCCTGCCAAGCTAAAGCGGTACAAGGTGAGGTCGAATTGCTGCAGATCCTGACAAAAAAGAGTGCTCTTTGACGCAGGGCTGCAGCTGGGGGTCAGAGAGGATTGACAGCTGTGGATTTAAAGGGAATAAGAGCTCGAGACAGGGGATTGGATTGAAAGTAAGCATAAGAAAGCAAACACAATTCACTTGTAGTTTAATCCTCCTGGATCCCTTTGTCCACATGCCCCACAGGAGCTTACAGACATTACGGGATCCAGCTGCAACTTCATTTCGTGGTCTTTTGCAGGCCTTCAAGCATGCCTTGTTATGGTTCATTTAATTTTTTGTAGGCCCACATTGCCTGAAAACTAAGCAGACCCTTCCACAGAGCAGGGATGTTACAGGAGAGAAATGATGGGCTGGTTCGCCCACACACAAGTGTGCAGCACCAAGTGGGGCCCACACACAAGAGTGCAGCACTGAGTGAGGCCCACACACAAGCGTGCAGCACCGAGTGAGGCCCACAGAGTTTCTTTGTGGAACGTAAAAGCGCAGCATATGTCGGAGGAGAGGAAAAGGAACACAGGTACTTATTTGATGCATCTCTTTAGCCTACTAGAACCTCTGCACGTCCTGCTGTGTGCATGATCTGGGCCTCAATGTCCTCAATGCCTTCCAGGAGCAGAGGGACCCAGCGACACATGCTCAAGAAAGCAGCAAACGTGGCCCCTTTGGGAACATTGCAAGGCACAAATTGCCACATGATCAGCACGCAAGTGCAGAGGTGACCCTGCGGACGGCTCTGTTGTAGCCCATGTGACCAAGCTACTGTGCAACTTGGATACTGACTCGCACACATGTGTTTTGATCACATACACTGCTCAGCGATGATCTCTTTGTGCCGCACCTGCTGCGTGGGCGAGCCCTCCTCCACTCGTGCGCCGAGCACGACAAGCTGCACCTTGTAGGGCCCCTGCGGCTCAGCCGCCGCAGCCGCTGCAGCCGCCGTGGCGGCCATAAGGTCTGGTGCGTGGGGGGGCATGGTATTTGAGGGGCCTGCAGGGGGCCCCGATGCTGCCATGACGCCGTCGGCCCCTGCAACGGTCCTGCCTTCCGGCAGCACCCCCTCGCCCTCAGCGCCTCCGTCCCCACCTGCTCCGTCTGACGCTCCACCTGCCGCGCCCACTCCCCCTACTCCACGCGCTGCGCCACCCGCTGTAACCAATCCCTGTGCTCCGTCTGCTGCACCCCCTGCCGCTGCGCCCACTCCCTCATGCACGCGACCTGCAGGCCCTGCCGCACTGCTGGGGACTGCGTACCACAGGCTGGCCCTGCCAGCGCTGCCAACGTCTCCCTCTGTTGCGGTGTCTGCCCTGCTGCTGGCGGTTGGAGGGGCTTGTTGCTCACCCAGGGCCCTCCCGCCGCTGTCAATGAAGCCGCCTGAGGGGGCAGTAGTCGCCTGCAGCGCTGGGCCTGTGCCCCAGGCTCCCGCACCACTCGACGCAGCCCGCCCCCAGCCGGAAGCAACCGGCCCACCCAGCGTGGCAGGCCGCGCCTGGTGGCGTGCGTGTGCGCGAACAGGAGCAGGGGTGGTGATGGTGACGGTAGCGTGGGCGGATGCAGCAAGGGGCTGTGTGTTGGGGGGGGAGGGTTCCTGCTCGTCTATGTCCAGGAGGCCGGCGGGGCGCCTGCGCGCGACAAAGAGGGAGCAGGTTTAAAGAATGAAAGGGAGAGGTTGCATGGCAAAGGGTGGTACTTGGTGTGGTATCAAGTACATCATGGAACAGGTCGCACAACAAAAGGATGGAGGTGGGCTGGCCATGCCTGCCTTGTAAAAGGCCAGCAAACAACCCGTGGAAGAGCCTGGACACCCAGACAGGGGGCGCAGAAAAAAGGAAGGGGCTCAGGTTGTGACAGCCAGGCCAACAGCGCATGCACAGTGCTGAGGTGAAGTGGCCTCACACCAGGAGAGGGATAAAAAGCACAAAAGCCCACAGCACTTCGTCAGGAGCGTACCCCTCTGTCGGGAGCGTGCCGCTCTGTCGGGAGCGTGCCCCTCTGTCGGGAGCGTGCCGCTCTGTCGGGAGCATGCCCTCAGTCGGGAGCGTGCCGCTCGTGCCACAAAAGCCCAGCACTCAGTCAGAAGCGTGCCCCTCCGTCAGAAGCGTGCCCCTCCGTCAGAAGCGTGCCACTTGTGCCACAAAAGCCCAGTACTCGGTCAGGAGCGTGCTACATTGTGCTGCAGGCGTGCGCTCTTGCTGGCACAAGCAGCTGCCAATGTGAGCAGCACGCACGGGCACTTTGGCCACGCCCACACGCGCGCAAGTCCTTTTCACTAGCTGACGATTGCTGGCCCCTTCAAGCTGCTGGCAAATGTTGATGTGAGCAGCATGCACAGGCCCTTGGGCCATGCCCTCATGCGCTAACCCCAACCCTAACCCTAACCCAAGTTCTACCACTGTTTCAACAGCCGCAGGCATCTGGAGGCAAAGCTGCACCCTAACCTTCTGCCTGAGAGCGACACTGGCTTGTACAACATGAAGCTTGCACCATGAAGCTCGCAAAAGGTACACCATGAAGCTCAGACCCGCCCCCAGAAGGTGCGCATTTGCACGTCAAGAGAGGAGAAGTGGCTTCCTTACCTGCGCACATGGGGCAGCTTGGTCCCTCACCCTCTTGGCCCCTTACCTGCGCACATGGGGTGGCCCAGTCCTGTTGTCACTGTCAAAGCCCCCCTGCCCTGACACACGTCGCAGGTGGGCCTCTGCGGAGGCGCGCGCAAAATCCGCAGAGCGCGATCGCACCTGCCATTCAGAGCACACGAGGAGCAGAGGGAGATCACAAATAGATCAAAAGGAGTGCACACATTGTCATTCAGAGCGCACGAGCAGAGGGAGATCACAAATAGATCAAAAGGAGTGCACACATTGTCATTCAGAGCGCACGAGCAGAGGGAGATCACAAATAGATCAAAAGGAGTACACACATGGATCGGAGGGAGTGCACACACGGATTGGAGGGAGAGACAATGTGGACTAGGAGTGCACACATGGATCAAAAGGATTGAACACATGGATCAGAGGGAGTGTAACCGCGGATCAGAGGGAGTACAAATGCGGATCTGGAGGAGTGCACACATGGATCAAGAGAAGCGCACACATGGATCAGAAAGAGTGCACACATGGACCAAAGGGAGTGCGCGCATGGGTCAGATGGAGAGCAAGTGCGGATCAGGAGCGCACACGTGGATCAGAAGGAGTGCACACATAGATCAGAGGGAGTGCGCGCATGGATCAGAGGAGAGCAAATGCGGATCAGGTGGAGTGCACACACACATCAGAGGGATGCACGTACTTATTAAAATTAGCAAATGCGTGGATCAGAGGGAGCGCACACATGAACGAGAGAGTTTGCATAAGTGCGCGTCGGAGGGAAATCATACACGAATTAGTGGTAGTGCACACACCGATCAGAGGTAGTGTATTTGTAGATGTAACGGAGGGCATGCATGAAAATTGGAGGAAGCGTTCACACGCATCAGTGGGGGTAAATGCCAGGTGACAGACAAATCTATGCTTTATGCACGCGCACAGTCTTCAGAGCACGAGCGTACTCTGCAAGTGCCAACACACACACTGACCAGCAAAAGGGTACATGCACGCTGGGGTCAATAAAAGTGCACACCTGGTTTGCACAAAAGTGTGTGACTTGCACGTATATGTGCTCAATTCCATGGTACGCACTCGGCATGATTGCGCACAAATTACACGTACACAGAGCCTGTGTACACACGTACACAAGTACACTCACAAACAACATTCACCAGTGGACGCAAGCATGCGCAAACATAAAATGCACAGAAAGTGGCATGTACACGTACACAAAAGCACTCACAAACACCGTGCGCCAAAAGACACGCGCATATGCGCAAACGCAAAAACACACACAAAGCATGCAAGCACATGTACACATGGACGCTCACAAACAACATGCACTGACGGACACAAGTGCACGCGTGCGCACAATCACGCCCACACGCGCACACACACAAGCGCGTTCAGCTTGCGCACACCACGACCCTGCCACACTACCGTATGCGCTTGGCGCACCTCTGAGCAGCCCCTGGACTCTGCCTCTGCGTCCATCACCCGCCGTGCCATCTGCGCCGCCGTCGCTGCGCGCTCTACAGAGCTGGATGGCCCCTCCTCGCTGTCACTGCCATCCCCTCTTCCACCAGCGCCACCGTCCCTGCCCCTCCCTGCGGGGCTCCACTGCTGTGGCCTGCCAAAGGCGCCGCTGCCGCCGCCCTCGTCCATGCTGCGGTATGCTCGAGCCGCCGTGCCCCTCTCCCCCCAGGACCAGCCGACCCCACCGCCGGCAGCTGCCGCCGCTGCAAAGTGCGCCCGCGCGACGGCGGCGGATCGCGCGGCCGAGGCGCTATTACCCACCCCCTGCAGCCTGGCACCACCGCTCAAGCCGTGCCTGGCCGCTGCTGCTCCCGCACCCGCACCGCCGCTGCCACTGCTTGTTGCCGGGTTGTGCACATCTGCCGGCCTGGGCCAAGGCCCCGGCCATGCAATGCGTGCGTGGCTGCTGGCCTCGGCCGGCCCCACACCAGCGCGGCTATTCGCCCTCCAGCTCGCGCCAGTAGGGGTTGTTGCGCCTGCAAGGGAGGAGCTGGCTCTGCCTCCCGCTTGCTGGGCGTACCCCTCCTCCACTGCCTCCCCCGCTGCCCTTGAGACAGGCCCTGCAGCATGAGGAGCAGCTGCAGTTGCTGCATCTGCCCTGCGTGAGCTGCTCTGCTCGCCAACCTTGCCGGTGCCATTATCGCTGTCGCACGCTTCCTCCCCTTCCTCATCTTCCTCCTCAACCACAGCAGCGTCCTCATCTTCACCGCCCAACAAAGCCAGGCCATGTGACGTAGGGCCAGTGCTACCACTGCCGCCCCCCCGTAGTCGCCGCTGCAGCTGCTGCAGGGTGCGCAGGCAGCGCCGCAGCGGCCCTGCACGTTGCTCGGCCACGGTGCTGCCCATCCCGCCCTGGCCTCCTGCCCCCTCAGACCCGCACATGCCTTGCGCAGCACTGCCATGCGTGCCTTGCACAGGGCCTTGGTCTTCCAGGTGAGAAGGACCGCCCCCTTGGTGCAGGGACTCGCGCCCCTGGTGCACGGACTCGCACCCCTGGTGCACGGACTCGCACCCCTGGTGCATGGACTCGCCTGACCCGCCAGGCTGTGGCCCTAAGACCACCTGATCCCCGCCAGGCTGTGGCCCCAAGACCACCTGATCCCCGCCAGGCTGTGGCCCTAAGACAACCTGATCCACGCCAGGCTGTGGCCTTAAGACCATCTGATCCCCGCCCCGCAGTGCATGCGCACCGCTACAGCCCATACCCGCAGCGGCGCCGGGGGCAATCGTGTTGCTGCTTGGGCCCGCGCCCGGAGAACCTCGGTGGCTATTATAACCGAGGTCAGGGGGGGGCAGCCCACTGCACGATCCGCCTGTGTGCATGAGGCCTGGCTCCTCAACGCAGCCTGTGCTGCTCGGAGCCATGCCGCGCGTGGGCTGGCCTGCCGAGCCGCCACCATGCGCCACCTGGGGCGCATGCCCGGCGCGCGGCACGCTGCCCCCGCGCCTTGCTGCCACATCCACCGCTGCTGCTGCTGCGGCGGCGGCTGAGCCTGCGGTGAATGCGCTTGCAGCCCTTGCGCCATCGTCGGTCAGCTCGCCCCAGTACCGCATCCTGCGCCGTGCACCCGCCGGCCCGCTGCCTGCATCCACCTCTGCATCGGAGTCGATGTCCATAGCCCCTGCCGCCCTGCCCTCCTCCTCGGTCTCCTCTTCCTCCACCTCTCCGCCCCCAGCTCCCGCATTCCCAGGCCCCCCTGTGTGCCCGGCCCAAGCAGCACTTTCTGCTCTCATATCCCCCTGGGTATCAAGTCCTCCATCCCGGAGTGCAACAACGCCCGCCGCCCTGCCTTGCCGCATCCGCTCTAGCATTTGCGCCACGCGCTGCGGTCCGGCCTGGGGTCGCCACCCGGCTGGCGGCGCCCCCGCCCCTGTATTAGATGCCTCGGGCACAACTGCCCTTGCTGGCAACCCCTGCGCGTCTGCGCTGCCGTGCGCAGCCGCCGGCGGCTGCTCCCAAAGCGCCGCAGCCCCCGTCAGCAGAGGCTTTTTTGGATCCAGTGTTGCGGTCCAGATTGTGGCGGCAGTGACGACTTCGCCGAGCGGCAGGGGCAGACGGCCCAGGGTGGCACCAGTCTCCTGGTGCACGACTTGAACCTACATGCACAGAGGCGTGTACACTCAATGTGTGGTTCTGTGTGCATGTGATGTGTGTGTGTGTGTGCGCGCGCGCGTGTGTGTGTGTGTGTGTGTAGTGTGCAAATTCGAACCTTAATGCACAAATGTACATATACACGGTGTGTTGTTGTGCGTGTGTATGCGAGTGTGTGTGGTTGTGTGTGCACAACTTGAACCTACATGCACGGATGCAAGTACAGGCGGTGTGTGGTTGTGTGTGGTTGTGTGTGTGCGCGTGTGTGCGTGCGTGTGATTTTATGTGCACGTGCATGTGTGTGGTTATGTGTGCACGTGCATCTGTGGTTGTGTGGGTTTGTGCGTGCGTGTCTGCGGCTGTGGGAAGGGTGTGTGGGTAGGTGCATGCATGCACGTGTGCAATTATGCATGGGTATGCGTGTGCGTACATGTGCATGTGCGTTCATGTGCGTGTGCAAGTGTGTGTGTGTGTGTCTGCGCGTACGCGTGCACGTGTGTGCCCGTGTTTCAAAGTGCTGGCACCTTGGGCAGCTTCTATTACTGAACGCCTGGAACACTGCCCAGAGCTTTAACGCAGGGCTGGTAAGCGAGAGTCCCTGCCACAGCATCCTCCCTCGGAGCGAGGAGCAAGATTTTTACAGTGAGTCACAGTGGATCAATGTAACAGCAGGAGCCCCAGTCACAGCGTCCTCCCTCAGCACAAGACCCTGACACAGCACGAGTCCCTGCTACAGCGTCCTCCCTCAGCACAAGACCCTGATACAGCACGAGTCCCTGCTACAGCGTCCTCCCTCAGCACAAGACCCTGACACAGCACGAGTCCCTGCTACAGCGTCCTCCCTCAGCAC
>LKMJ01004652.1_pt1 | contig 12948 bp, 11 predicted proteins | sample 643391 | NCBI WGS metagenome assembly LKMJ01 (sample SAMN04112250, study PRJNA286221) | soda lake metagenome | biome: soda lake; feature: Kulunda Steppe; material: water; isolation source: sample PL-Br10 brine of Picturesque Lake | place: Russia: Kulunda steppe | collected 2010-07
GGCGGAACGCCGGCTTCTCCACCCGACGCGTGTAAACTACCCACCCTGCTCCTTCGGCGCATACGCGCCTCTGTGCTTGAGGATCGGCTTCTTTGCTGTGTTCATCATGTCCCCCCGACCACCGCCCGGTTTCCTTACAGTTCCGCACGCACGACGTCGGATGGCCTCTGCGACGACGTGAGGTGGCCTCTGGGACGTCGATCGATTACGAGAAGGCGACTGTTTTCGAGGACTGACTTCGAGGCGCCGTCAGCGAGGACGGCGGCGACCGCTCAGGCGAGCAGGTACGGCTCACACACCTGGTGAATCCCCGACTCGAAGTCGACGTCGGGCTTCCATCCTGTCGCGGCGTGCAGTTTGGAGGCGTCCGCGCAGGTGTCGGAGACGTACACGCTCTCCGGAATCGGGTTCTCGACGTACTCCGGGGCGACGTCAGCGTCGAGTTCGCGGTTCAGGAGGTCGACGACGGTGTTGAACGAGTGGGCTTCCCCGGTCCCGACGTTGTAGATGCCGTTTAGTTCGTGTTCGGCCGCGGCGACGAGCGCGTCGACCACGTCAGTGACGTGCGTGAAGTCCCGCGTCTGGGTACCGTCGCCGTACAGTTTCGGCCTGCGTCCGTGGGCGATGTCGTCCGCGAACTGCGCGATCACGTTGGCGTATTCGTCCTTGTGCCCCTCGGCGCCGCCGTAGCCCTGATACACCGAGAAGAACCGCATCCCGGCCATCGAGAGGCCGTAGTGGTTCGAGAAGTACTCCGCGTAGCGTTCCCTCGAGAGCTTCGAGGCTTCGTACCCCGTGTTCACCGTGACCGGCATGTCCTCGGGACATGGCTCCGTCTGGCTCCCGTAAATCGAGGACGTCGACGCGTACACGACGGTGTCACAACCCTGCTTGCGCGCCTGCTCGACGGTGTTCACGAACCCTTCGACGTTGACCCGCGCACCGTTCATCGGGTCATCCTCGTGCATTCCGTAGGAGGACAGCGCGGCGAGATGGAACACGACGTCGACGTCAGTCGGGAGATCCGACTCCACGACGTCGCGCTGGAGGCAACGAATGCCGGGGCCGATGTTATCCTCAGTGCCGAGATACCCGTTATCGACAACGGTCACCTCGTTGTTCGCCGCGAGTCGATTCGCCAAATTCGATCCGATGAAGCCGGTCCCACCCGTTACTAACACGCGTCTGTTCCGCATGGTTCGGAGTACCCCGGACGGCCCCAATACTATACGTCACCTAACCGAAATCCAGGATGTAGAACGCCTGAAAGACTCGGGCGGGCGGTCCGCTGTGGGGCCGTGAACTATCCGCGTCCGCCGCGCCGAGTTCAGGAGGCACGGGCGCTGCGACCCAGCGCCCGGTCCCGGTCTTATTGGTCCACGCGGGCTACGAAGTGATCCTTCGCAGCGATGGGCTCGTCGCCGTCGACACCGCGTGACACTCTCTTCTGAGAGGACAGCTGTCACCGTATACAACGGGATTATCCGCCGACAAACGAATGTTCGGGCGATCGGTCCTATCGGAAAGCGACGTGGGCCGACGGACTCGTCTAGGTAATCCTCCGCCCGTATTTGTTATCAACCCGTTACTCCGCTATTTTGAACCAGCGGGCGCATCCGTGCGACTACGACCCGCCTAACGATACCTGTCGAACGCCTCCAGCGACCGTGCCACGCGACGCAACGCACGTCATCGAGACCATTCGGTCGATCGTCGAACTCGGTCGAGAGAGCGAGTTGCCGTTTCTGGCCGGTAGCATCGCTTTCTTCGCGTTCTTCTCCATCGTTCCCACCCTCGTCCTGGCGATCGCAGTCGGCTCCGCGGTCGGAGGCGAACGATTCGCCGCGAGCGTGCTCGCGCTGGTCGAGTCCTTCCTCTCCGAGGAGGGGGCGGCAGTCGTCAACGCGGCGCTCACCGATCAATCGGGTATCGCAGGTGCCACAGTGATCGGGATCCTCGCGCTCGCATGGAGCGCTCTTAAGGTGTTTCGGGCGATCGATCTCGCGTTCGACCAGATATACGACTCAGAGATGGTGACATCGCTGGGAAGACAGATCCTCAACGCGATAACGGTGATGACGACCATCGGGATCGGAATCGCCCTCCTCGTGGCCGCGCAGTTGGCCATCAATCTCCCGGCCCTCGAACAGCTCGTCCCGTCGAGAGCGGTCAGCACCGCGGTGCTTTTCGTCGGGCTCCTCGTCGCGTTGCTGCCGGTTTACTACGTCTTGCCGCCTCGTCGCGTGTCTTTTCGAGAGATCCTGCCCGGGACTGTCACCGCCGTCGCCGGGCTGGTCATTCTGGAGTCCCTGTTCCACCTGTACTCGACGGTCGCCGGCCAGTACCAAGCGTACGGCTTCCTTGGGGTTGTATTGCTGTTCCTGCTGTGGCTCTACTTCGGCGCGCTTGTGGTTCTGTTCGGTGCGGTCGTCAACGTTGTCCTCGAAGACGAGCTGTGAAGACGCCCACCGCTGTCAGCGACAGGACGTGAGCGGAAAGTAGCCTCCGGATTTGGCCGTGATCCACGCAGTCAGTCGGATGTCCTCGTCGGGGTCCTCCGGATGAAGCGTGCACTCGTGGGGTTGGTCGTCGTACCGAACGATCGTCGCTCGGATCGGCGGTTCGTGGCGGTCGGGTTCCCCAGTCGGAATCATCCGTATCCCTGGTTGGAACGTGGACGGGTATCGTAATGAAATCCGTAACCCAAAGCTGTCAGCCGTCGATTGGTTTCTCAACGTCGCCGTTCGCCGCGTCGTCCGCGTCGTCCGCGTCGGAAGCGCCGGCCGTGGCCCGCTCTGAGAGTCGCTCCTCGGCACGATCGCGATCCTCGGGGTAGCCCACGTCGATCCGCCAGCCGTCCAGCTGGACGGCGTCGATTGTGCGACCCGACTGAATGAGGAGATCGATCGCGTCGGGAAGTTCGTACTCGCCACGGTCGGAGGGCTGCACGAGGTGGCACGCGTGGAAGATCGCAGGTGTGAACGTGTAGAAGCCGGTCATCACGAGGTTGCTCGGCGGATTATCGGGTTTCTCGACGACCTTGACCACCTCGCCATACTCGTTGGTGTCGAGGACGCCGTACCGGCTTGCCTCCTCCATCGGCACCTCTTCGACGAGGAACGCTGCGTCCGCACGCCCCTCCTGCTGACGGTTGACAACGTCCGCGAGGTTCCCGCGGAACACGTTGTCGCCGAGCATCAGCATGAAGTTGCCGTCGATGTGCGACTCCGCCTGGAGGGTGGCGTGTGCGAGGCCGAGCTGCTCGCGTTGGTGTGTGTAGGTGATCGGGACGCCCTCGTAGGCGTTGCCGTACCGGTCGATGATCTGCTCGGCCTTGTAGCCGACGACGACGACGAGTTCGGTTGCGCCGGCGTCGATCAGGTTGTCAAAGACGTCCTCGATCAGCGGGGTCCCGTTCACCTCGACAAGCACCTTCGGCTTGTCGTCCGTGAGCGGTCGGAGGCGCGTTCCCTTGCCCGCGGCGAGTACGACTGCTTGCATGACTCTGCAGTCGGATCCCCGAGCTAAGGGTAATACGTCACCTAACGCGTGTCGTAGCCGATCGCGGGCCCACGTTCACGGAGTCGCGCCCACAAATTCACGAGTCGGTTCAGGATTCGAGAGGTGCCCGGTGACAAAAGCCGCCGGACGAGCGCGACGAGACTGCGAATTGGGGCGCCGGTGGGAACAATGGCCTCGTCGCCTACAGAAGGTGGTGTTCGGATCGCTCGACGGCAACCACGAGCGATGGATTTTGTCACTCATATCCTCACATATGGTTTTTATATGCCGAGGATCTATCTCCGATCAACGTGAGTGATACAGTCCAGGATCGGAACGAAGCTAGACGAGAGTTAATCAGTCACACAGTACCAAACTAATCATGGCATTCGATACGGAGAAGACGAGGGAAGGCGCCGAAACTGACACGTCGCTGGAGTCCGTTCGGGGCACCTGGGATGCGTCGGCGCCCCCGAGCACAGCCATCGTTGAGGCGGTGGCGCTCGCGAACGGACGGGATCCACAGAAGATGCCCCCGCTGTACGACTGTTTCGACGTCGAAGCGTTGGACGGCCTCCTGACCGCCGACCGCTCCGAGAGGGCTGGAAACATAGCCGTCTCGTTCACGTACGACGGGACGTACGTGTGGGTCAGCAGTGACGGCACGATCGAGATCGACCCTGAAGCGGCGAGCCTGAGGTAACTCGATCGTACTGACGTGACCGGACACCGTCGGGCTCGCCGCCCGCGGACGCGTAGCTGTGAGCGAGTAGGTAGTTCATATGACAGTCATGACCCGGACGTAGACGACGTACCCGAACGCCACGAAACAGACGACGACGAGCGCCCGAAACGGGAGCCACCAGCGGTCGCCGTTCTCCGTCGGTGCGTACAGGTGCATGACCGACAGGAGACCGATAAAGGAGATGATGAAATACCCCTGCGGAGTGAACGTGCCAAGCAGGAGCATCACGGCGAGCGACACGAGTAGCCAGATACTCAGGGTCACGAGAAAGCGGTCCCAGTGGACGGACGTCATTGTCCCGAGTACCGTCTCCACACGCGTTGTTATACCATTGCTAATGAACGGGTGGGTGTGGAGAGAAGAACGGGTGCGTGTTGACCGCATCTGGACCGCGTCCGCGATCGGCAACCGCCGCAGTCGACGCTGAGGACAACCCCCGTCCGTGACTAACCACGGCGTCGGGCACGACACGTTAGCTCGGGTATTACTACACAGACCACGTCACTGTGTCAGAACAGGCAACGCCCCCGGGTGATTCCCCCTGCGACCCTGGGCTGTTGGATGCCGATACGAACATGTACGACGACACTACCAATACGTGGACGAAAGGACTGGCAGCCCTCGGGACTGCGTGTCTGCTAGGGGTAGTCCTGATCCTCCTCCGAGTTCCGCCCGCGGCCGGCTACGAGATCTCGATCTATCGTGCGTATCCGACGCTCTTCTGGATCCTGCTGATCGCGACGATGTTCCTCGGACAGCTCGTCGTGCTGCTGGCCGGGCTATCCGAGGGGCGCAGCGCAGAAAACCTGCTGCCCGGGGCGGCACTCGTCGTCATCCCCGGATTCATTCTGGTGCTGCTCCCGTACATCCGCGGCTATCCGGTGTACGGCCGGGGCGACGTACTGACCCACATCGGGATCTTGCGGGACCTTCCGGAGTTCGGCATCGAATTGAGCATCTATCTGCCGACGCACATCCTCACGCAAACGCTGTCGGCCGCGGCCGGCCTCCCCGAAATGGGGACGATCAACCTCCTGTCGGTCGTGTTCCTGGCTGTCTACCTCGGCTCGATGGTGCTTCTGGTCGATCACCTGTTCGAGGGCGCCCGGCGGGCGTTCTGTCTCCCCGTCGTGCTGGTCCCGATAGCCGGCTCGGCACACGTGAATGCCGTTCCGTTCGTGTTTAGCGTTCTCCTCGTGCCGTTTCTGCTGTACCTGCTCGTCAAAGAGCAGAAGTCACACGCGGTCCCCGTTCGCGCACTGGTGTTGATCGCGCTCGCTGGCGTCGTCATCTACCACCCACTCACGGCCATCTTCGTGCTGCTCGCTCTTGGCACCTACAGCGTCTTCAACAGGCTCCCAACGATACGGGCCCACTGGAACGGGCTCCCGAACCTCACCGCCCTGACGACCGTGCTGTTCGTCGCCTGGTACCTGAAGTACACGGGGATCATCATCCGGTTCCGGAACGTCATTGGTGACTTCATGGGCCAGACAGGTGAGTCTCCCCTGCAGGAGACCACCGACACCGTCGGGCGCACGTCGCCCGATCTCGTCGATCTGCTTCAGGTCATAGTCCTCCAGTACGGCGTCGATCTGCTGGTCTTCGGATTGGCGTCGACGTTCCTCGCGCTCACGGTGGCATTATGGTACTACCGCGACGAACGACCGGCCGTCTTCACGCTCGCGTACGGGAGCACAACGCTGCTGTTCGGGGTGATAGGGACGCTGTTCCTGACGAACGACTTCATCGGCGGATTCGGTCGGCCCCTCCTGTTCGGCAAGCTGTTCGCCGTGGTGTTCGTCGGGGCACTGTTCCACCTCCTTTGGCGGCAGTCGGAGACACCCAGCGGCCAAACCGTCGTCAGCGTTGTGTTCGCCGGGCTATTGGTCACGGTACTCGTGTTGTCCGTGTTCGGGATGTTCACGTCCCCGGCCGTATTCGACAGGAATCACCAGGTCACGGAGATGGAACTCGACGGGACGGAGTGGCTGTTCGAGAACCGGAACGCTGACCACCTCATCGACGAGCAGGCGATCCGCCAGTACCGCTTCTATCACCTCCACTACGGGACGACCCAGGTGGACGAGACGATCCGCTCGGAGGACGCGTCGCCGCCGGACCACTACAACTACACCGTCAACGAGCGACTCGGGCAGAGTTACGAGGAGGACAGGTACCTGCTGTTGCCGAAGGCGGGGCGGATCTCGTATCCCGAGCGCTTCCCAGGCTATCGCGACCAGTGGCGGTTCCTCCCCAGGGACTTCGAGCGGCTCGAAACTGACCAGTCGGTCAACCGCGTATACGACAATGGGGAAGTGACCGTGTATCTGGTTGAGTCCGATGCCTGATCTGCACGCGACCTCCTGCGCCGACTCCTCGACACTCCGTGCGTGTCGGTCGCCCCGCTTGCGTGAACCGCCAGCTGCCTGACGCCCATCGAAGCGAGACTGCACGTTTCGTGGCCGGTAGGATGGGTACGGTCAATAACGACGAACCGATGACCTCGACCGTCGGTTGCTTCGGTATGACGACCTTAACGAACCGTTCGCACAGTTCTAATACTCTGTTAACTACACCGTAATAGCCTCGTAACGGGTCAAACCGCCGAATAAACCACGTCTGGAGGATAGTGATGATCGACACCAATCAGTAAGTGATCTGAACAGTCATCAGATGGTGAATATGTAATTAACGATACATTTATCACGGTTAGCTCTATATTACCATTTGCAATGGCACACAAGCTGGCACACAACGGCGGTAGCGACCGCTCTGCGGCAGAATCGGATAACGACGGGAAAGGGCTGCTTAACCGTCGGCAGTATATCAAGATCGGCACCGCGTCAGCGACGGCTCTCTTGATCGGCGGTACGTCGGTCGGCGCGAGTGGCGCGGCGGCGGACACCGGCGAACACTTCCTGACGGACTTCAGCGAGGGCTCGCTATGACTGTCCTGAACGTTCAGGACTTCGGCGCGGTCGGAGACGGCTCGACTGACGACACCGCTGCGATTCAGGACGCGATCGACGCGGCGAACGGCGGCGACGAGGTGTACTTCCCCGCGACCGAGAGCTCCTACATCGTCACGGGTTGGCACAGTGTCATCGACATCGATTCGTCGAACGATGACGTCAGGCTCTACGGTGATGGCGAGGAGAGCAGGATCAAGTTCGGCGGCGGCAACGGCGGACGGAACGTGTTCATGGTCCAGATCGCCGCCGGCGACGACGGCCTCAGCGGGTTCGTACTGGAACACCTGACGCTCGACGGCGGGCGCGAAAACGTCGAAAGCGACCCGAACGTCGCATCGGCGGTTCAGGTGCGGAGTCCTGACTCGGGCGCCGAGGGCAACGTGGACATCACGATCCGCGACGTGCGCGCAACGAACTGCTACGGCAACGGCATCGACGTCGGCTGTGCGGGAACAACCATCGTGGACTGCACGGCCGACGACAACAGACAGCACGGATTCGGAATGGAGACTAGCGGGGACCCGTTCCTGGAGCCACCGGTCCGGTTCGAGCGCTGTCTCGCCTACGGGAACGGCTTCGGCGGGGGGTTCTACGGGATGGACCTCTCGGGCGGGAGGGCAGTGGCCGTGGACTGCGTCCTCCGGGACAACGAGGGGGCCGGCGCGACCAAGTGCTCGGTCGGAACCGATCGGATGGTGTACCGACGCTGCAGACTGGAAAACAACGCGGGTCACATCTTCCAGAACACGAGTGGACGGGGTTCGACCGTCGTCTTCGACCGGGTCGTCGCCGAGAACAACGTCGACTGCATACGTCTGTCCGAGGACGGCACCTACCGGGTCCCGGCGGACTCGGAACTGGTGCTCGTCGACAATGGGCCGGACTTCCGCGGCGGGATATATCTCACCGACGACTCGGTGCTGGAGGCCGACGACGCGACGATCTGGGTCAACGGGCAGTCCGATGGTGCCGGCATTCGCGCCAGCTCCGATAGGTCCGGCAGCCGCGTCGGGACGTACTACCATGCGGACAACGACGGCGGAGCGCTCGGAAACGACCGGAACATCTCGTTCGGGTCGATGGCCACCGACCTGAAGACCGACCTCGATGACGTTCCGACTGCCGATCAGGTCGGCGCATGGTCCGACGGCGACGCCACCGAAGACGATGCCGAGGAGGAGGATGAGGCCGATGACACGACCGACGACGACGTCAGCGACTCGGAGTTCGAGGCGTGGACCCCCCGATGGGACGCCGACGCCAGCGACTGGAGCGTCGTCGCAGGCGACGACTACGAGGGCGGCCACGCCCTGCAGTTCGACCACGACGGCACCGACCCGGGCCGGCGAGCGATCTCCTGGGACACCGTCGGTACCCCGTCTGATGTCGAGGTCCTGGACAAGGTCCGGGTCCCGACGTTCGACAACGACGAGGACCTCGGATACTACGCGCGGGTGCACCTCCGGTCGTCGTACGCCCACGGGAGGGAACTCGGCTACTGGGTCGAAATGGAGGAGGCCGCGGACGGATTCAGGCTGGTCAAGTACTCGGCCGACGGAATGACGATCCTGGACCGATTCGGAACGCCCAGCGAGAACACGTTCTTCTACCGGCGGTTCCGTGCCGAGGGCGACCGCTTGCGCGTCAAGGTGTGGGAGGCGACCGAGCCCGAACCCGACGCGTGGGACGTCGACGTCACAGACGCGGACCACGACGACGGGTGGGTCGGCCTCGGCTCCTACGACCCGGGCGCGTTCCAGACCGACGTCCTCGGCGTCGCGACCGACGGCGGAACGGTCCAACTCGAGACCACCGACCCGAAACCGACGGTGTCCTGGCTAGCTCCCACCAACGGGGAAACTGTCGACGGGAGCGTTTCGGTGCGGATCGAGGCCGCGGACGGCGCCGGATCCAGCGAGGACGTGACCGTCGAGTTCCGAGTCGACGGCGGCTCCTGGATGTCGACGACCTACGACGCCGAGAGCGACGCCCACGAGGCGACGTGGGACTCCACGGCTGTCGACGACGGCGACGTCTCACTCGAGGCGCGCGCGACAGGCGACGACGGGTCGACCGTCGACGCGACGGTCTCGGTGACCGTCGACAACCGACCTGAAGTCGTCTCGTTGGAGGCACGTGACCTGACAGCCGAAACAGCGACGCTCGCCGGCGACCTCCGGGACCTCGGTGGGGCCGAGGAGGTCCGCGTGAGCTTCGAGTTGCGCGCCGCAGACACGGACGCCTGGACGTCCGTGGGCGGCGAGACGCTGGGATCGCCGTCGGAGTTCACGCACATCGCGTCGGGACTCGATCCGGACAGTGCGTACGAGTTCCGCGCCGTCGCCGACGGTGACGACACGACCGTCCACGGGACGACCGTCTCGTTCGCAACGGTCGGCGACTCGGACGGGAACAGTGCACCGACGATCGATCAGTTCGCAGTCACCGACCGGAGCGGAAACAAGTGGACGCGGTTCGACATCGACTGGGAGGTCTCCGACGAAGACGGCGACCTCGACGCGGTCGTCTCGAAGCTTGAACGTAACGGTCGAGTGGTTGCCGCCAAGACCACCACCGTGTCGGGCGACTCAGCGAGCTACACCCACGTGCTCCGCGTTCGTGGGGCGATCGACGCCGTTCGCCTCTCGGTGAACGACACGTCGAACGCGACGGCGACCCAGACGCACGAAGTCTGAGCCAGTCTGACCGGGTGTTCGGTCAGCCTATCCCTCAGATTCAGCGGGGAGCAGGACGCGCGGGAGCTACATCCATTCGGATGCGTTGAACCCGCAGTCCGGGCGTTTGAATCCTCCTAACTATCTCTCCGTGGCTCCAAGACAGGCTAATGGTATCTCGCCGTCGCGCGCTCACCCTCCTTTCCCTCTCAGCCGTGGCGCTCGCGGGCTGTAACACGAGGGACGATTCCGAGGACGAAGGGGAGTCGGAGTCGCCCGATCCGACCCCGGATTCTGACCCGTCGGACGACGCAGTCCAGGACATTCGTGACTTCGGTGCGGCCCTCGACGGGACGACCGACGATACGCAGGCAGTTCGGGACGCGATCGACGCAGTCGAAACGGGCGGGACCGTGTACTTCCCCACTGGGACGGCGCTCGTGTCCGCAGACGACAAGACGGAGGTAGGGGGAAAGGCGATCGAAGTCCGCGGCGACGACCTCCCGGACGATGTTACCTTCCGCGGTGACGGTGAAGAGTCCGTGATCCGGCTCGCTGGCGGCCACGAAAACAACCACGGACTGTTCTCCTGGAAACCGGAGGGGGGGATCGTCGGGCACGTGATCCGAGATCTCACCGTCGACGGCAACCGACACGAACAGCCCGCCGACCCGGATAACCACGACAACGGCCTGAACCTCGGCGTGAGCGAGTCCGGAACCGACGAGTCAACTGTCGATATCAGGTTCGAGCACGTCCGGAGCATCGATGCCAATACGGAGTGTTTCACGTTCCTTCAGGGCGGATGCGTCGCGGACCGATGTACCGCGAGCGGTTCGGGAAAACACGGGTTCGGGATCGACACACAGAACAAGGTCGGCCCGGTCCTGCCGCCGGTCACCGTCCGGAACTCCCACGCGTACGACTGCGATCTGTACGGGATCGATTGCTCCGGCGGAACGAGTCTCGTCGAGAACTGCGTGCTTGAGAACAACCATCTGGGGACGAAGACGACCGGCCAGGTGTTCGACGCCACATACCGCCGGGTGCGGATTGCGAACAACGAAAGCATTGGGTATCAACGAAACGACACACCGACGGAAACCGGCGACACCGCGCGGGTGCACTTCGACAACGTGGTGGCACAGTCGAACGGTCGCCAGGGGTTCCGCTTCGGGCGTGACACCGAGTACACGATCAAGAGCATTACTGCGATCGGAAACAATATCGGCGGAGAAGGGAGCGGAAACATCACGATTATGGATAATGCGATCGTAACCGCTGACGATATCCGGTCGTTCAACGCAGTCAACGGCGCTGGCACCCACTACTGGAGCTCGCAATCCTCTACGATCTCGCGGTACGTGAGCTTCGGGAATCAAAACGGGCCGTTTCACGGGGAAACCGAACGGCTCGCCGTGATGGCCATGGACGTCAACCCGCCGAACGAACTCGTCGACGTGATGAAACCCGGCACGGTTCCGAACTCGTGGGAGGTCGGTGTGGGAACGGGTCGCTGACGAGGTGTGTCACAGAGCCGTTGACGAGGTGTGTCACGGAGCTCTTGACGGTTGAGGCCGTGGTAGCCGACGCCGTGCGACTCGACGGCCGGTGCGCTCACGTCGCCCACTCGGAATGCGGGCCGGACTGATACGAGCGAAACGAGTCCAACGAGCGGCGCTGCCGCCGTCAGTGAGGTTCCGCCTCCCGAGTAAACGGACCCATACGGAGACGTATTCTTGTCTATGATCTCTATATATATGTGAGTCGCAGCGCCACAGCCCATATGAGAGATCGACCGGCGGCGGTCCACGCGTGTCGATCGATCGACGATCCGGAGCGAGACCTGTCCCCGTCGGTCACCCATGAGTCCGGGGCGAATCGAGGCACAACACACAGACCACGTCAGGTGAGACCATGATCGAACTGCTCGGGAAGGCCGAGCAGGTCAGACGCTCACAGGGAACGCTGACGATGGTCCAGCGAGGCGTGGACTATCTCGCGTGGCGCGTGTCTCCAGTGCTGTGGCCGCTGTTGAACCGCTACCGAGCCGTCCACCACCGACTGTGGCACGACGCCCCCCTGAACGTGTACGAACCGATTTCCGTTCCGCCCTCGGAGATCACCCAGTACACCTGGGGTGTCTCCAAGACTCACGGACTCGGGAAGGTCCTCGGCGGTGACTGGGAGAGCGACTCGCTGCCGCTCTCGAAGAAGTGGGAGTGTCGGGGGCTCGAACAACGATTCGTCGACGGCCTCGACTGGGAGGACACGGAGTACGTCCAGTACCCCCGCCGGAAGTACTTCGAGAAGGGAGACGACATCTGGGGATACAGGTCCGAAGCGGAATTCTTGGAGCAGCGCTGCAGTTACGTGGACCGGCTGTACGAGAGCATCAAACAGGACGGGTACGTGCGGTCAAAGAACGGTACGAACGGATTCCCAGGAATGGACATTCGTCGGATCGGCTATCATCACAACTTCGACCCGCTGGTCTGTCTTGGGGCCGACGGCACGATCTATCACCGGGACGGCTACCACCGACTGATGATCGCCAAGGCCCTGGACCTCGACGAGATTCCGGTGTTAGTCCTCGCCAGACATCCGGCGTGGCAGGAGATCCGCGAACGCGCGTATGCCGGAGATCTCGCCGAGACCGACCCCATCCGCACGCACCCCGACATCGCGCCGCTGCTGGATTAGCGGACGCATATACATAGCCAGCCCCCGCGACGAACCCACACATGGAATCACCGCGTCGCACCGGTCGAATCCGGACGTCGGATAGCGATACCCGACCTGTGGAAGTCGTATAACCGATATGTTCGACATCACCACCGGGGCGTCACGCGCCCGGGCAATCGTTCACGCCGCCGGACGGCAGGTCCCGGCGCGCGCGGACACCGGAACCGACGAGGAGCACCTGAGCGCGGCCGTCGACTGGCTGTTCCGGAGTCAGGACGCGACCGGCGGGGGCGGGTCGGCCGCCACGTACAACCTCCTGCTCGGGTGGGAAGCGCCGTACCCGGAGACGACTGGGTATATCATCCCC
>LKMJ01004653.1_pt1 | contig 12948 bp, 20 predicted proteins | sample 643391 | NCBI WGS metagenome assembly LKMJ01 (sample SAMN04112250, study PRJNA286221) | soda lake metagenome | biome: soda lake; feature: Kulunda Steppe; material: water; isolation source: sample PL-Br10 brine of Picturesque Lake | place: Russia: Kulunda steppe | collected 2010-07
GGGGGGGGGGGAGGAGAGAGAGAGGGAGGGAGAGGGAGAGGGAGAGAGACAGGGAAGAGAAGAGGGAAAGAGGGAGAGGGAGCGAGGCAGGGAAGAGGGAGAGAGGGGGGATGGCGAGGGGCAAAATGGGTTTGGGAACGGCGCTCCAAATGCCACATCAGGCTGCCCATTCAAGTAGCTGCAAGCATCAACGCGCTTGCACACACGCATGCACGCACGCACACGCATGCATGTACGCACAACACACCTCTGCACATCGCGGAGGACAGGTCAAAGCGGAAGCCGTCCACGTGGAACTCGGTGACCCACTTGACCAGGGAGTCAATCACCATCTGCTTCACCACGGGGTGGTTCACGTTCACGGTGTTGCCGCACCCGCTGTAGTTCAGCATCTGCACAGCACAGTGCAGCACGACCGTGTGCGCCTGCACAATGGGCGCATGCGCGTGCATGCATGCATGCACCTTCCAGGTGGACTTTCCAAGGGGAATGATGTGAGCGCACACATCGATCAACATCGGCCGGCATTGTAGGGCATCATCACTCCGGTGGGCGTGCGCTTTGTAGCTCACGGTCGATCATATCCATCCTAAGCCCTGCAGCAATGCAGCAGAGGTGCGCGGCCGCCCACTTGCTGCCCATCACTCCTAGCCGACACACACACAGAGCTTCAGGCCCTGCTTGAGCACGCGCCCGCACGCTCAGGTGGGGTGCGCATGCATACGTGCACGTGTGCGTGCGCACGCGTTTCCTCACATGCCCGCCCGCCATCATGTAGTACGTGTTGTTCTCCAGGCCGCGCAGGGAGATGAGGTACGGGTCGTTGTCGTCACCCTCCGCTGTGTGGTTGTAGGCCACGTCCAGCAGCACCTCCACGCCGGCAGCGTGCAGCCTGCGGCAGGGCAGCAGCAGCAAAGGCTCTGCGCTGGGGAAGCCAGGCAACAGCCGCAGGCACAGCCACACCCATATGGGCGGGCCTGAACCCACCGCGCCTGCACCACACGTTCACGAGGCTGTGGGGCGCGCTCCCATGGGCAGCTGGCCGCGCCCATAGGCGCACTTGCAGCGGCCAGCCCCATAGGCGCACTTTGCAGCGGCCAGCCACCCTGTCCTCCACGTATGCAGCCTAGCCTCGTTCTAGACCCGCATTGCACTCACACATGCAGACACACGCACGCGCAGATACGGCAGGGAGACCCAACCATCCGCCCAAGCTGAGGGCATCAACCCTTCTGCTGCCCATGCGGAGGACGCAGGTCAGAAACCTCCCTGCGCCCTTGCATCAGACGACGTGGAGCCCCAGTGTTAGACGACGCAGCGCCCTGCCGCAGCATGCCCCCACCAGTAACCTGAGCCAACACCCGCCATCACACGCGTTGCTCCACAGAGGCACTCTCAGTGGAGGGACCACGGAGCCGCCGGCCGCCCCCTTCCCACAACCCTGGCCCCCATCAGCCCGCATGTGCAGCCCGCGCACGCCCACAGCCCTCCCTCACGTTTTCACCATCTCCTTGAACTCGCGCGCCGCCGCCACGGGGCCCTCGCCGGCGGTGCCGAAGCGGCTGTTGGGCGACATGGTGTGGATGTGGCTGTAGCCCCACATGTTCACCATGTGCTGCCGCGGGTTGGGCAGCCGCTGGAACTCCAGCTCGTCGTACTCAAACACCTGGCGGGCGGGCAGAGAGAGCACATGGAGCGCAGCAGAAGACTTCGGGCATCAGATCGAAACGTACCGCAACGCGTGGGCACACCAAGTGCATGCAAGTGCATGCAGGGCGAGGGGCGCAGGGTTACCAGGCCCAGCAAGGCCCTATCGACAGTTGGGCTGGTGGGAGCTTTGCAGGCAGGCACCCTCATGCTGCTTGAGCCACGGCCATACACACCGGAGCCAAGTAGGTAAATCGCGCACACACACACACACACACACACACACACACACACACACACACGGGCGCGCATGCACACGCACACGCACACACAAACACACAGGTGTGTCCGTCTGCCACTGCGCCTGCGTGTTTTGAGCTCCTTCCCCTGCCTCCTCCACAGGCCTTCCAGGCCACAGCCACCACCACATGCCCTCAGCATAATGCATGCTTGCACGCCTGCCAGCTTGCAGCATGCGCAACTGGCCTGAGGCCAACGCCCACACCCCAAATAACAACCCAGCTGCGCACGTGCCCAGAAGAACGCCCCAAAAACCACCCTGCTTGCCCCCACTTGCGCGCGTGCCCACCCTCTGTCTGAGAGCTGAGGTCGCTGCTGCTGCACGCCTACCCTGTCCCCCCTGGCCCCCTCTGTGCTCACTGAGGCAGGCACCACACCCCGAGATATAGTGCACCAGACCCTGAGATACAGTGCACCACACCCTGAGATTCAGTGCGCAGCGCAAAGGCACGCACCGGCAGCAGCTCCACAGCCGTCACGCCCAGGTCTGCCAGGTACTGCGCCTGCAAAGGGTGCATAGGGGGCAGGCACAGTGGTGGCGCAGGGCTGAGCAGCAGAGGGCGTTGCTGCAGCGCGCAGCGCTCTGGACACCATACCACCACCGCCGCCGCCAGGGGAGTGCGTGCTCCCTGCAACGCACTGCACGAGGGAGCAAGCACTCGCTGCCCTCATGCAGCCACCTGCACCATCCAACATAGCCATCTATGGCACCTGTGAAGAGTGAGCACTCTGTCCTCTTGAGCGCGACATAACAACAACAACAGCAACAATAGCAACAACAACAACAACAACAACAACAACAACAACAACAACAACAACAACTGCTGACCAAAAGCAGCCACCTGACGGCGAGGCTGCATACGCTACACCTCTCTTTGCTGATGCAGAAATGGCGGGTGCCCGGTTGGCCGCAGCTGCTGACAGGGTCAGTTCAGTCCTCAGCAGGGACAGGATCACAGGCAAGCAAGCCTTGGCGCAATCGCGAGCGCGTGCCCTATCAGCCTTCCCAAGATCTGCACAGTAAAACAGTGGCCCCCTTGCGTTCTCATCTGCGAGCGTGCGCACACACACGCGCGCACACGCACGCATGCATACACGGGCACACGCACGTGCTTGCACGGTCATATGCTCCCATGGCGCTCACCTTCTCCGCGACGCCCTTGAATGAGCCCCTCTGGGGCGCAGGCAGGCCGGAGGTCTCTGAGGACGTGAACGCCCTGACAGGCATCTCATAGATGACGAGGTCCTGCGCATGCATGCCACATCCACGAAGGCGTGCTGTCTCAATGTGTACACACGTGCACAACTGCTTGAGCAGGGGCCGCCTGGCCACAGCCGCATCAGCAAGCACGCAAAAGAAGTGAGTGGTGTCGAGGTATTGGAGCACCACGAGCACACCCGCCTCCACGCGCGCGTGCCGCCTTATCTGCATGCCTACCTCTGTGTGAGTGCATCTGCGCGCCCACCTCCGTTAGTGCATCTGTGCGCCCACTTCTGTGTGGGCTGTGAGTTCCCACTTGGCTGTGTTCCACAGGCGCGGGGCTTTGGCTCAGGCCATGCGCGGGCACTCGAAGCACACACTCCCAAAAGCACGCATGGTGCGCAAGAGGAGCGCACGCGCGGTGCCTGTGCAGCACACATGGTGCGCAAGAGCACACATGGTGCGCAAGAGGAGCACACGCGCAGTGCCTGTGCAGCACACATGGTGCGCAAGAGCACGCATGGTGCGTAAGAGGAGCGCACGCGCGGTGCCTATGCAGCAGTGCCCGTCTGTTGGGGCGCTGGCTTCACCTTGAAATGGTAGGGCGTGCGCGCCGCGTCGTCGCCCCAGTCAAACGGCTCCTCGTCGAAGGCGTACGTTCCGAGGAACTGGCTGCCCACCTGCGGCGCAGGCGCAGGCGCTCAGCGGTGACCGTGCATGTGGCACTCCTTTTGCGTGGCGCTGCGTGGATGGCGGTGCACCCGTCCACGTAAATGCCAGATGCACAGCATCCATGTATGGCAAGCGCTGCACTCCTGGCATGCTCAACAGGACTGAGCTGGTGCTCTCCTGCATAGCAAATGCGTGCCGCAGACAAGGTGGCCCCACAAGGCATCAGTACAAAACACATGCCTACTCCTCACCCATCTGACCAGTGAACTGCAGATCCAGACTATAGCTTCACTTAGGAGGTAGCAGCAGCAGTGCTTGAAAGAGAGGAAGGAAATAGACAATGCAGTGGTAGAGAGGGAGTGCAGAAAAAGAGGGAGGGAGGCACGGAAAGGCAGAGGGAGGGAGAGGCGGAGGAGGGTGACTGTCCAAAATCAAAACAAACCAGGCGCACGCCAGGGGAACGGGGGCAGTGAGTGTGGGAAGGGTAAGGTGGCGCGGGGCGCGGTGCGCAATCCAGCATCGATGCAAGCATGCGATCCACGAGTACGCCGTGCTCGCATCGGGCGAGAGGTGCTTGCATTTTGACCACGCCATTACCCTCTAGCGCCGCTGGCCCAGCCTCTCCCCTACACCACACACATTGCTGTTTGGGGTGCTTGCTGCGCGCAACACGGAGCACACCATGTCGCAGGGGGCAACTGCGCTCAACAGCGCAGAGGGGCGGAAGGGCCAGAGGCACCTCATGCAAGCACACACTGGCGCAATGTGGGGCGCGCCTGCCCCCTCCTGTGCCCACCCCAGTCACCCAAACACCATCGCAGGCAAGGGCCGCACCAAGTCGAACGTGAGGAGAGCGGGAGGGCCGCCAGGAAAGTACTTGGCGGTCAAAAACCTGCCCGGGTGCACCGCCCCCCATCCCGCAACCAACCCTAGGACACACATAATCTGGCAAGACCAACTGCCATTGCCTTACGAGCCATAAGTTATGACACACTGAATTGCCCTCAAAATATCCAGCTGCTGCAGATACGGCGGCATTATCTGCCCCCCCGGGGGGCGCCGCACACCGCCCCAAATGGTTAGACACAGCACCCCAAATGGTCAGACACAGCACCCCAAATGGTCAGACACACCAACCCAAATGGTCAGACACAGCAACCCCCAGGCATCAGTAACCCAACAACGCACCACTCCTGTCCCACATATTATTTGAACAAAACGAATCTTTGGCTCACCTGCCTGCCTCTGCGGCTGGTCACCCGCCCTAGAAAAGGGAAAGAGGATGAAAAACTACGAATGCAGTGAAAACACTCCCTACATAATTGGGCCTCGGAAAAAGCCAGCCATTGAAGAATTCCCTGGAGCCGCCTGCTGCCTGCCGCCCCACACCCACCCACATGCGGCTGGAGCTGCTTGCCCGCCGCCCAACACACACCTACAGCTGGGTTTGCTTGCTCAACGCCCCGCACCCACCTGCGGTTGGAACTGCTCGATGGCGTCGCGCTTGGCAAACTCCCTGCGGCCCGACACGTACGGCGCGTACGGGTCCAGCAGCACCCGGTTGGGTTCCCAGCGCAGCCCAGTGTCCCAGCCACCCTCACCAGACACCTGTGTGCATATGCACAGCACAGTGGCACCTGTGTGTGAATGCAGTGACAGGTGCAATGACACCTGTGTGCAGTGACACCTGTGTGCATGTGCACAGCTCAGTGGCAACGGTGGGGGCTATGTCCGCACATGAGTGCGAACGTGCGTGCATGCGCATGTGTGTGTGCAAACACAGCACATTGGCAATGATTGGGGGTATGTTTGTCTGCACATGAGTGCGTGCGTGCGTGCGTGCGTGCGTGCGTGCGTGCGTGTGTGTGTGTGTGTGTGTGTGTGTGTGTGTGTGTGTGCAAGTGCATGAGGGCGGTAGGGGAAGGAGAAAAGGGGTGCTCAGGCAGAGCAATTAATCCATCATTTTGGAACCCCCCTGCTCATCACAGTGAGGCTCAAGTACCTCCCCCTTTAACTACGCCCATTCACGAGGCCATCTCAATCCCCAGGAGGCCTAAACCATTCAATATGTCCTGGCCTGAATCGTCACCTGAAGGGTCAGCCTGGTGAAAAGCAGGGTGCATGAGAGGGGCCTCTGGTCAACAGCGCGCGTCACAGACGCATGGTGTGCAACCGTCCAACACCACATGCCTCAGGACCAGATTAGGCCAATACATTGCCCATCGGCTGAAGAGGTGCCATCAAACAGAGCCAGCCCCCTCCTGGCCCCTCAAGGCTGTCTCCCAACCCCCACCAGGCTCGCGTGCAGGGACCGGGCCATCTGCCAACCCACCCCCACTCCTGTCCCACGAGGCATCAACTCAGTATACCCGCCAACCAGGTGCACCCACCTTGTAGCCGTAACAGATGCCTGAGAGAGGCAGGTTGTCCAGGGCAACATGCCACACCTCACCTGCAGGAAGCATTTGGCAGTGCACGTCTGTTGCACCTAAGGTAGGAGGAAGGCAAGAAGTGCATACCCACTGCAGTGCAACAGCAAGAGAATGTGGGCACACAGCCATGAGGATACTGCACTTGTGGGGCAGCTCACACGCAGCCCATGGCGCTCGGGGCTCACCTGTCTTGCTGAGGGGCAGCTCCGTAAGGTAGGAGTTGGACTCGTCATACAGGCACAGCGTGACGGAAGTGGCGTGCTTTCCGTACAGCGCAAAGTTGATGGCCGTGCCTTGCTGGCTGGGCCCAAGGGGCTCCGGCTTGCCTGCTCCCCAGGGGTGAGTAACATCACAGGGGTGAGTAACAGTAGTTCACCAAGGTGGGGTGTGCGAATGCAGCATTTCTGATGCACAAGCCATGCTGCTGCGCTTACACAGTCAATGGTTCACTGCCGCGTTTACTTGACGGTGCACTCAACAAGAGGGACAGGCAGCTGTCCGCCTGAGCAGAGTGCGCTCTCTCGAGCTCAGGTCCTCCCCGCAAACTCACCTGGAAGCGCGGAGGTGAAAAGCTCCTTGCCCTTCACGGGGGTCTCTGCTGTGCTGCCAACCTTGCCTGCTGCTGCTGCTGCTGCAGGAGCCTCGGGGCTGCTGTTGAGGCTGGAGGTCAGGGGCGAAGCTGGGGCAGGAGCTTTGGCCCTCCCTCTCTTCCCCAGCACACCATCTGATGCTGGGGTGGAAGAAGAAGCTGATCCTCCAGTCTTGCCTGGCGGGTGGCCCCGCTTGGCTGCAACAATGGTAGTGCTATGCCTCTGCAACGGGAAGGGCTTGGGTTGTACGAAACCTGGCAGATAGCTCAAGCCTCTTTTATTGAGCAGCATTTTTTTTAGTTTACCTGTGGTAACTCTGGTTTTCCGGCAGTGACAGATCCGAGTTGCCTGTTTTGACCTGATTTGAACCTGATTCCGCGAAAAGAGTCCCAGAGAATCCACGAGGATTTGACTTGGTATATGGCAATATCGCTGCAAGTAGCACAGCGCAAACATGCAAGCTCGTTGCGTCTGCCGTGGTCCTCTCCCTAAGCTTTGATTTTCCTTTTTTCCTGCTGCCACCTCGCTTCGTGCCTTAATTTGATATTGTTGATTTTGGGTAGATTATATTTGCGTGGAAACACTCTCATGGTGGAATCCTCCCTTAGGCACGGTGGATCCACTGCGTTAATGCAGTTCAAGTACTTCAAGAGGAGCGTCTGCGCACTCCTGACAAGCAACCTCGCCTGTCTGAAATTGACAAGGCACTGATGCCCCACCAGCAAGAGAGAGCAATGTTTGTTGGAGGGCCCTACGACATCACGCGCGAGCCAGCCCAGTCCTCCCCAACCTCTTCTCCTCTAAAGGAAGGCCAGCAGCAATAAGAGCACACTGGGCTGCTATTGACACAGGGGCCCCCATCACTGAGCTCAGCCCACACGCATTTGACGCCTTGGGTGCTGAGTGCACTCCCACGGCAGCCATTGTGGGCATCAATGGGCAACGTGCAGAAGCACGCCTAGGCCTGTGCGTCCAAGGGCCAAGCGGAAACCATGCTGACATCCCAGTGCTAGGTGCAGACTTCATGACTCTTGTGCGTGCACCTGTGCAGCTTGACTACAGGGCTGGGACCTTTACTTTCAAGGCACAGGTGTGCTCTATGATAGGTTGCTAGTTAGTGCAACCTTCTCTCCCATTTAACAGCTGTGGTGCAAGACTGTTTCAGGGTTGACACAAGGCATTGCCTTCAATCAAGCCATATTGAGCATGTATGTATATGCTCAGAAGCAGAATTATGAGTTGGATTTGATATATGCTTGAATGATTGCGAGGATGAAGCAAATTTTGCTGCAATGTGACCATTATGTACAACAGTGGAATGTTTTACATTCTAGGGATCTTGCACTAGCTTACTGCTTGCCCGCGTGCTTGTGGAGCTTTGTGAGAGAGGAGAGAAGATACTACTGCCCAAGGGACAGGCAATACCACACTTAAATTATGGATAGAAGGGGAAAGCGCTTGAGCAAATCACGCCCAAATGACGCCCAAATGACGCCCCGAGGAAAGATGAAAACACACAAGTCTGAAGGAGGGTGTTTTTCACAAACAGAACCACCTAGCCTGAAAAACCAAGGTGCCTATGATGGCAAGGCTACTTGGTCTTAATGCACGAAAACAAGGACTACATCTACAATGTTTTTCTTACTATTGCTACCAACACGAGTCTGAACAGGGGGGAATGCTCCCCAATATCTTCTTCATTCATTCACGTCTTGCTCCAAAAGCACTGCTATATGTAAGGTTCGCGGACGTAAGCAATCTTATCCAAAAGTAGCCTCTCCAAGTCTACGATGCATGCTCATTTTAGCTTAAACTTACCTTACGCAATCAACTTCCAGTGGTAGTTTCACTGCCTACATAGTTTTCTTTTTCTGTCTTCCTTTTCTTTCCTTTCCTTTGTCACATTAATTGTTTGCTTTCTAAGCGGGAAGGCCAAGAAAGTTATCCCTCACACCATTCTTCTTGGTGTGGGAGGCTCTGTTTATACCTCACACACTTTGATTCACCTTAAAGAGCTCGGCCTTGATACGCAAATAGCCCACAAGACTGCCCTAAGGGTTAGTAAGCTACATGCTCATTCTGTGCTATATGCACACAGACTGACAACCACTAGACACGCTCTTGAAAAATCCAGTTGCTCTGAAGGTCTTGGTCTGGAGCAAGGTCTCACTCTTGTAATCTTGAAGCCTTGTCTCCTGTTTGCAGGCTAGCAGCCGCACTTTTTGCCTGAAGGCTATATTTTTGATATCCTTGTTATCCTTGAAATTGGTCAATTTTGTGGATCCAGATCTCCCTTAGCACGTTATTAGGAATGTGAGCAGGTTTTGTTTGCGGGCACATACTCTTGTGGTGGAATCCTCCATCTGGCGCGGTGGAAATGACCACTCAGACAAGTGCTCTTGTGCTATTGCGCAAAATGAGGTGCATTTCCTTTTTCAATGTCAAGGTTTGTATGTTTGCTCTCTCAGAAAGAAATATTCGTTCCTTTTTTCCCTTCCTGCCACTTCTTTTTTGTGGAGGCCCCTTACAAATTGCGCGCTTTGCCTCGTCAGACTGTCTTTGATTTCCTTCCTCGACGGCATAAGAAACTCTGCCATTTCATCTCGGACGTTATGGATATTTGTTGGTTGGCAAAGACCAGCAACAAACCAATCAGCCTGACGACCAGGCTGGCGGTTAACCCAGACTTGTAATCTAACCTTGTATGTAATCTGTGGTCCCAGGGGGTCCCCCGAGGGCCTTTGCAGCTCGACTGAATCGTCACCAGATAGTACATGTTTTTGGTTACACGCTTGCATAGTCGCCAAACCAATAAGCCAGACAGGTGGAGTATCTTTGCAAGGATGGTGGCTGTTTGTTCAAAGGCGCACGGTTTGCCGCCGCCTGGTTGGCTTGCACTGCTGCACGGCTGCCGCCTCTGGCACCTGTCCCTCACTGCATGCGTTGCCACCTGCATCCTGGGTCCCTTCCTGGCCGTCCTCTTCAACAATGGCACACGCAAGCAGCCCGGCATGGCCTCTGGCACCACGGCTGCTTTTGCTGACAGCCAACTGGTACTGCCGGGCAGACTTCCGGCTCCGCTTTGCAGGCTGGTGCTGGTGCTGGTCATCCGTCTCGAAGTTGGCTGCTTCGGCCTCATCAGCCTCAGCATCTCCCTGGGTTGCAGTGAAGCACAAAAGCAATGGGATCGTAACAGGGCTTCCATGTACAGAAACAAATGTGGACTGTGATTTCAGTTCAGGAAACCTTTTCATTCGTGCTGGGCGTGCTGGGTGTCAGGCTGAATACTTACGCTCTTAAACTTGCAAGCAGCAGACGCACCTCTGCCTAGGGCTTGCAGAACCATTGTTTACACACGCCCTGCATGACCTCATGATCAAAACTTTACAGTGCGAGAGTGTGGAGTGACTACACGTCCATACAAAGGAGCTTAAAACGAGGCAGTGCTCTTTGGCATGAGTCAGTCTCTCACGCAGCGCCCAGGCTGATACGATACCTGCAGCCGGGATGCACCACACAGCGCAGCAGCGCTAGTGGCTCTGCGCTTGCGGCCTCTGACGTTTGCGCTGCCACCAGCCTGCGGCCCTGGCTCAGGTTCCTCCAGCACGGAGACGTTGCGCTTTGCAGAAGCGCTCTCGCGGTCGCCCATCCCTGTGTCTGCCAAGCCAGCGTCCCCCTTCTCCTTCTTCTTGCCTTGCTCCTCGACGTCTCCAGCGGTGCCGCACTGCGCAGAGCAGCAGGGGCAGGCAAGGCAGTTCAAAGTCTCTTGCCCGTCTCTGACCTTCCTTCAATCAGCAGGCTGTTGCGGCCCACCTGTGACGCGCACAGCACGGCGCGGGCAGTACCTTCAGGATCAGCACACATGATCATCAGAATCCATGACCACCACACCATTGTGGGCACACCCATACGACGCAGCCCTAGCTGTCGAACGCGTGCGCTGGTTGCCGCCCCAGGATCCCGCTCTGCGCGATGAACGACAGAGGGCATGCGCAACAGCGCAACAGCACCACCACTCATGGAACTCACAGCAGTCCCGCGCACAGCAGTCCCACGCACAGCTGCGACAGAGGGCATGCCGCCGTGAGGGCCAGCACGATGGAAGGCATGAGGGCAAGCGTGCGCGCGATCGTGCACCCATACTTTGTACCCGGCACACAGCCATGCGCGCGCACCTGTGCATTGTTGGTGACATCCTGCAGCACCATGCTGCCAGCAGCCTCCTTGGGCATTGCGCGCGTGCGCCGCCTGCGCCCTGCCCCCTGCCTGTTCTCCTTTGTTGCACGACCTCTGCTGGCTTCTGCTGGCTGCGCCAGCGGGCGCTGCTCAGCGTCGCATCCCTCGGCCTCAGGCCTATCCCCATGATGCTGCTGCAGCTGCTGCTCCTGCCCCTGCCCCTGCTCCTGCTGCTGCTGCTCCCGCTGCTGCTGCCCCTGCTGCTGCTGCTGCTGCTGCTGCTGCTGCTGCTGCTGCTGCTGCTGCTGCTGTTGTGGCAGTATCTCTGCCGCTTGCCTCTGGGCCGTGGCACGCAGCTGCTGCTCCAGCTCCAGGATGCGCTCGTCGCGCTTAGCCAGCTGGTCGGTGAGCTCCTTCAGGCGCGCCTCGAAGCTGCCCCGCAGCTCCCGGATCACATCCTGCGCGCAGAGAACATGGGGGTCACACTGTCACACCTCTGTGGGTGACACCCCGCCCGCTGCTCCTGTCCGGTGCTTGCGCGCTCTCAGCATATGGGCAGCAAGCTGAAAAGGATAATGAGCGACTAACCCTCAGGCTACCAGCGAGAAGGGCTGACTAACCCTCAGGCCACCAGCGAGAAGGGCTGACTAACCCTCAGGCTACCGCAGGCAGCACACGCTGGTGCTGGTTCGCCAAGCACGCGGTGGGGAGGCAAGCCCAACATGCAAGCTCAGCATGCGTACAGAGCGCAGTGCATGGGAGGCGGCCTAGCCACAGCTATGTCCCACGCAACCACAGTACACCGCACAGGCCCTCTGCAAAGGCCCGCGCCCTACCTGGGAACGCTTCCCTCTACCTGCCCAGCCCCAGCCCCCACCTGGATCTCCTGCACGACCTCATCCCGGATGCTCGCCTCCGCCTGCACCAGGTGTGCCTCCGCCTCCTGCAGCTGCTGGTACACGCGCGCCAGCTCCGTCTCCAGCTCCTCCACGCGTGCGGCGTCGCCGGGCGAGCTCCGCGCAGACAGGGGCTCAGGCGCCCCACCCTCTGCCGCAACACCAGGCAGCGGCACCAGCGCAGCCCTGCAGCATGGATGTGTGCGCGTGCGTGCAGCCGTGCGGTGTTGGTGCGTCGGTGCGTCGGTGGTTGAGGGGGGCTGCGGCCCCGCTTCGTACGGCCAGGCATACGCAGCAGAGGGCACACCGCCGCTGCCACAGCAGGTTTGCTGCCGCGCGCACAGCGACGCAGCACTCTGGAGGGTGGGAGCACGGAGGCATGCAGCCGGGGGGCAGGGCCATGGGGGGCAGCGCTGCACATGGGTCATGGCACTCGTGTCACATGAGCACGGCAGGGAGGCAGTGTGGAGAGGGCTGTGGCAACCCAAGAGCTAGCGGCACATGCTCCTTCCGATACCAGGCACTTGCGTCCAGCATGTCTCCCAAGACAAGGACAGCACCGCACGCCCACGGCACACACTTGCAGACGCTTTCGTGCCAGAACCTCTTGCAGAGGCCGGAGGGCATGCCCTGCAGGGCGGCTTGGCAGCCGCCCCAACGAGCGAGCGACCTCAAGGTGAGTGCCGGAAGGCCCCCACCCCATCACTCACATGCTTGGTTGCGCCGTTGCAGCGGGCGGGCCGCTGGCCATGCTGATGCTGGTGGCGAGCGCGGCGTAGCGCAGCACGTGCATGGTCTCGTCATAGTCGCCTGTGGTGGGCAGCCACAGGCACACATGTGCGCCAGAGGGAGGCCTCAGTTAGAGACTGTGCAAGCCAGCATCCAGGTTCTGCTCTCTTTTGTGTGCGTATGTGTCTGTGTTGTGTGCTTATGCATACTGTGAGTGCAGGCATCATCCATCCGAGTGTCTGACATGCAGCATGTGTGAGGCTTCGATAGGCGGCACTCAAAGGGCAGCCTTGTCACGAGAAAAA
>LKMJ01004654.1_pt1 | contig 12947 bp, 16 predicted proteins | sample 643391 | NCBI WGS metagenome assembly LKMJ01 (sample SAMN04112250, study PRJNA286221) | soda lake metagenome | biome: soda lake; feature: Kulunda Steppe; material: water; isolation source: sample PL-Br10 brine of Picturesque Lake | place: Russia: Kulunda steppe | collected 2010-07
CAAACTAATGATTCCTATCGTTTTATTTCAAAGCTTATGGATGTTTATATGATGGCTGGTGTTCACCAGCAACCTGATCAGTCAAACTACCTGGCTGAAGGTCAAACTTAAACTTGTAAACTTTCTTGAGCCCCCAAGAGAAGACTCAAACAAGCCAAACTCTAGTTGCTATGTTTAGAAGATGGCCTGCTCACGTGGACGCCACCTTGCATACATAGTAGTTCATGGGCAGGCCCGTCAGGCTTCAGTTGCCCTTGCCTGGTCTTGCAGGTACAGGTTTTCGACCAAACAACTCTCACTGTCATGAAGCACTTGTCTACTTCTTCCCCTTTTTACTGCTGCTACTGCGTGGCAGGTGGCCACCCCTGCCAGCATTGCGTTGATTCAAAGTTGTAAGCTGAGCCATGCCCTTCAGGTACTGCCTCTTCAGCTCAGCCTGCGTGCATTAATCACAGGCATGAGGAGCTCCATTTCATTGAAGCTCAGGACCAGTGCTCACCAGCACTCCCCAACCACAAGTGCTTGAATGAATGCTTGCTATTTTGAGCACAATGATTTAGGCTGTCCTTAGGCTCTCACCGCGCCGGCCTCGTCCTTGGCCTTGCTCTTGGCCTTAAGCGCCATGTTGAAAAAGGGCTCCATGACAGGATGTACCTGAGCAACACGGGAAGCCAGGAAGAAAGGATGACCACACCCAGCAAGGTGCAAGGCAGGCTGCCCTGGGAAGCCAACAAACTAAAGATAGTGCTTGGTTGGTTTGCATCACGTCACCCCGGAAAGGACAGGCCCACCTATCAAGGATGACAGATACCTGGCTTGCTGAGTGCCTGGCGCTCCAATGAGATCAGGCAGGGTCGGGATGAGCAGCAAGGTCCAATTCAAATTTTTCCTTAGTGGGAGCTTCGGGTCAAAAGGAGGCAAGAAAAGGCGGCGTGCCGTCTGCAGTGCATACCTTGACTCCTGTTAGACCTTGCATGGATCTGAGGGCTGCCTCTGCAAATTTGGCAGCTTCGTCGAGGTTGCCCACTTGGTCATGCAGCTCATAAAGCTGGCGGGAGACACCAACAGCATTTTCCTGCTCACAGGTGCACGGCAGGGAACAGAATGCAATATCTGTGTGGATTTGGGAGGGCAACCCCTCCTTGGGTTGCTAGGCATGCACAGTCATGGTGGCAGGGCTAGGCAAGCACAGCCGCAGTGGCATGGCAGCGCCCCCTCATCGCCCTCACCGTGTTGGGCCCCTGGGTGTCCAGGATCAGCTCATACAGCTCCGTGAATTGAGCGATAGCCTGCTCGGTGCGGCCTGCCTGGCGGTGGCATGCCCCCAGTGCCTGCAGGTTCGGCACGGTGTGGCATAGCGAGGAGGTGCGTGGGCGATAGCTGGCTAGGAACTGCCTCACTGTGTGCTGCTGTCCTTGAAGTGCCTAAGTCCTCTGACATAGGCCTAAGCTTTACACATCCTGTACAGAGCACCAGCCAGCGCAGCAGCTGCAGCACCTCTGTCTGGAGCTCGTCACTTGGCCGAATGGCAACCAATTGGATCCTGGAGGGAAGGGAAACTTGCACTCTTAGACGACAATAAAAGCAGGCACGAAAGTCTCCCTCAGACCCTGAAGCCCAGATCGGCACAGCGAATCCTCCGCCCTCTGAGGTTGGCTTTTAGCCGTTGTCATTTCAACACACACACTCTAAGGAGTCGCCCCAATCACGCTTTGCGAGTGGAGGATGAGCAGCAACACGGCCCTGTTGCTTACGTGTGGCGATGGTCGCCGCGCCTGTCTTGGAAGACGCGACCATCTTAGCTAGCTGGCCTGGGCCGTATGCAGTGCATTTGCAGAGTGCGATGCAATGCGAGGACAAGTGCACCGCAAGAACAGGACAGTGCAGCACAAGGACGGCACAGTGCAATGCAAGGACAGGGCGTGGGTGCCTGCTGTGCACAGGGAAGCCAAACTCACAAACAGGGGGCTGCCTGTCTCCACAGCGCCCTTGCCAAACTGGGTCTCGCACAGCCGCAGCGCCTCTCTGTAGAAGGCCTCTGCCGCCTCAAAGTTCTCTGCCTTGCTCTCCAGCTTGCCCTGTGTACCCGCGCAGGAGAAGGGGGGATCAGGCTGCTGACACAACTGTGAAAGGCTACACTGTGGAGCTGCTGCAAAAGCCACAGTGCAGCCATGGCTGGGCAACTCTTGCTCAGCAGGTAGAGGGATGCTTGTTCTGACCTGCTGCACTAGGGCCCGCACATGCGGGGGAGCTGGCATGAGGCGCCCTCGCCACCCGAATCCCGCACAGTGCATGTGTGCTGCGCCTTTTTCAGTGAAGTCCTCTCTAGGTGAAGAGAGCTAGGAAAGGCAGCTTGCCACCTCATACAACAGCTATTTGTATGAACGTGCACCAACCCACTCATACATACAGACACAAGCACGCATGCACAAGCCCAACCACCCACTCTGATCCACACCCACATCAAAATCCGCCCACTCCCCTTTCCACATACACCCACGAATGCATGCACACATGCACACAAGCAAACCCGCACCCACACACCCACACGCATCCACTTCACACATCCACACAAATGCACATCTGTCTGTCGACTTGCATAAATCCCAACCCTTACGCACACAACTACATGCACACACATGCACGCATACCCACCCTCTTGCACACGCACACACACCTGCTCCATGACACCCCGGATAAGCGTGCTGCGGCTGAGACGCAACGCAAGAACAGCTGGCTCTTCTGGCTGCGGCGGCTGCGCTGCAGCAGCCCCCGCTGCCACAGCAGCTGCGCGTGCAAGGTGTGCACAGGGATGTGCTCAAAATCAAAAGCAAAGAATCATTGCCTGCCTTACCTGTGCTGCGCATACTTATCTTAGTGGCGTTTTGACAAGCACCTAAGACAGCCTGGCAATTCAAGCTGGTTCACTAGGTGCGGCCCCCTCATTTGCTTGAGCTAGCCAGTGCACCAGCTGCCGTCCCCAAGAGTCTTGCACCGATAATCCTGCAACACACACGTCTTGGATGTGTAGGATAGCACGCGCATCATCCTGGAGCATGGTAAGGCCGCAGACGAGACCTATACCCATTCACCATGGCCCCTGTGCACTGGGGCCCTGAGAAATTGGCCTGATGCATATGGTGTCAGATGAGCGTAGCATGCGCTCAGCGTGCATTCATTGAGCAGTCACAGGCTTTATGCGCACAGGCCACATCCCGTACATACAAGCACAGCAAGTGGGGCCCCTCTGCACATGAGCCTGGCCTGCGCACAGGCACCCTTCTTGGATATGTGATGGCTGCCTTGATGGCATGGCCTCTCGTGCAGCGGCAACCTCAGCCTAGTGCAGCGGCAACCTGTATGCAGTTGCTGTCTTAATGTCATGACCTTCCTTGCAGCAGCAATCTTGTGTAGGTGTGCTCCTAGTGCATACGGGCCAATCCGCCGACCGCCTTTTCAGCATGCTGAGGTCACCCAACTACGAAGCCCGCTTGCACAGAGGTACACCCAAAAGACAGGCAGGGAGCTCCCTATGCTTGCAAATGTGTGCATACGAGAGTGTGTGCGTGCGTGTGTGTGCATGCGCGAGCATGTGTGTTAGGAGTTAAGCGCAAGTCAAGCACCGGGCAGGGACCACCAGCAAACAAGGGCCCACAGCTTACCTGCCGCTGCAGCTGCCTTGGCCTCGCTGCTGCTCCCACTCCGTGCAGCTTTTGCGGCTGCGGCCTGCGCAGCCACAGCTGGGCTGGGCTTCTGGGGCGCATCAGGGTTGCCACCCTCGTTGCGCAGGAACTCAGCACGGGAATCCATCTTCTCGCGTAAGACTCGGACATGCTCCACCTGCGAGTCATCAGCCAGTCAGTTTTGCGTGTGTGTATACTGTGTGTGCGCATGTGTATTAGCCACCAAAAGCTCTGCTTTGAAGGAGGGAGCACTGTGAGTAGCTGCAGAAGCAGGGTGGGCTGACAATGCAGGCGGGCACATACGCAGGGAAGGGGCGGCGCGCCAGGACAAAGCAGGTGCTCATGTGCCCTGCAACAGCGGCCTCCGCCCAGGCTCCTGCCTGCCTCCCTGGGTGTAGGGAGCGCCGGTGTGTGTGTGTGTATGTGTGTGTGTGTGTGTGTGTGTGTGTAAATGCGTGGCGCTGGCCGTTGCAGCGCGTGAGGACACCAGGGAACCCACGCAGTGCGGCTTCGCACCAGGAACTCCCGCGCACGGGCACGCTCCCCCAGCGCATCAAGCGTCTCCACCAGGTTTGCGCGCGCGAGCTGGGTGTAAGGATGTTCCAGGCCCAAGTGGTCCAGGGCAAGGTCCCAGGAGCGCTCATGCAGTGCCAGCACTTCCTGCAGCTTGCCCTGCTGCTTCATAACAGCGCCCTGCGCATGTTCGTGCGAGGGTGTGCATGCATGGGTGTGCGTGGCAGCCGGGCACGCACGCGCACACGTGCGCCTGTGTGAGAGGGCTTTTTTCGTGTGTGAGTATTGGACTTGCAGATGCACTTCCGGAGAGTGGACGTCAACCACTGAAGATTGATGCAGATGATAGCTGTGGCCAGCGTAGCAGAGCGGCGCAGAGGAGAGCGGTGACCAGCGCAGCAGAGTGATGCCTGCACACATGCAGCACTATTAGGAGATACGTGTGCAGCGCCCTTAGGTGGAGGCACATGCGCAGCGCTCCTAGCAGGAGACCCATCTGCAGCATCCGTACAATAAGCTTTAAGCTGAGGGGTCACAGAGCAGCCGCATTGTGGCGTGTGCTGGGCGACTGGATGCTGGCCAAAATATACATTTCCCTGAATGAACCAAAAAGGCTGAAGGACCAGCAGACCCTGTGCGGCTAATGGCAAACCGCCTTTCGAATTGCAACATTTGCAATCGGGCCAGATTGCAGATTGCCAGACAATGCAGAGACCATCACAAGCCTTGCCGCTTACCAGGTTATTCGACAGCTTGATAGCAAAGTCATACATCTCTGCCTCTTCAGCCGCCACCACTGCCGCGCGCACAGCAGTCTCTGCCTGCAAATAGAAACACACAGAACTTCGATGCAGCCTGTGGCTTTGATGCAGCCTCTGGGGGCTGTTCAGCTCTTGCACGCATAGACGCACAGACAATCAGTCAGGTTTCAACACGGCCAATCACAGGTCAGCACCTAGCCAATGCCATGCTTGTCAAAGAGAGTGTGTCCTTGAATCTTGCCTGGGCCTGTTGCACTTGCTTCATGGGTATCAGACCGGAACAGGTGTCAGCCCAGAACGAATGCCAGACCAGGGCAGGTGCCAGACCAAACCAGGTGTCTGGCTAGATCAAGTGACTGACCAGGAATACCTCTCAGGTGCACTGGGTGCAAGACCCGACCTGACTCGACCAATACAAAAGACAATTCTTTTGTATTGGCACATGCAGGGCATTTCATGGAGCTTCCCTCTATGTAAGCTCATTAACAGCAGGTTCCATCAGGAAAGTGCTTTTTGAGCGTTGTTGCCAGAGGATGCTCATAAAGCAACGTCCATTTGTTGAAATGCCAGAGGCACTATGCCACGGCTGTTCACGAGGCCAGAACATGTATGCTCATGCCATGGCTGTTTACAAGGTCAGAGCATGCATGCTCATGCCACGACTGTTCACAAGGCCAGGAGATGTATGCTCATGCCACGGCTGTTCTCTACAAGGCCAGGAGATGTATGTTCATGTGTTCATGAGTGCCCCACCGGGCTGCACACCCGTCGAAGGCCACTAAAGTCTGTGTGCACAGAACAGAGTGTGAGCGCGCCCGTCTGCGCTGGGTGTCATGCACACGCACACACCTCAGGTACGCGCTGCATCGCAAAGTACATGTCGGCCAGCGCAGCATTGGCCTCCGCCACCAGCTTTGGCCGGCCCTTGATTTCCTGCAGGCTGTGGACGGCCTGCTGCACCAAGCCCAACGCTGTCGGGCGCTTGGGAGGCATGCTCCATGCCTGGGGGCGCAAGAGAGAAGTTGGTACAGGGCAGCCTCGGACCATGCAGACCAGGAGCCCCCAGCAGCATGCAGGACAGCCACACCCTCGTACACGCGCGCGCTTACACCAAGCTCATGCACCAGGCGATGGGCCCTGCAGGCCAATCTTCATCAACTTTTGCACAGCATGTTGGCTAGACACACCGGTGTTACTGCGGCCCTAAATCAAGCACATGGCTCCCGGTCCCTTCTGCACTAGCGGGGATGTGCGTGCGGGCCATGAGGCCATGTGTGTGCCACGTGTGTGCCATGAGGCTGTTTGTGTATGTGTGCGTGTGTGCCGTGTGCTTGCACATCCAGAGCATGTAGTAGCCGGCCTGAGCTACTTGCCAGGCTCAGCACCCCCTCCCTGGCATGCGCACGTGCTGGGCTGCTTGCTGCGTGCTGGCGTGGACAAGCTTTGCGCGAGGTGGATGCTTTGACGATGCAAGGTAGCGCCCCTGATCGCTATCCCTATGGCTGCTGGTCGTTGAAACGTTGCCGTTCATGGAGTCACAGGTACCCATCGGTCACAGGCTCGACATCCTCCCCCACTCAAACTCCAAGCTCGAAGCTGAGCTTGTGTGGTCCAAGGCACAAGGCGCGCCGGCCCCCAGCTGCATCCCTGGATCCGACCACAGCAGGGCCCCGCCTGATTCTGGCAGGGCCCTACTCCAGAGTCAGCACAGCCAGCCATCTGCCCCACGCACCAGGTCAGGGCTCACCCCACCTGCATGCCGAGCAGCAGCTTCCGCTCCGCGTCCTCCTCCTCTGGCGTCAGGGGCGCTGCATCCGCGGCCCCGCTGGTGCCAGCTGCTGGCATCGTGTTCATGGCGCCTGAGGCCCGCAGCGCGCGCGTGCTGGGCGCTTTTGAAGCAACGCCGTCCCCTTCGCCTCCAGATGTTACAGCTTCTCCGCTGCCGACTCCGTTCTGAGCGGCAGGCTGGGCCTGGGCCTCTGCCTGCGTGTGTGCTTGCACGCACGCGCACGTGGGCACAAGCATCTGCCTGCGGGCCTGTGCATTGGCAACGTACCCGGCGTCAGGCGCACCCTTGCGCACATCAGGCGCTGCGCCAGCTCTGGGCTGAGGCGAGCCTCTGCGTGTGCAGCAGCCTGGGCATTGCGCATGCTTGGCGAGCACAGACGCGTGAAGCTGGTGTGATACGGCTGGCTTGGCGGTGTGACGATAAAGGAAACACAGCCCAGCCATTAAACTTCTGTGGAATCAACCAGGCCGCCGTTCGCGGCGCTCCTGCCTAGGAATTGTGACCGCTTTTTTGACAGTGTGCAAGGCATTGTGTACGTTGCGAGCAAGGCATTGCTCGCGCTGGGCGGTGGCGCACAGCGCATTTGCGGCACATACTGCTGTGCGTGGCGTGGCGTAAGGCTGGTCACACCATGGTGCAAGTCAACAAGGCCAGGGCCGTGCCAAATCTCTCAGATCTGCTTCTGGCAAGCCCTTGCATGCCCCCTCACCGGTTGACTGCTTGGAGCTGCACCGCCACCGTTGACCTCGCTTAATGCAGGCGTGCTGTTTGGGCTTGGGCCTTCGCCCTCTGCCTTCGTATCTGCAGCAGTCTGGCCCTGAGCTGCGCGCCCTTCCCCAGCTTCATTGCCCGGAGCCTTGGCGTCCCCTTCCATCTTTGCATCAGCCTTAGCAGCCACGGCTACCTTGGCCTCTGCTGCAGCCCGTGCTGCAGCAGCGGTCTTGGCCTCTGCTTCTGCCCGCTCCTGAGCTGTCTTCTGCTCAGCTGCCCTGGCGGCCTGCTCCGCTTTTTCCTGGGCAGCTTTCTGCCTAGCCTCTTGCTCAGCCTTAGCCTCTGCTGCCTTCTTAGCTTCCGCCGCAGCCTGGGCCTCTGCTGCAGACTTCTCTTGCTCTGCTTTTGCCCCTGCTGCTGCCTTGGCCTCGGCGGCTGCCTTGGCCTCAGCGGCTGCCTTGGCCTCTGCAGCTGCCTTGGTTTCTTCTGCGGCACTAGCATCTGCTGCAGCCTTGGCCTCTGCTACTGCCTTGGCCTCTTCTGCCGCCTTGGCCTCTGCGGCTGCTTTTATCTCTGCTGCTGCATTGGCCTCTGCTGCCGCCTTGGCCTCTGCAGCTATCTTGGCCTCTTCTGCTGCATGAGCATCTGCTACAGCCTTGGCCTCTGCTGCTGCCTTGGCCTCTGCAGCTGCCTTGGCCTCTGCGGCAGCCTTGGCCTCTTCTGCTGCCTTGGCCTCTTCTGCCGCCTTGACCTCTGCGGCTTTCTTGGCCTCAGCGGTTAACTTGGCCTCTTCTGCTGCCTTGGCCTCTTCTGCGGCCTTGACCTCCTCTGCGGCCTTGGCCGTAGCCGCCGCCTTGGCCTCTTCTGCGGCCTTGGCCTCAGCTGCCGCCTTGGCCTCAGCAGCTACCCTCCTCTCCTCTACAGCTGCCTGGTGTGCCGCCCTGGCCTCCTGGGCGGCCTTGGCATCCGCCGCGGTGTGCGCCTCATCAGCAGCCCTGGTCTGATGCTCCCTGGCGTGTGCTCCCTGCAGCGCCTTGGCCTCTTGCTCTTTCAGGCGGTGCTGCTCCCTAGCCACCGATGCATTTTGCTCTTGCTGCTCCATGCGCACTCTCTCCCGGCCTGGGGTCATGGCAAGGACAGAGCGTGTGAGTTTGGAGCTTGCTGGGGTGACACCCACCCTGGCGGATGCAGCCGGACACTGCACATGCTCAGGGGCAAGAAGTAGGTCATTCATTTCTAAATGGGCTCGAGTAGGCATCCCAGGTGCAATTTGATATAAAAAGAGCATGCACGAGAGCCTAGGCCAATAAGACTGTAACAACAGCTTGGCCAACTGTGCCCTTCTGGAAGGCCAGGGCGGCCTTATACCACAAGCCAGTGTTAGCCCGCAACCAGGAAGTCCTCTTATTAGAGGGACCTACTCACTTGCGGCGTCCAGGCGCCCCTGAACATCATCTGCATCGGGCTTGGCAGCTGGAGCACGCGCAGTCCCTCCGCCACCTGTGACAGAGCAGTGGTACGGTTGTTTCATGTGCACACAGAGTATACCCAAAGTAGAGCCCAAGAGACCAGCAATGGGGACAGCGGTAGCATGTTACGACCTGGACGCGGGAGAGGTCAGCAGACCTTGACTTCCGCTTGAGTGTGCGTGTGTGAAAGCGCTGTGCATCAAGGATGCCTATGCACAAAAAGAAATTGACTTTATCTGTGTTCAATGTGATCCACGTGAGGTAAGAGCAAACTCAAGCTGCTTGGCAATCTAGACGGCTGCAGCCCCGAGCGTGCTTGCATCTAGAAGTTTTTATGACCTGCAGTACCTGTTGCTGCTGCTGCTGCTGCTGCTTGCTGCTGGGAGGCACTGACTCTAGAGCTGCTGCGTGACATTGCCCGAGCTGCAGCAGCAGCTGCTGCTTTGCTGTTGTGCTTTGCGGCTGGTCGCACGGGTTGGGCCTGCTTGGGTGCCTGCGCAGGCTTCTTTTTTCTGGACTTCACAGTAAATAAAACTGCTGTCACTCCTGCAATGGCTGCTGCCCCAAACAAGCCCGAGCTGACAAGCAGGGAGTTCAGTGAGGAAGTTGGTGAGGGCTTGGGCGATGGCTGGGCGAAGGGCGCCTCCAACACTGGTTGAGGGGCGGGCGGGGCAAGGGACGGCGCCTCTTCTTCTGCAGTCACTGCAGGAGGATTAGAAGGCATCTCCTCAGGTGGCTGCGGCGTGGCAAGCGCACTGTTGTCCATTGTCAATTTAAATTCAATTATTTATTCAAAGAAATCACTTTAGTATGTTGCTTGTTTTGAGATTGAAGATTTGTCTTACTCTTTGCCCCCGTTCACACGGGAGGGTATCGGCCCTAATATCAGACTACTCGTGTCCTAACTCTGGTTTTATAAGAAACCTTTTGTAAAATAGCGTTCACACAACCTGTTAGCCCTGTTAGCCCACCAATGGTGTATTTGAGAGGTGAAAAAATGCCTGGGAATTTGGTTAGTGAAAACGCTTTGGTTCCTCTGAAGATTCTCGGCCTTGACTCACAAGGAAGTCAAGAAACTTGCTCTCAAGCTCCATGCTCATTCTGTGCACTACGCTCATAACCTTGTTCAGACCAGACGTTCTCTTGAGCATTCTCCTCACCTTAAACCAATCAGGAGAGGTTCCCTCCAGATCCTCACTAGTTCTTCATTCTCCCTGGTAAAGGAGACTCACGCCTCTTCAGGCCAATGTGTCTCCTTTTCCTTAATCGATGTAGGGAGTGGTTTCACTGCCTACGTATTTTATCTTTTCTTTTTCTTTTCTTTCAGGAGAGGTTTGCTGGCTTGTCTGCCCGCAACCCTCCTGATCCTCACTGACCACCCTTTTCTTTTCTGGTAAAGGGGCTTTTCTTCCCAAGTGGCCCCTTTTCCTAAATTGATATGAGGAGCTTTTTGCTGCTAGCGTAGCTTTTCTTTCCTTTCTTTCGTGAGCCGTTCCAAAATCAACGTGAGTGACTTTTTGGAATGTTGCCGCATGAGCAAACCATTCGAGAACGGAGAGACCTAAACCAGATTCATCCACATGATGCACATGTTTGCAACAGAGTCATGAGGATTGCTTAGTTTTTCTTTCTTTCTTTCTTCTTCTTCTTTCAGTCATGAGGACATATCATATCCAATTTGGAGTGCCCATTGGGAGTCAGACTTGGTGGTGGGATGATCAGAAACGCGCAATCAAACCAACTCTCCCTTCCTACCTACGGCAGAACATCCCCAACCATTTTTCGCATGCTCTTTCCTGACTAAGACTCTCTGGTCACAGCTTGAATATTGAGTGTCTCCGGCATGAGTGCTGACCTGGCAAACTTGCGGGTCAAGCACTACTATGTCTTCTGCAACCCTTCTAGTAGCTCAAACAGGCTGAGAAACTTGAATAGCCAGGCAGACACCGAAAGCCTGGCCTTGTACGTGCATGAGTGCCTAGAATGCTTTGATAATATCAAATTGATATAGGCTCCGGATAGTCGAGCAGGCGGCAGGGCACCTGCTATGGAAAGTCGATTATCCACCCTCGCAACCTATGGGTTCGGGGTTCGAACCTCAAGGGAGGCCACAACCGGCTAAGCTGCCCTTGTTCGGCGGATACAGCCGTGAAACCTTACCTTACCTTACCTAGAATGCTTTGCCTACATTTCAGAACACTACCTAGCTTGCCTTTGTTGGTTTTGGTTGCAGGCACGTTTGGCTTCAGCTGAGCTGCCCTCGTTCAGCAAGCACAGCTTTGTAACCTAACAAACATATACTCACAGGGTAAGTGGAAGTTCTTCACAGTTCCTGATCCACACTGATTGAATAGTTTCTCTTCATTACAGTGATGAGGACCTGCGTGCTCGCACCAGGTTCCCCCTTACTACATGCCAACAGGTTTACCCCTTTTGGTACAGGCTTTTCCTTTTTACCTGCCGCCGCTAAATGCAGCGTTTACAGGGGAGGAGAGAGAGTGAGAGAGAGTGAGAGAGAGAGAGACTTTTACGCAGTGACTCACCTGGCCAGGGGCACAGCCCCCGGCCAGGCTTTTTTCTAGGGTCAAACCGGAAACATTTGGAACAGGCTTCCCGGGAATCGGAAGTTTTCAAAAAGTAATTCCGGGCGAACCAAACATGTCACAGACACCCCTGAACTTCCCTGTCGCATATTCAATATCAAGTTGAATGTGAGATGTGAGCAGATGTTTTGCTGCTTGCGTAGTTTTTTTCTGACTGGTCCTTCCCTTTAGCGTCTAGCCATGCCAAAGACCAATCACACTGTTGGTGACCAACTTAATCCGCTTAGAGAAGGAGGGTTGTTCACTCAAAATCCCCCTGATGCCCATCAAGTAAAGCACGTCCTCTTCTCATGGTGGGGATCTGCCTGCTAGCAACAGGTTCTTAGCCTCCCTCAATGCATGCCACCAGGGTTATCCCTGCTAGTGTAACCTTTCATTATTATTTCCATGCTCTTAGGCATGGCTTCTCTCTCGTGAGTGAGCATTATATATTGGCAAGCAAGATACCCTAAATGCTCCTTTGAGGAACGCGCCTGGAAACAATCTCATGACATAGTGAGACCCCTAACTACAAGAGCACCCTAACTACAAGAGCAATATTGATTGCTCAAAAAAGGTTTTGAAAAAAACAGAGGTCAAGCTAGAAATCAGAAAAGTAAAAAGGGAGGTCGTGCAGAAGCTTGAGAACAATTATAAGCTTGCGACAAATCAATGCCAAGTCAGGAATTTTCCATGAATGGCACAGTGTGAGAAGCATTGGTGCGGTCACAATTCAAAATATTGTCTAAAGTACAGTTGAAGTATCTATTCAAAGGAGTCTGTGCTGATGATCATAAGAATCAGCACAGGACCACAATGCGGCCATTGAGAAAGCTTTCAGCCAGCTGTTTTAGTCTACTTGTTGACCCAAATCTGGGTTGTCTTTGACCTGCGCACAAAAATTAAAAGCTCGTCTATAGGATTAAGTGAACATTGAAGCAGAGACATTCCACAAGTCCAGCAATCAAGAGCAAAACAGCAAGCGCTATTCAGCTACTGCATCAAGCAAGCTCGTTTCCAAAATGCATCTGCATGCCAGCCCAGGACATGCATTTTCAAAGCCTACCATCCAGCCATATCGCAGCACATTTCAGACAACGGACGCGTTGCAGTGGTCAATGGCCACCATCCCAGCCGTCTATAGCACAGGTTACGCTGAGTTGCCCACCTGTAGATTTTCTTCTGCAGCTGCAGCAGGCCATACATGAGGCCCTCTGCTGTGGGAGGGCATCCAGGCACATAGATGTCCACGGGCACAATGCGGTCGCAGCCCCTGACCACCGAGTAAGAATAGTGGTAGTAGCCTCCACCGTTAGCGCAGCTGCCCATCGACACAACCCACTTGGGCTCAGGCATCTGGTCGTATACTTTGCGCAGCGCAGGCGCCATCTTATTGGTCAGCGTGCCAGCCACAATCATGACGTCAGATTGGCGTGGGG
>LKMJ01004656.1_pt1 | contig 12947 bp, 14 predicted proteins | sample 643391 | NCBI WGS metagenome assembly LKMJ01 (sample SAMN04112250, study PRJNA286221) | soda lake metagenome | biome: soda lake; feature: Kulunda Steppe; material: water; isolation source: sample PL-Br10 brine of Picturesque Lake | place: Russia: Kulunda steppe | collected 2010-07
ACACGACGTAGAAAACGCCGTGTTTCTCGTCGATTACGCACAGCATCTCGCTGCTGCACTCCGCCGAGCAGGGCTCCGATTTCAGACGCTTCGCCATGGAAATCGGAATGCTGTCGAACGTGTCTTTTGAGAGATAAAAAGACGTACATCCTCGTTTAGCAATAGCTTTAGCCACGTCAATCCAAAAACCGCCGAAACATGGTTACGAAGCTTCGCAGTCTGGTGGAATTCGCTTAACTAAACACGATGGCTGGAACAGGCCACAGGCTTATTACCGACAACGTCATGGATCCGGTTGTATCGAATGTCTTTAACGGAACTCATCGCGGGGGTCGAGGATCACGAAAAGACGTTGACGATCTTCAACGCCGAGGAAGGGGTAGTCTCATCCCTCCGCGAGCAGTTCCACGATCGGAACCTCTCTATCGCGACGGAACGGACCTCCAGCGGCAAACCGAAGTCGTTCGCGGTCCTCTCTGACGACGGCAAGTTCGTCACCGCCGCGTCCATCGACACGATCCTCGAGCCGGACGACGGAAAGACCGATCCCGGTTTCGAGGGCGAACCCTATCAGCCGATCCTCGACCACCTCGATGAGACGATGTTCACCTCCTACGACATCGGACAGATGGTGGCGGCCTCGCGCGAGATCGAGGACCGTGCCTGGCGGATCGGGAAGGGGTCGCTGTATTCGGGATTTCAGCGCCTCTCGATACTCCGAGACCAGATGAGCATCTACGAACAACTCGCCGAGAAGGGGTCGCTCGACGTACACGCGTACGCCGTGCCGGACGCCGAGGTCCCGGAACACGGGACGGACCTGACGATCCACGTCGAGCGGAGCGACGAGATCGAACGGTCGTGGTTCGTCGCCTACGACGGTGCCGGGGTCGATGTCAACAAGTGCGCCCTTCTGGCCGAAGAGCGGGAACCGAGATCGTTCTACGGCTTTTGGACCTACGATCCGGCGACGGTCGATTGGATCATCGACCACCTCGAATCCACGTACGGGATCCTCGAATCTCACTGAACGCGAAACGAAACCGAAAAACTGCACTCGGACGAACGGTTGCCCTATATATAGCTGACGCTTTTGGCGCCAGAAGCTACTTACACCAGCCCTGAAGACTACATCGTATGCAGTCGGAGGCCGCTATAGAGGTGGTCACTGCCGGCGAGCGGGCCTTCGAGCTCCTCCTCCAGCGGCCGGAGATCCTCGTGGTGGTGGCCGTGGCGCTGCTTTTCGCCGCCGCGATATGGTGGTATCTCCGTCCCACCGCCGGCGATCGGTTCGTCGACGCTCTCTCGAGATACGACCGGATCTCGGTGCTCATGCACCCGAACCCGGACCCGGACGCGATGGCCTCGGCGCTTGGCGTCAGCGCGCTCGCGGAGTCAGTCGATACGGACACGATCATCCAGTATCCGGGACGGATACGCCACCCCGAGAACCGCGCCTTCGAGACGGTACTGGACTGTGAGTTCGATCGAATCGAGACAGCCGACGATATCGCCGAGGACGTGGTCGTCCTCGTCGACCACAACGAGCCACGGGGGTTCGACGGTGCCGACACGATCGACCCCATCGCGATCGTCGATCACCACCCTGGAAACGGCGAGGGATCGGTCTTCACCGACATCCGGTCCGACCGCGGCTCCTGTGCGAGCATCGTGACCGACTACGTCCGCGAGCGCGGCTGGTCGAACAGATCCGATGCCGACGGTCGGACGCTGACGCCGGCGCTTTCGACGGCGCTTCTGTACGGGATCCAGTCGGACACCACGTCGTTCACCCGCAGCTGTACTCACGCCGAGTTCGACGCGGCGGCGTACCTGTTCCCGGCGGCTGACCCCGACGCCTTAGACCGGATCGCGAACCCGCAGATCGACGGCGAGACGCTGGACGTAAAGGCCCGGGCGATCACCGATCGGACCGTCGAGGGGTCGTTTCTCGTGAGTCACGTCGGGACGGTTTCGAACCTCGATTCGCTTCCGGTCGCCGCCGAGGAGCTCGTTCGTCTGGAGGGTGTCACGGCCGCCGTAATCACCGGCGAGCGCAACGGCGAACTGCACGTCTCCGGCCGGTCCCGTGACGACAGGGTACACATGGGAAAAGCCGTCTCACGGGCGCTCGACGTGATCCCCGAGGCGAGCGCCGGCGGCCACGCTCGGATGGGCGGAGGACGGGCGACGCTGCCGGCGTGGGCGCCGAACTGCAACGGGCGGGAGGAACTTCGTGGACGCCTTTTCGAGGCGATGAGCGGGGAACTGTGATCCGTACCTAGGTCACCACCGCGCCTGATTGTAGATGAGGTTGCGCTGGATCTCGTTTGCCCCCTCGTAGATGACCGGCACTCTGACGTCGCGATAGACGCGGGCGATCCGGTTTTCGGTGAGCACCGACCGGCCGCCGTGGAGCTGCATGCCGCGCTCGGCACAGGCGGTGGCGGTTTCGGTCGATTTCACTTTCGCCATCGCTGCCCAGTGACCGGCAGCGTCGTTGTCGGCGACGCGGTCGGCGGCCTGCCAGTTGAGCGTCCGGGCGGCGTGGAACTCGGTAACCATGTCCGCGAGGATATGCTGGACGGCCTGGAACTCACTGACGTTCCGGCCAAACGCGCGCCGGCCGTGGACGAACTCGGCGGCCTCCTCGATGGCCGCCGCGGCGAGCCCGATCCCGTGGCCGCCGACGACGATCCGACCGTAGTTGAAAAACTCCGCCAGCATGTAGAAGCCGGCTCCCTCGGTGCCGATGAGGTTCTCCTCCGGAAGGCGGGCGTCGTTCAGTTCGATGTGCGCCTGCTTCGATGCCCGAAAACCCATCTTTTCGGGGACGTGTTCGGCGTCGTACCCCTCGGTGTCCGTCGGGACGATGAACATCGAGAAGTTGCCGTAGCGGTTCGTCTCGTCGTCGCCGGTTTTGGCGTAGAGGGTGACCCAGTCGGCCTCGACGCCGTTACCGACCCAGTACTTCTCGCCGTTCAGGACCCACTCGTCGCCGTCCTTTTCGGCCGTCGTCTCCATGCCAGCGAGATCGGAGCCGGTCTCGGGCTCGGAGACGGCGAGTCCGGAGATCTGCTCGTTCTCGGCGACCGGGCGGAGGTACGTCTCCTTTTGGGTCTCGCTGCCGTACTCCTCGACGATGGCCGTCCCGAAACTCGCCAGCTGGAGGGTCAACGCGATGCCGGCGTCGGCGCGATAGAACTCCTCGGCGACGGCGAGGATCTGGTGGAGATCCCATCCGCTCCCGCCGTACTCCTCGCCGATATCCTGTGCGACGAGACCGACGTCCATCGCCTGCTCGAGAATTTCCCACGGATACGCTCCGGATTCGTAGTGTTCGGCGGCGTTCGGTGCGATGTGTGCCTCGGCGAACTCCCTGGCCTCCCGTTTGAGTTCGTGGGCGTGCTCCGGGACGACGGCGGTGTCTAACAGCTCCATCTTCGAACTAGTTTGGAGTTTCTCCGATAAATATCTTCGTCGGACGATGCCCGTTGCCCGGGTGCAAACCCCGCTCCTCGAGATTGGGATCGAACGAGGGGCTTATTTCGGTGACGACCCTTACAGAAGTAATGACCGAAAGCGCCGGGTTGGACCGGATCGATCGCGCCGTCATCAACGCGTATCAGGGCGGGTTCCCGGTGGTCGAGCGACCGTTCGAGCCGGCCGCTGCCGCGCTCCGTGACCGGGGCGTCGAGATCACCGCCGAGGAACTGCTCGAGCGCGTTCAATCTCTCGATGAAGACGGGACGCTGACGCGGTTCGGGGCGTTGATCAACGCGGCGGAGATCGGCGGCGCCGCGACACTCGTCGCTATGCACGCCCCCGAGGAGCGCTTCGAGGAGATCGAGGCGGCGGTCAACGATCACCGGGAGGTCGCTCACAACTACCGTCGGGAACATCCGCACCTGAACATGTGGTTCGTCGTCTCCGTCGCCGATCCCGATGCCGTCGATCGGGTTCTCGAGGAGATCGAACGCGAGACGGGCCAGGAAACGTACAACCTGCCGAAGCGACAGGAGTTCCGCGTCGAGGCGAAGTTCCTACTCGACGGACCGATCTCCGAAGGCGACGTCGACTGTTCCGATCTCGGCCCGACAGTCGAGCCGACGGACCGGGGAGCGTTGACGCCCAAGGAGCGTGATCTCGTCGCCGAGATTCAGGGCGGGCTCCCCATCACGGCGACGCCGTACGCCGACGTCGCGGAACGGCTTGACACCGATACCGAGTGGGTCGTTCGGACGATCAAACGGTTCAACGAGGAGGGGAAAATCCGCCGCGTCGGTGTCATTCCGAACCACTACGCGCTTGGATACACGGAAAACGGGATGACGGTCTGGGACGTCCCCGACGACCTGCTCGACACCGTCGGGCCGGACGTCGCGTCGCTGCCCTTCGTCACACACTGTTATGAGCGTCCGCGACACGAGGGCGTCTGGCCGTACAACTTCTTCGCGATGACACACGGCCGAAGCGAGGCCGAAAGTGACCGCCGGATCCAGCAGGTAAAATCGGTCATGGAGAAGCACTGGGACGTCGGAAGCGACGATTGGGACTCGCTTTTTTCGACGGAGATCCTGAAAAAGACCGGGATCAGGCTCGACGAACGGGCCGAGGCCAACACGCAGTGAGATGATCCCGCTATACCACGATTTTACGGACGAGACGGTTCTGGTCTTCGGTGGAGGGGCCGTCGGTGCCCGGAAAGCCAGACGCTTCGCCCGCGAGGCGGACGTCCTCGTCGTTAGCCCCGACTTCCCCGCCGACGACTACGGCACCGCGGAGCGAGTCCGGGCCACCCCGAGCGCGGAAGACGTTCCGGGTTGGTTCGATCGGACCGACCCGGCGTTGGCCGTCGCGGCGACGAACGACTCGGAGGTAAACGAGTCGATCGAAACCACGGCCAGAACGCGAAACGTGCTCGTCAACCGGGCGGACCGCTCCGGGAGCCGCGACGTCGGCAGCGTCGTCGTCCCGGCCACCGTTGAGGACGGCGACGTGACTGTCGCCGTCTCGACGGGCGGGCGGAGTCCTGCACTCTCGAAAACGCTTCGAGAACGGATCGAAACGGACATCGAGGGCGCCGACGAACTCGCCGAACTGACGGCCGAGATCCGTCAGTCGCTGAAAGATCGCGGGGTTGAACCCGAACCGAGACGGCGGGCGGTCCGGGCGGTAGTTCGGTCGGCGGCGGTTTGGAAGGATTTAGGTGGGGGTGACTCTAATCCTCAGAAAACAGCCGAGGCCGTCGTCGAGGCGGCGCTGGGTGATCGAACGTGAAAACGCGAACTGACATAATCGTCGGCGTTAGCGTCTCACACAGCGACGCGACGGTCGAACAGATAGAGCGGGCGGCGGCCGACTCACAGCGTGCGGCCCTCGAGGATCTTATAGATCGACCGGAGGTCTCGGAAGCGTTCGTCATCCAGACGTGTAATCGAGCGGAGGCGTACGTCGTCACAGAAGCGCCCGAGGCCGGAAAAGAGGCGTTGGACGCGTATCTCGGCGACGTCGATTCGGACGTCGTCGAGGAGTTAGCCCACGAGGGGAGCCTCCGTCATCTCATGGCCGTCGCCTGCGGTCTCGAATCGCTCGTGTTGGGCGAAGACCAGATCATCGGGCAGGTGAGAAACGCCTACGAGGAGGCCCGAGGTGTCGGCGCGATCGGGCCGGTGCTGGACGACGCACTTCTCAAAGCGCTCCACGTCGGCGAACGCGCGCGCACCGATACGGCCATCAACGAAGGTGCGCTCTCGATCGGTTCCGCCGCGGTCAACTTTATCGGATCGAAGCGGGACCTAGAGGGTTCGACGGCCCTCGTCATCGGTGCCGGGGAGATGGCGACACTGACCGCGAAGGCGCTCGATGGCGAGGCCGCCCGGATCGTCATCGCCAACCGGACACGTTCTCACGCGGAAGACATCGCGGAGCGACTCGAAACCGAGGCCTCGGCCGTCGGGATGGGGGCGATCCCGGTGGCTGCCGCCGACGCGGACGTCGTGGTCTCGGCGACCGGAAGTTCGGAGTACGTCGTCGACACCGAGGATTTCGCGACCGCCGGACGGACACACGTCATCGATATCGCACAGCCGCGCGATATCCCGCCGGCGGCCGACGAACTGGAGGGTGTTTCCGTGTACGACCTCGACGCGATCGAAACCCTCACCGACGAGACGAGAGCCCAAAGGGAAGCGGCCGCACGAACCGTCGAGGCGATGATCGACGAGGAGTTCGAACACCTCATCGAACAGTACAAACGCAAACGGGCCGATCAGGTCATCGGGGCGATGTACGAGGGGGCCGAACGGATCAAGGCTCAAGAGCTCAGGACCGCGGTGTCGAAACTCGAAAGCGAGAGCGAAAACGGCGTCTCGGAGACCGAACGGGAGATCCTCGAGTCGATGGCCGACGCGATCGTCGGACAGATCCTTGCGGCGCCCACCCAGAGCCTCCGGGACGCGGCCGCGAACGACGACTGGTCGAAGATCCGAACGGCGCTCGAGTTGTTCGGCCCGGCGTTCGATCTCGATCCGGTCGACCCTCCAGCGTCGCCCGATCAGCCCGCCTCGATTCCCGAAGAGATACGGGAACGGATGCCGGCGGACGTTCTCAACCAGTTGCAGAACGAAGACGGCTGATCAGATTCACGACGCGGGTGTTTCTGTACCAACGGTCCCTCGTGACGAGATTACCCATAGTGGGGTCGATTACCGGGAACCGTTCGGCAGTCAAAAGGAGCCGCCGCCGGAGGCGTCGTGGAAGCTACAGTTCGTTCAGTTTGCGAAGGAGCTGACCCTCGTACTCGGCGTCGGCCCGAATCCCTTTCATTTCGAGGACGTTCCGTTCGAGCTTATCGAGCGCGACGCGGAAGGCCGTCTCGGAGCCGTACCCCTCGCCGGAGCCGGCGACCTGCCCGCGGTTCGTCCGGAGTCTGATCTGACAGTGGATCAAGGGCGTCCCGCGGAGCCGCTCTTTGTGTTCGCTGAATCGGACGTGGGCGTGGTGGACCTGCATGTCCCGGTACTTATCGGCGACCTTCGTGATCGCGTTCTGGATCGAATCGCGCGTGATCGTCTCGAGGAGATCGATGTTGGTGATCTGGACGTCCATGCTCTCCTCTTCGGTGTAGGTCAGCGCACGCAGCACGTCCGTCTTCGTGAGGATCCCCGCGACCGTGGTGTCGTCGTCGTCCGGCGTGACGACGAGTCCGGCGTAGTCGTGCTCGAACATTCGCTTGACGGCCGTCGTCACCGACTCGCTTGCGGTGATCGTCTCGACCGGGCTGTTCATGAGATCGTACACCGGCAGATCGAGCATTCGGTCGGTATCGCCCGAACGGTCGCCCTTCTGTTGGCGTTCCATCGTGCGGACGGCGAAGTCGGCGATATCGTGGGTCGTCACCATGCCGGAGAGCCGACCGTTCTCGTTGACGACCGGAATCCGGGAGATGTCGTTCTCGCGGAGATAGTTGATCGCCTTCCCGAGGTGATCGTCCTCGCGCAACAGAATGACCTCGTCGGTGTAGATCTGTTCGACGGAGAGTACATCGAGGTTGTCGAGGACGGCTCTGAGTATCGCGTCCTCGGTGATGATCCCCCAGAGGGCGTCGTTTTCGAAAACAGGCGCGACTTTCGTGCCACCTTCGACGAGCATTCGTGCGACCTCCCGGATCCCGTCCTCGCGGCCGACGCGTGGGACGTTGCTTCGGGTCAACACGCCCACCTTGGCGTCGTCCTCGATGTGTGACTGGAGGAGCTGTCGCTCCGTAATAATCCCCGTATACCCGCCGTCTTCGGTGACGATGATCCCTTTCGGGTTCTCACGGTCGAAAATGGATCGAACCTTCCCGAGCCGCTCGTCGGCGTCCACCTCGACGTACTCTTCGGTGGCGATATCTGCGATGTTCATCTCTATTGGGGAACTTCGCCGTGACGGCTCTTGAAAGTACCTCACTGCCCCGCGGGATGGGACGTGGAGACTTACCGCTCGGCGAGCCGTTCACCGAGGCGATAAAAGGGCGGGAGCAACACGGTGTTGAGAACGCTAACGACGATCAACAGAACGGCGAGAACCGTATACGGTCCGCCGTCGACGATCGGCCACAGCCAGACGGCGACCGAGCCGGTGAGCAGGCCGAGCGACAGTCCCACAGCAGCACCCTGTGTTCGTTCGAAGACGAGCGTGGCGAGCGCCAGGCCGCCGAGACCGAAAAAGAGAATCCCGTACGGCTGCGTGCTGACGAAGTCGACGAGGAGGATCAACGCCCCCGAGAAGGCGGTCCCGTAGCTCACGAGGCGGATCTGCCGCTGTTGACGTTTCGATCCGTCGATATCGTCGCTCATAGCTCCCGCAGATCTTCCACGACTGTCGCTCGGATCTCTGCGGCGGCCACTTCGTCGGCTCGGCGAACGATTTCGGCCTCTAGTGTCGCCGGTTCGACGGCCGTACGGTGGCTATGTGAGAGGACGATATGGAGGATCTCGGCGGGAAGGTCCGCGTTTGCCGCGACAGCGACCCCAAAGTACGGATGGCCGAGGAGATCGTCGATCTCGGTCGACTCCATCCCGTCGAACTCGTAGAGTTTCGAGACGTCGTGGACGAGCCCGCCGGCGACGACGGTGTCGAGATCGACAGCAAGCGCCGATCGCCGCTCGGCCAGCGAGTCGACAAGCCCGACGGCACAGGCCGTGACGTCCCGGACGTGGCCCACGAGCGTCGCCTCGTCGGCCTCGAGACCGAGCGATCGCTGGGCCGGCGGGAACCACGGGACCGTCCCGAGGTCCTCGATCTCGATGCCGTTCTCCTCGGTCGCGTTCGTCCACGCTGAGGCGACGCTCGCTCTGAGCGTCTCGTCCTCGATTGTGCGTATCTCCGGAAAGACCGAATCGATGTCCATAGGGACGACTCGTCGGCCACGACCTAAACAGTACGGAAGAGCACTACGAACGGAACCGACGGTTGCCGAGACGGGAGGTAGTGGAACGGTGGATCGGCGCCAGTCAGTTTCGCTCGGTCCCGAGCCGGTAGCGGTACGGCTGATCGCGGATGACTTCGACCTCGCCGATTTCGGCCTCCCGACCGAGCACCGTCGCGACCCGGTGGGCGCTGTCGAACTCCTCGCCGTGTTCCTCGAGGAGGTCGAGGATCTCACGGGCGGTCAAGGGCTCGTCAGGGTCTGCCTCCGAGAGCACGGTTCGGATCCGTTCGAACTCGCCCCGGCGTATGCGCATACACATACACAAGGCCTCCCATACCATAAGTATCCGTCAGACAAATGTCAGACGCACGCTCGAAATAAACCGACAGACGGTGTCCGATTTATCTGTCCGACGCAGGAACGAGTGTCGTGAGACAAACTGTCGCAACCGGGGCTCAGATCGGCGTGTCGAACTCCGAGTCGAACTCGCGTTCGCGGCGGTACTGCTCGACGAACGACTCGATGTCGAACTCGAGCATCTCCCGTTCGAACTGTGCGGCCGTTTCGTCGTCGCCGTGACTCACGGCGTGTTCCATCAACTCGACGAGCAGTTCTACCACGATCTCGTGGAGGCGACGGGCGTCGAAATCACTCACCCACAGGAGGGCGTAGCCGACCCGTCCGTCCTCGGAGACGTCGGCGACCGCGACGGAGTCGGGGAACTCTTCCGTGACCATCCCCATGACGTGGGCGAGACCGAACTCGGGGAACTCGTCGGCCGTCTCGATGGCCGTCCGCAACACCTCGACGACCGATTCGGGGACGAACCGTGAGATCGGGTGGGCGTCGACGACGACGGCGTGCGTCGCTCCACACTCGCAGTGTAGTTCACGGAGCCCCATATCGAGATCGGTCGGGCGGATCGTCTCGCCGCAGGGCAACTCCAGTTCGTCGTCGCGTCCGGGCACGCGGGGCTCAGCCATTGTCGATACTGGGCCACCGAACCGGTTAAAAACAGCGTTCGGCTACCGGGAGAGATCGTCGGCACTGAGCGCCGCGTCGTAGGGATCTTTCTCCGCGTCCGGTTCCGCTCCGATCGCCTCGCCGGCTTCGTCGTCGATCTGGACGTACGCGCGAGTTACGACCGCCGCGCCGAACGCCGCCAACAGCCCGCCGACAGCGGCCGCGATGAGTATGCCGACAGTCGTCGAGACGAGGCCGAAAACGGCGGAGCTGACCTGTTCGAGCCGTGAAACGACCACCAGCACGAACCCGATGAGGAACACTTCGATGCGGTGTCCCTTCGTGAGTCGCCAGGAGTCCGCCATCGCCTGGACGAAGTTCTTGTTCTTGATCGCGATTTCCTGTCTGAGGAAATAAAACAGAACGGCGAGGATGAGCCCCGGCAGGAGGAAAAACAGTGACCCGAGGATGATCAAGCCCCAGACGACGATCTTGCCGACGAACCCGTTCAGCGTAGCCAAGAGGATGTTCTCGGCGGCGAGGTCACTCGGGATCGCTTCCGTCTCGTCGCTCGCGAAGACGCGAACGGCGACGATCGAAACCGCCTCCGCGAGGATCGCAAGCGTCACGAGTCCCCCGAAAGCGGCACCGGCGGAGAGCCCGAGCGCGAGCGGTGACGCCTCCCGAACGGTCTCGGACGCCGTCTCGAACTCGCTCATCATCTCCTCGTACTCGGCCGCTGACATTCCCAGTTCTTCCGGGGACGCGGCCCCGACAACCGAGAGGGCCGAATCGAGGAACGCGACGGAGAGTGTCTGAAACAGTGCGGTCGTGAGGAGGGCGATGCTAGCGAAGAGACCGGCCAGAATCAGGCCGTTCTTCGCGACCGTGCGGGAGGCCCCTTCGCGGAGCGCTTGACCGATATCAAGACCCATATTCCATCCGCCGTCCGCCGGCCTCTTAAGGGTAGCCGAATCGTTCGTGGTTGATAACGTCGTGGATCGAGGCCGCCGCTACGCTATCTATTGACACTCACCAGTCCCCAACGTCGTGTTCGTCCCGATACCGCTGATAATAGGCCTTTTCAACGGTTCGGAGATCGAAGTTGCCGGGGTTCCGTTCGCGGAGTTCCGCGAGAATCTTTGGATAGTCGGTGACGCGCATACCTCGATCCTCACCGAAGAACTCGTGAACGATATACCGGTCACCGACAGCGTAGTTTCCCGGGTCGTAAAACCGAAGGACGACCGTCGCGGTCGCCCCACCGATACCCGGAACCGACTGTAACGTCTTCAGCTGTAGCACCGGATCGTCGATCAGAAACGCGGCCTCACTGATCCGTCGGATAAACTCATCGGGGACGGAGTTTACCTTCTCGATATTCAAATCGCGACGTCCCTTCTGGCCGTTCAGTTTCCACCGAACAACGTCTTCGAGTTGGTCACGGGTAATATACCCCTGTTCGACGAGGTCCTCGTTGAGCCGCTGTTCGATCCCCCGAAGGTCGTCGTCGTAGACCTCGTCGTAACGGTCGCTCCAGCTTCGAATCTCGTCGGCGTCCATACCACCACACTCACACGGCGACAGTATATATTCCGGCTGTTTCTCCCAAGCTTCTGCGGAGAGTGGGTTGCGGGCCGACGGTCCACAACCGTATGACGTGTCGGCACAGCCACCACGCGGTCTCCACCCCGCGCGCGAAGAGCGCGCGAGGAAACCCGAGGGAATAAAAAGTGGTAGTACGCGGGACCGGTATTTGAACCGGATGAAGACGTGCTCATTTGGTTGCGCGCGTCCTCCAGGGTTCAAATCGCTCCTGCTCTTTCGTCGTTTCGCTCCTCAGTGCGCGGGACCGGATTTGAACCGGCGGACCCCTACGGGACAGCGTCCTAAGCGCTGCGCCTTTGGCCTGGCTCGGCAACCCGCGCGCACTCGGACGTACCGGAGTGACCCAAAAATAGCTGTCGTTACTGACCGATTCGATCGCGGACGTTCGGGCCGTTTTATCCACGTTCACAGCCGGAGACAGCATCGCTTTGCCCGTCTACCGTGAACAGCGCAGGCAATGATGTCGCTGTCCTACCATCTCAGCTCGTAGAAATAACATTCACCTAAATCGTAATAACATCGTAAGTATATCGCCAAATGGGTTATAATCCGGCCCGAAGACATCCGTTCTGTGGGCGGATCGATGGTACTCTCCACTGATCCGAGTAGCGTCCCGCATATCTAGCGAAACTATGTCAGATAAAATGACAGCGTTCGAGAATGTCGATCGACGGACCGTATTACAAATAGCAGGCAGTGGCCTCTTTGCAGGCACGTTCGGGACGGGCGTGACCAGTGCGATTTCCGAGGGGGAGTCGGTCGAGGGGTTCCTCAAGAAGTTCGACGGCGCAGCAGTCTGATTGTCCAACCAGCAAACCGAGGGAGAAACGGTCGTCGTCGACGAACTGTTACTCGGCGACGGGGGATACATTTCGATCCACGACGTACGCCGTCGACTCTATGAGGAGGGGGTAGAGGAGGATCCCATTGTCGAGAGTCTGATCGGTATCTCGGAGTATCTCGAACCCGGTTACTACGAGGACGTGACCGTGGAACTGTTCGGCGAACACGCGCCGGCGGTCCCGGCTCACGATCCGGAGGCAGCAGAACTGGACGAATCCCAGCCGCTCCTTGCGCTTCCACACCGACGGTTAGACGACGACGAGCTCGAAGAGGAAAGAGACGGTGATGCGTTCGTAGTCGACGATCCGGCCTACAGGGAAGGATCCAAAGAGCTCCGCGGGTTCGGACCCGTAAACGATATCGCTACCGTAGTGGTTGAGGGGAATTCCAGTTCTCAGGACTCGGACGCTGCGCTGGAGACCGTCGAGGCCCGGTTTGATTTCGAATCTGAAGAGGACGAAGAAGAGGACGAGAAAGAGGAAGAGGAAGAGGACGAGAAAGAGGAAGAGGAAGAGGAAGAGGAAGAGGAAGAGGAAGAGGACGAGAAAGAGGAAGAGGAAGAGGAAGAGGAAGAGGAAGAGGAAGAGGACGAGAAAGAGGAAGAGGAAGAGGAAGA
>LKMJ01004657.1_pt1 | contig 12947 bp, 13 predicted proteins | sample 643391 | NCBI WGS metagenome assembly LKMJ01 (sample SAMN04112250, study PRJNA286221) | soda lake metagenome | biome: soda lake; feature: Kulunda Steppe; material: water; isolation source: sample PL-Br10 brine of Picturesque Lake | place: Russia: Kulunda steppe | collected 2010-07
CACGTCGACTCCGTCATGTTCTGTCTCTCGAAAGGACTCGGTGCCCCGGTTGGATCGATGCTTGCGGGTGACGCCGAGTTCATCGACCGTGCCCGGCGAACCCGCAAACTGTTCGGTGGTGGAATGCGCCAGGTGGGCGTCATCGCGGGGCCTGGACTCGAGGCCCTCGAGAACGTCGATGACCTAGGGCTCGATCACGCCAATGCACGGACACTCGCGGCTGGCCTCGACGAAATTAGTGGGCTCTCGGTTCCCGAACCGGAATCGAACATCGTCGTTGCCGATGTCGCCGCCACGGGACACGACGTCGAGACTGTGCTCGAGCGACTGGCCGATCACGAGGTCCTCGCCACGGCGTTTGGTCCAACCACCATCCGGCTGTGTACCCACCGTGACGTCGACAGTGACGATATCGAGCACGCACTCGAGGGGGCACGGGCTGCACTAGATTCCTGACGGGGCGATAGCCGACGCTCCCCGCTATCGCTGCATCCCGTCGCGAAACTCGAGGACAGTCCGACGAAGTAACAGGTAGACGAAGAAGATCAGCGACAGGAGAATCAGCACGATGGCAATGATGACCGGGTCGTCCGGCAGTGGACCAAACATACACCCGGGTTATACGGGCGATGTCAAAACCGTTTCGCCGTTCATCGGCTGCTTTCTTTCGTACGTACTCGAGTGCAGTCTATCGATCCCACAGAACACACCTCGGTCTTTCCCGCACAACAGGATGCCACGACTGGGTTCAGATTCGGGACAGTTTTCCCTAGGTAAAACCGTCTTTTGAGCTTGGGATGATTCTATTTATACAGGGTTTGTAGATGGAGATGTCCCCGGTCGCCGACGCCGATATGGCACCAGTCGGATCGGCTCGGGGCTTCCAAACCGAATCCGATCACCCCAAACCGATCGCTCACCCCAATGGTGCCTTCTGACATGCCCCTCCGTGACGGTCCTCCCCGACCGTCACCCGCTGACGTCGGCCCTCCACCCGCTGACCCATCAGTGCTATCCTGCGCTGTCCCTCGAGTGAAATCGAACGACGTGGTTGGCCCCCCTCCCGAGGTCGTGTCTGCAGTTCCTTTACGAACGACGATGTGACGAGCAGATAGACCCATTTCTCGCCGCCCAACCACCCCGAGTCCCAACCCCTCACTCCCTCGTGACCTCGAACGTCTCGAACACGGTTCCATCCGGTTCCCGGAGCTCGCCTCGGTACTCGGACCCCGATTCACCGTCGTACAGGACGCAAAACCCAGGTCGATTCCCGCGCGGCTGGACGTGGCTCCCCGGATTGAGGAGGATGAGCTCACCCGTGTCGACGACCCGAGGACGGTGCGTATGACCGGAGACGACGATATCGGCATCTCGAGCCCGTCCGAACAATTCGAGCGCGGTGTCACCGCCATCTCGGCGGTGAGTCACAGCGATTCGGAGGCCGTCGTGTTCGACCGTTCGAGCCGTTGGCAACTGCTGAGATACGGGGTGGTCGTCGGCGTTTCCGTGAACCGGATAAAACACGTCACAGCACGCCTGGAACGCCTCGAGTGCGGCCGTGCTAGTGAAGTCACCGGCGTGAATCACGGCATCTGCACGCTTGGCCACCTCGGAGGCGTCGCCCGTGAGTTCGTGGCCGGTGTGGCTGTGGGTGTCGGAGAATATTGCGATCATTGCTCGTGGTTGCACGCCCATCCGTACGGCTGTTACGGATCCAGTATCGGTTATCGTTAGTCGGTAAAGTGGTCGAGGGTCGTATACAACCGATCCCGGACCTCGGTGACGAGTGGGCCATCGATATCAAGCCCCAGCACATCGACGGCGGCGACACCGACGCGATCTCGCACCTCCGCCGGGCAGTAGACGCCAAGCCGCCAGTGGGAGTACTGGGCGGCCCGTAGCGCATCGACCAACGGTGATTGACGACCGAGTTGGCGAACCTCTCCATTGACTAGCACCCTCGTGGTCGACTCTTTCATCGATGGTCTCGGCGGGACGTCGAGAATGACTGCAGACCGTTCGACACCCGCACGGTCGGCGATTTCGCGTTCGAAGTCTCGAATCGCGTCGTGTTCGGCCTCGATGATCCCCCCTGTCACGTCGTCGATTTCTGCCCACACGGCTCGCTTGTACAGCTTTCGGTGATCGAATCGTCGAGAGAACATGGCGGTTTCCTCACTCGAGCGGAGTGCGACGATCAGGTCGTGGTCGTCCATTCGTTGCAGCGTCTCGGCGTCCGTCTCCCCGGCCTCGAGCAGTTGTTCCGTGGCTCGCCGCAACATCGCTTTACTAATGCGGGCGACACTGTGGCTGTAGACGGTCGGGTTCATCAGCGCGCGAGCGACCAACAAGCTCTCCGCAGTCTGAACGTTACCGGCGCCGAGCACTAACTCGCCGTCGACGAATCGGAGTTCCCGCACCAGTCGTCCGTGATCGATCGTGCCGTAGGGAACACCAGTATGGTGGGCATCCCGTACGAGGTAGTCCATTCTGTCGACATCGAGTTCGCCCGAAACGATCTGGCCAAATCGACCCTCACCCGCGACGAGGTCGGCGACGCTCCCCGGATCGAGGTCGTGGTCGCGGAGGACGGCTCCCACAGCACCTTTATCGAGCAAGGCATGTACATCGTCGTGATAGCGACCAGTTTCACGGTGGGTGAGGTCCTCGAGGTTGTGGCTGAACGGACCGTGGCCGACGTCGTGGAGGAGTGCCGCGGCTTCGATTCGGTTGGCCTCCTGGCCACCGATTCCGAGGTGCTCGAGGGCCTGTTTGGCGAGGTGATAGACGCCGAGACTGTGTTCGAATCGAGTGTGGTTCGCCGACGGATAGACGAGTGAGACGGTGCCGAGTTGAGCAATATGACGAAGCCGTTGCACTGGCGGCGTATCGAGCAAGTCGCGTGCCACACCCTCAATTTCGATGTGGTCGTGGACGCTGTCCTTTATCGTCTTCATGACAGAGTATTCTGCGTTATGACATAAAAACCGTTGGACCCCATGACGCCCGGTTTCACCAGCCAGGTTCTGTGGACTTACAGTGGTTAGGGGCTATTATTTACTGCAGGTCATCCCGAGAGACAGGTATGACACAGGTGGTCGTTATCGGCGGTGGAATCGGTGGACTCTCCGCAGCCCACGAACTCGCCGAAGCAGGGCTCGACGTCACCGTACTCGAGGCAAACGATCGGTTCGGTGGAAAAGCCCGGTCGGTCCCCATCGCTGACGAGCAACACGCCCTTCACGGCGAACACGGCTTTCGATTCTTTCCGGCGTTCTACCGCCATGTAATCGACACGCTCGAGCGGATTCCTGCAGACGACGGAACGGTTGCGGATAATCTCGTCCAGACTGAGGCGACGCTCATTGCAAGTACGAACAAGCCGGACATCGTTGCTTCGACGAAATCGCCAGAAACGCCTCGTGAGTGGCTCGAGGCCCTCCGCCCAGCGTTCGTCGAGGAATTGCCATCGAACGACGTTCGGTTCCTCCTCGAGCGTCTATTCTACCTGCTCACCGCGTGTGATGCGCGCCGGGAGAGCGAACTCGACAACGTGTCGTGGTGGGAGTTCATCGACGCCGATAACCGTTCACAGGAGTTCCGGGACCGATTGGCATTTGCCGTCCAGTCGCTCGTCGCCTTGCGGCCCCAGGTGGGGAGTGCCCGAACCATTGGGACCATTTATTTGCAGCTTCTTTTCGGTCAGCTCGATCCAAATCAGCCCGCAGAACGGATCCTCAACGGCCCGACGAACGTCGCCTGGATTGATCCGTGGACGGACTACCTCGAGAGCCTGGGTGTGACGCTCCGACCAGAGACACCAGTTACGGGTCTGTCGTTCGACGGGCAGGCCGTCACCGGAGCCAAACTATCATCGGGAGAGACAGTCGTCGGGGACGAGTACGTGCTGGCGGTGCCCGTCGAAGTAGCCCCAGCTTTCGTTACCGACGAGATGGCCCGTCGAGATCCGGCGCTCGGGCGAATCACTGCGCTCGATACGGCGTGGATGAACGGCATCCAGTTTTACCTCTCAGAAGACGTGACGCTCACGCAGGGTCACCAGGTGTACGCCGATGCACCGTGGGCGCTCACGTCGATCTCACAACGACAGTTCTGGACCGGTTTCGATGTCGATTCCCACGGCCCGGATGAAGTCGAAGGCGTCCTCTCGGTGATCGCCTCCGATTGGGATACCCCCGGAATCGTCTACGATAAGCCAGCACGTGAGTGCACACGCGATGAAATCGTCACGGAAATCTGGGCGCAGTTGAAGGCACACCTCAACGCCGAAACGCCACGCCTGTCGGACGAGATGCTCGTCGACTGGTTCCTCGATCCGGCGCTCGTGGAGACCGACACTGGGGTCACCAACCGGTCACCGCTGCTCATCAACACCGTGGGCTCGCTGAGCAATCGCCCACCGGCTGACGTCGATATTCCAAACCTCACCGTGGCGAGTGATTACGTCAGAACCAACAGCGACCTCGCGTCGATGGAGTCGGCGAACGAAGCCGGTCGCCGTGCAGCAAACGCCATCTTTGCCCGCCACGGCTATCCCGATCGGGCCGAAATCTGGGACCTTACGGAGCCCGCGATCTTCGAACCGTTCAAACGCCAGGACGAGATTCGGTATCGGCTGGGGCTCCCTCATCCGGGCGAGGTCACGCAGTCAATACGCACCGTGACCAGTCGGTTCAGTCGACGAGCCTGACGATTATCCTTCGTTTTCGGCCTCGATCGACCACTCGAGGAATTTTGGCACCAGGACGGCGTCGAGAGCGGCGAAGACGAGGAGAACGTATCGGATCAGTCCCTCGAAATAAAAGATGGCGATGAACGCCAGGATGGCGGCACCCGAGATCCCGACCGCGTAGCGGTACATCGGGTTTTCGAACGGGTGTGACTCTTCCCCTCCAGCGGTTGTCGTGCTCATGGTACAAAGAGGATATGGCAGTGGATAAAAACGTTATCAACCGGACCAATTGTTGGAAGCCAGCGGCGATGGTGAACGAACCATGCACGAACGTGGATATGGAAACCCCTATAGGACCCCACTTTCACCATCTAAGTGAATGAGTTTGCCCGAATCGGACCGCGAACTGATCGTCGACGAGTTGGGGCGTGAGCCCACCCCAGCCGAGGCGGCGCTGTTCGAGAACCTCTGGAGTGAACACTGTGCATACCGCTCCTCGAGACCGCTGTTGTCGGCATTCGAGACCGACGGCGACCAGGTAGTAATCGGGCCGGGGGACGACGCAGCCGTCGTGGCTGTCCCGGCCGCTGGCGACGACGAGTTGTACATCACGCTCGGCATCGAAAGTCACAACCACCCCTCCTACGTTGATCCATTCGACGGTGCAGCGACGGGTGTCGGGGGCATCGTCCGCGATACCCTCTCGATGGGAGCCTATCCAATCGCCCTCGCCGACAGCCTCTACTTCGGCTCCTTCGACCGAGAACACTCGCGCTATCTCTTCGAGGGCGTCGTCGAAGGAATCAGCCACTACGGGAACTGTATCGGCGTTCCCACCGTCGCCGGCAGTGTCGACTTCCACCCGGACTACGAGGGCAACCCCCTCGTCAATGTCGCGTGTGTTGGCCTCCTCGAGCCCGACCGACTGGTGACGGCCGAAGCCCAGGAACCCGGCAACAAACTCGTCCTCGTCGGGAACGCAACGGGTCGTGACGGGCTGGGTGGGGCGAGCTTTGCCAGTGAGGACTTAGCCGAAGACGCCGAAACGGAAGACCGTCCGGCCGTGCAGGTCGGTGACCCCTACGCCGAGAAACTCCTGATCGAGGCCAACGAGATGCTGATCGACGAGGGACTGATCGAATCTGCTCGTGACCTTGGCGCAGCCGGCCTCGGCGGTGCCTCGAGCGAACTCGTCGCTAAAGGCGGACTCGGCGCGAACATCGACCTCGAGCGGGTGCATCAACGCGAACCGAACATGAACGCCCTCGAAATCCTGCTCGCAGAGTCACAAGAGCGGATGTGTTACGAGGTCAAACCGGCCAACGTCGAGCGTGTCGCGGAAATCGCCGAACGGTTCGACCTCGGGTGTTCCGTCATTGGCGACGTCACCGAAGAGACCTACGTCTGCACCTTCGAAGGCGACGTCGTCGTCGAGGTCGATGCCGAATTCCTCGGGGAAGGCGCACCGATGAACGACTTGCCATGGGAAGAGCCACCGGCACAACCAACCGAGTTGCCCAAACCCGAACCAGACCTTGGCACGGCGTTCGACGCTGTCGTCGGCGACCCAACCACGGCCTCGAAACGCTGGGTGTACCGCCAGTACGATCACGAAGTCGGTGTCCGAACGAGTGTTTCGCCGGGCGACGATGCCGCAGTTATGGCACTTCGGGAAGCCGAAACCGGCCTGGCGATCTCCGCTGGGGCCGCACCACACTGGACGGCCGCGGAGCCCGAAGCCGGCGCGAAAGCCGTCGCCCTCGAGAACGCGACGAATCTAGCGGCCAAAGGAGCCACCCCACTCGCCGCCGTCGACTGCCTCAACGGTGGAAACCCCGAGAAACCGGACGTCTATGGCGGGTTCAAGGGAATCGTCGATGGCCTGGCAGCGATGTGTGCGACCCTCTCGGTCCCGATCGTTGGTGGCAACGTCTCCCTCTACAACGACTCGCCGAGCGGGCCGATCCCCCCGACACCAACGCTCGCGATGGTGGGCACGAAAGCAGGGTACGAAGCCCCGCCCCTTACCCTCCAGCCCGAGGCCGAGACGAAGCTGGTGCTCCTCGGGGACGACGCCCTCGAGGCTGACTCGTTCGCCCTTGGCGGGTCGATCTACCTCGCTCAGTTCGACGGCACCGATGCCTTCCCGACACTTCCCGCGGAGCCAACGGCACTGCTCGAGTCAATCGGGACGGTTGCCAACGCAGAGACGACCCTCGCCACACACGACGTCAGCCATGGCGGCCTCGCCGTGTCACTGGCAGAGATGGTCACCCCAGATGCCGGGCTCGATATCGCACTTTCGACGAGCGAGCCTGCCGGGGCGCTCTTTCACGAGGCGCCGGGCCGCGTCCTCGTGCAAACGACGGATGTCGAGGCAGTCAGAGACAGTGTCGGTGATGCTTGTCCGGTCACCGAACTGGGGACCGTCACCGAGACAGGCAGCCTGTCCCTCGGCATTGGCGACGCTCAGTCACAATCGATCGAACGGGCGTACGACCAGATTCAGACCGCCAGATCTGTCATCACGGACGAACTCGAGTAAGCGGCCTCAGGTACCAGACCGCCAGGCCAAGTCGCGACTTTCTCTCGAGTCACGGTTGGCCGCATCATCCGTGCAAATGGGGCCTGCGGCCAAGATACCCGATATTTACTTATACTCGGGCACGCTCGGATTTACTCACCAGCTAGCCCTGGGGAGAAACGCGATGCAAACGGATCCACACGTACTCATCGTCGAAGACGAGCCGGACCTCGCGACATTGTATGCGGCCTGGCTCGAAGACCCGTGTTCCGTCGAAACGGCATACAACGGGACCGATGCACTCGATGGGATCGACGAAACGATTGACATCGTGCTCCTCGATCGTCGCATGCCAGGACTATCCGGAGACACCGTGCTCGAGACGATTCGTGATCGGGAACTGGATTGTCAGGTAGCAATGGTCACTGCCGTCGAACCCGATTTCGATATTGTTGGGATGGGTTTCGACGATTATCTCGTCAAACCCGTGTCCAAACACGAACTCGAGACGCTCATCGACCAACTCACCCTCCGGTCGACCTACGACACCCAACTCCAGGAGTTCTTCGCACTTGCCTCGAAAAAAGCGTTGCTCGATGCACAGAAAACCGATGCCGAACGTCGCTCGAGCCAGGAGTATGCACGGCTCGAGGACCGGCTGGCAGTGTTGCGCACCAGTGTCGATGAGACGATGACAGAGTTACTCGAGCAGGATGTGTACCACCGGCTCTGCCAGGATATTGGCACGAACAAAGCGTCTCCGAACTGAGTAAACACGGCAGCTTCGGCAGGCAAAGGGACAGTACGTACGTACACCGGAACACTTATTTTATCTATGCGGGTGTGTTAAATCGATGGCTCAGACGGCGTCCCAATCAGCCCCGGTTGTCACTGCAGTCCGATTCAGACTTGGGACAGACCGCTACTGCGTTGACTCAACGCGCCTCTCTTCAGTTCTTGGAGTCGGTGATATCGGCACGGTAGATTCAGCTGCTGACCCCTGGTATGCTGGGGAATTGTCTGTGGCTGGCGAGCGGATACGAGTGGTTGATCTGGCACGGGTTTTTGCCAGTCCGACGGCGACGATCGATCGCCCCGACGAGCCAACGCTGCTGATCTTTCGCGTGGCGGACGAGGACGGCGCATTGTACGGCTGGCTCGTCGACGACGTCGAACGAACTGAGCGAATCGAGCCGACACAAATCGAACCCAATGGAAACCCCCTTTCGTTCATCACTGGGCAAGTGGTGATCGACGGATCACCCTATCTCTGGCTCGACGAGCAGGCGATTCACGACTGATACTGTCGCTGTAACTGTGTAAAGATTCTCGCCACCCGGAGAGGCAAGAATCGTGAACGACGTACAGCCGACAATATGACTGGATCTCTCGGGTAACGTGGGCAGTCACCTGGGGCCGATACGGCTTCCCCGAGTGCGGATTACTCGTGTAATCCACCGACCGTCTCGTAGAACGATGACGAGAGTTGGGCAGCCATCTGTTCGTCCGGATCGATCCGAACGTCGACGACAGTCGGACGATCCGACGCCACCGCTTCTTTTAATGCTCCCTCGAGATGGCCGGGATCGCGTACGGTGACACCCTCACCACCAAGCGCGTTCGCGATAGCGACGAAGTCCGTGTCGTGGAACCCTGTCCCGGGTATCGACTCGTCCATCTGACGGACCATCCCCAGGGCCGTGTCGTTGAGAACGACGAACGTCGGTGCAACCCCACAGTCGACTGCCGTCTCGAGTGCCGTCATCGTCATCGCAAATCCTCCGTCTCCGGCGACACAGATGGCGTTTCGGCCGAGCAACGCAGCGGTGACGGCTGCTGGGGCCGCCCAGCCCATCGCACCCACGCCACCGCTCCCGAAATAACTCCCCGTCGTCGGCATCTGCAGATAATTGAGCAACCAGAACCGATTGTTCCCCGAGTCCGCTGTCACGACGGTATCCTCGTCTATCACTGTCTCGAGTGCCTGACAGACTCGTTGGGGTTTGATCGGGGTGGCATCTGACGTACACGCCGATGTTTGAAAATCCGTTCGGGCGGCTCGTGCTTGCTCGAGCGCCCAGGAGACCTCAGTGTCTGCGTTGTCAGCCTCTTTTTTCCCCGATGGGGCTGCTTCGAGTAACACCTCGAGGGTTTCACCCGCATCTCCGATGAGCCCGATATCGGCCGGGTAGACCCACCCAGCGTTTCGAGAATCGATATCCGCGTGGATGATCGTTTGCTCGTCCGGTCTGATGAACGACGCCGCTTGCCAGTTCGTATCCATCGGATTGAGCCGACAGCCGACGACACAGAGGACGTCCGCGTCGCTGACGAGTTGGTTGGCCCCTTCGTGGCCAAACGAGCCGATCACGCCGCCCGCCCGTTCGTGTGTTTCCGGAATCGTCGACTTGCCGAGATACGAGGTGACGACAGCAGCGTCGTAGGCTTCGGCGACCGCCTCGAGGTGGTCGTAGGCCGTCTCTGTTCCTGTTGGACTGCTGAATCCACTATCAGTGCTCCTCGTTGCACTCGCATGGACGCCATTGCCGGCGATAATCACGGGTCGAGACGCCGCCTCGAGTGCCCTCACAGCTGCTTGCACGTCCGTCTCTGGCGGCCGCGAGTGCCAGTTTTTCACCTGTGCGGAGTCAGGCCAGATGTCGGGCGTCGTCGTCTGTGGAACCTCCCCCGTAATCGCCTCCCCGTCGAAGATGACTGCACACGGGCCAGCACGCCCTGCTGTCGCGTGTTTGAACGCCAGTTGGACGGTTCGGACCGTCTCCGTCGGCGTCCGTGGGAACCACCACTCTTTGGTCACTCCATCCAGGATTTTCGGGAGTGACAGACCACCGTAATCACCACGCGATTGCTGGTATGGCGCGAGAGTGGAGTACTCGCCGCGTTCTGACGCCTCAGTGAAGACGACCATGGGTGTCGAGCCGAGGGCGGCTTCCATCTGACCGAGGAGTCCCAGACTCCCGATCCACGGCCCCTGGCCCGCGAGCACGGCCGGGGAACCCGTGAGACGGCCGTAGGCCTCAGCCATCACGCTGGCCTCTCGCTCATCCCGCGGGCGGACGATCGTGACGTCCGTGTCCCGATGCCCGATAGCCTCGAACAACTCGATAATGCGACCACCTGGGTAACCAAAGACGTACTCGACATCGAGTGACTCGAGCGTTTCGACGATGCGGTCGACGGTTGCATTCGGGGTGTTGGATGGGTCCGTAGTCATCTGTGTTTTTCCGCGTTAGGTGTGCTATTGCGACGGGCGCTCGGGTGGTGATCTCGATGCCCGTTCCTCGAGTGAGTCTGTAACTCACGCTTCGTGCGTTCGCACTTCGGCCCGGGTCTTTGTTCTGCCGGTTCGCAATTATTGCCGAGAAACGGTCACTTTCTCGAGGATGGCAGCACTTGCCGCCCTCGGACAACGTTATATGTGTGTGGTTCACACAGTCTGCTAATGAGTGTACAGATCCGGAGACCAACCGCACGGACGTGCGAACGATGCGGGCGGACAGAACGCTGGGATACGGCGAAACACTGCTGGCAACTACAGAGAGATGTTGCGGTCGGAAACACCCACTGTATTCACGAGTGGGATATCAACGGGACGTTCTATCCGTTCGATTAGTGCCACTCGAGTGCTCCTCGAGACCTGACTGTTGTCCCTGAGCCTGCCCCTTTTTGCCGGTTCAGCGAAGACGTTCAGGTGATGCCAACAGTCTATGTAACGGCACCATCGGAGGACGCCGAACGATTGGCTGAACTGGTCGTCGAATCCCGCCTCGCTGCGTGTGTCAATCGAGTTCCTACCCAGTCGACGTACAGATGGGACGGTGAGATCCACCACGATGAAGAGACGATTCTGTTGATAAAGACCACCGGAGAACGGTACGACGAACTCGTGTCACGGCTGCTCGAGGAACACCCACACGACGTGCCGTGTATCGAGCGATTCGATGCGGACGACATCGAGGAGGCCTTCGGCCAGTGGATCACGGACGTGACGGACGCACGGTGACACCGCCCTATCCGGATAGGCAACAGCCAACGAGCGGGCTCGATCACAGGCGACGAGGCATCTGGCGGCTTCGTCCTTCGACCACGGCTACCGAATCGGATGAGAAACGCTCGAGCGGCCGATTTCGACGCCCGGACGATGGTCGAGACTGGGGCGAATGGCAACCCTTAAAACTCGAGCGAGGATTTACTCGTGTATGGCTGGAACCATCGAAGTACTCGTTCCGGGTGGCCAGGCCAACCCTGGCCCACCACTCGGCCCCGAGCTTGGACCGACGCCCGTCGACGTACAGGCGGTCGTCAGCGATATCAACGAGCAGACTGCAGCGTTCGACGGCACGGAAGTGCCAGTCACTGTGGAGTACGAAGAAGACGGCTCGTACTCCATCGACGTCGGTGTCCCACCGACGGCTGCGCTCGTCAAGGACGAAGCCGGTTTCGACACGGGAAGCGGTGAACCACAGAAGGATTTCGTCGCCGACCTCTCGATCGACCAGGTCAAGACCATCGCCGAACAGAAAAAACCCGACCTCCTCGCGTACGACACGAAAAACGCAGCAAAGGAAGTCGTCGGCACCTGCGCCTCGATGGGCGTCACCATCGAAGGCGTCGACGCTCGAGAGTTCAAAGCGAAAGTGGACGACGGCGAGTACGACGACGTTCTCGCAGCGTAATCCTGCGGTATTTTCGCGTTTCAAACTGGATACAGAGCCTCAGCAATCAGCAGGAAGACTATCCTCGAGAGGACCCGCTGTTGGATCTGCGCTCGGTCACGAACGTGACGCCGAATACGGTTTCGGGGCCATAGAAAGCCGTTTCACACTCGGTTCGTAGGCGGGACCACACGCTCGTCGTACCGGCCGAGATTCCCGCCGGCGAACAACACACGGACACCGGAGCCCAATCCAAAGGCCATGAGCAGGGCAGTGAGGATCAGCCCGATCGGCTGGACCAGGGCACTCAACGCACCGATGAGTGCCCCAGTGAGCAGTCCGGCCGCCACCGATTGTGCGCCGACACGACTACTCACGGCCCTCCCAAAAGCCGTGTAGCCGAAGACGGTTGCAGCTGGCAGTGTGAGTACGCCGAAGCAGACTAACGGAATCGCAAACATGACCCCGATATTGGTCGTGCTTAGGAGAAAACCCGTATACGTCAGTCCCGTCACGACGAGCAGACTTGGCAGGCCAATACACAGGGAGATGACTGGGCTCCGACGGGTCGTCTGAACGACCTGCAGGCCGGTCCGCTGGGTCAATCCCAAAACCAGCACCCCCACGACGAGCAGCGCCCCACCGAAAAACAGCGCTTGCTCGAGCACCCCGAACCCCTCGATTATTCCCGTCACGTCCCCCCAGACGCTGGATGAGTCTCGTACGCCGTCACCCGGCGGGAGATTCATTGTATATAACTCCATTGGCCACATAGTGTGAAGCTACATAGTCCAACCATATGAACACTCTGGAATTCTTCAACGTAGGTGGGGGGGACATAAACTACGGTGGATGAACCAGGACTAATTGCAAAAGAGCCAGCGCTGGTTCGAGCCGAGGTTCTTGTCCCGCCCGAGAACCCCCGGCAGCAAACAAACGCTGCATGTGATGGTGACACAGGTCCCCAGTCGCTTCGACGGGTTTAAGTTTCTCATGGGACTTCTCCCAATCGAGACAGGCATGGCCTGTTTCACTGACCCGTAGGAGCATCCTG
>LKMJ01004658.1_pt1 | contig 12945 bp, 10 predicted proteins | sample 643391 | NCBI WGS metagenome assembly LKMJ01 (sample SAMN04112250, study PRJNA286221) | soda lake metagenome | biome: soda lake; feature: Kulunda Steppe; material: water; isolation source: sample PL-Br10 brine of Picturesque Lake | place: Russia: Kulunda steppe | collected 2010-07
AACGGCATCCCGCCGAATGTGTTTGTGTGTGAACAACCAAACCGCATTCGGTGGGATGCTTCAGCAACTTGTTGAGCTTACATCAATAGTCTTGCGACCAGAGCCGCTCGATGCTGAAATCGAGCGGTGCTGTAAACACGCTTGGAAACAGGCTCCATGTCCTGATTGCGGTGAAACCTCCATCAACGCCGGGGACAGCGGCCCCCGGCTGTGGTGTTCTAATTACCGCTATTCGTTCACATACACTCGCAACACGCCGTTTGAGGGACGAACACTTACGCCTGGAGAGATTATCATCGCCTTCGTACTCTACACAGATACGCTACTCAGCATTAACCAAGTTGCTCAGCTCTTCGAGGCGGTTTACGATACTGTTCACACAACTATTCGTGAGGTGGAAGCCGCCTTCGAGAGCGGCTTCCACCTCGTCTGGACACATCTTCACGAAGATGGTGAGAGTCCAACCCAGATCGACGAAACCAGCCAGAAGTGCTCTGGGTTCAAGGGACAGACACCGCCGCGGGACGGTCTTTCCCGCGGCGGCGAGGGCGAGCCCGGTCGATCTCGGTGGGAAGGCGCACCAGGCGATACAATGACGCTTGTCGGAGCGTGCCGAGACACGCTTCGCGTGATTCGTGCGGAACGCGGTGCAAAACCTGACGAGCTGAGACAGACGCTCGACGAAGTAGAGATCCTCTCAGGAAAGATTGATGAGCTGTGGCACGACGGGTGGCGCGGAGAGTGGTCTGCGCCACGTTTGAATATAGCTGCCTCCTCACGCGATCGCCTATCGACGGTCTGAGCGGATAGTCGTCAAACGAGTATTCAGAAGAATCGCTGATCACTCTACGCGCCACTCGTCTATGACAACGAGAAGGTCGTTCCACACTCCGAAGAGTTTGTCACTGATGAAGGCGTTCACATCAACCAAGTCGAATGCCTCTGGTCACTTGTGAATCCGTGGCTGCAGAAGTTCCGCGGCCTCTCGAAGCCGGGATTAGAGCAGTCCGTCCGAACCTACGGGTTCGTACGGACGCTAAACCTCGCCGGAGTACCGTTGAGCGGGCTTATTGACTGCTTTGCGGTGAATGTGTTTCGCTGAGTTATGCAAGAGTCTGATTATTTTGCGAGTTGTTCAATGATACGCGCGGTTTTAATAGCTCTTTTATCCTCAAATTTAGGTGCCACGACTTGTGCACTTATTGGAATACCATCTGCTTCAGAAAACGGAACTGTTACTGCTGGATTCTGAGCAAAGCTAAACGGAACAGTATTTCCAGTCATCTTTAGAGAGTTTTCGTACACACCTAGTGTATCATGTTTGGGAGGTAGAATACGCGTTGTAGGGGTAAGTAGTATGTCAATCTCATCAAACATATTTGCTAATTGTTGCTGGAAGGATATTGACTTTTCACGAAGTGCAATATATGACCGCCCATCTGTTTGTTCATCTAGGTAAGCGCCTGGAAGAGTACGTGAAGAGATATACTCACTAAATTCGTTATCTTCTATGTATTCTCTAAAGGCCTCATACATCTGAACATCATAACCAGTCCCTTCACCACGAATGATTCCACGTTGACTAATTAGCCATCTAAATTCGCCGACTAAGAGTGGATATACCTTGGAAATTTCATTGATATCAATTGACGTCTGCTTGATTTCTACTCCGTCTAGTCGTTCTAGACTTTCGATAAGATTGTTCATCGATTCAATTATTATTTTATCAGATCTGTTTAGTAAAGACTCAGCGACACCGATTGTCATCTCAGTTATTTCTGGCTCTTCGAGATTATCTGTGAGAGAACCCACATCAACATGACTTGACGATGGATCGCGGAAGTCATGACCGGCGATTGATTCAAGTGCCGCTGCAGCAGTCTTCACATCACTTGCGATGGGACCAATGGTATCTGTCCATGGAACAAGATCAAGAAAACCATGTCGAGGTACCAAGCTGTGAGTTGGTTTTATACCAACCACACCACAGCACGCAGCAGGTAGTCGAACACTTCCTCCGGTATCCGTTCCGAGAGAAACATCAACAAGCCCTGCTGCAACAGAGACACCACTGCCACTTGATGATCCACCGGGAACTCTATCTTCATCAACTGGATTTATCGGGACGCCATATTCACTGTGCTCTCCGGATGGCCCAAATGCAAATGGTTCCATATTTGCTTTACCAACGATTTTTGCCCCATCAGAAAGCAGACGTTCTACTACAACGGCGTCATTACTTGGAGTGTACTGAAAGTCCTTGTTAGCACACGTCATTTTGAGGTTTTTAACTGCTATACAATCTTTGATACTAACAGTAAGTCCAGATAATGGACCACTGCTTGACTCTTGTCGCGGCTCATCATATACCTCAAGCAATGCGTTATATCCATCTTCCGACATTGATCCGGCTGAAGTTCCACGTATTTCTCCGGTGGAAGGAATTTCTATTTCATCTTTCACTTCATTAACTGTTTCAATAACCGAGGATAAGCATTTGATATCGGACGAAAAGCTATACTTATCTGCAAACAATTCCAAGTTTTTCAACTCGTCATTCGTCATATTCTCGAATGAACCACAATAAATATAAACGTGTTGGTTTAACACAAGCATTGCTTAAAGATCACATATTTACGTGCTTGCGCACCCGATTCGTATTACAAAATCAAAATCTCGTTGCTTATTATTAAAATAGCACTAGAATTAAATCCTCTGCCTAAAACGAGCATAACTTTATTAATTGATTTTTTTATGTTGCATTTCTGGTTTTGCAAACACACGTCTTGTCCATAAATTATTTAACTATGGATAATAAGTGGTGAGTATGGTTGATAAAAATACAGCAAGAGGTTGTTTGGATTGTAGTTCACTCGAAGCTAATCGACGTTCATTTGTTAAAGCTGGAGGTGCCGCTCTTTCTGCAACATTTTTAGCCGGATGTCTGGGTGGTGGTGGCAGTGAAGACGGCGAATTTGACCTTACACTTGGTATCCCATTCGCCAGTGAGACGCTTGACACGGAGATGCTTCGAAGATTCGTCGACCAGGTAGAAAATCGAACAGATGGAGAAATAACGGGATCTGTACTACCACAGCAAATTGGTAATGCAGGAGATCATGTTGATGCAGCAGCATCTGGATCGATTGATATGTATGGTCAGTCAGCTGCAAACCTGCTCACTGACTATGCACCGGAGTATGCTTTTGTTGTGACTCCATTTGTTACAGAAGACTGGGATCACCATCTTGAAATCTATCAAAAATATATTGAACCGACCGACGAACTAAATGGCATTATAATTGAGTCCGCTAACCAGCGTTTGATTGGTACTGGACTTCACGGTGCGAGACACATTACTGGTACTGAAGCGTACCGATCTCCAGAGGATTTAGAGGGTATAACGATGAGGACACCCCCAATTGATTCGTGGACGAGAGTTTGGGAGGGATTAGGGGCAAACCCAACCCCAGTAGAATTCGATGAATTATACCAATCGCTACAAACTGGTGTTGTCGATGCCACCGAAGACCCTGTAGAGATTGTATTTGATTCTAGTTTGTACGAAGTTCAAACTCACATTAGTTTACTGGGACATACAATGACAGACACAACAGTAGCAATAAATGAAGACACATGGCAGAGTTTCTCAGCGGATCAACAAGAAATCGTTCAAGATTCACTAAATGAAGAGCTACAGTGGCTAACTGAAGAAAAACAGAATAGAGAAGATGAGTTTTTACAGGAATTAGAAGAAGAGCATGAATTTACTGTCGTGGAAGATATCGATAGCAGTGCATTTGAAGAAGCTGCTGAAGAAGTCCTACGTGAGATGGATGATGAGTGGGCTGTAAGCTATGATGACATTTAGTCAAGATTAAGTGGTGATTTAACAGATGAGTTTCTATAAAAATCTAGTTAAATTTAACAACAAAATTCAAAAAGTATGTGAGATCTCTGCTGTAGGGTTGCTAGTCGCAATACTGTCGCTTTTGTTGTTACAAATAATTGCTAGACATTTAAATTTGGCATTGGCTTGGACAGGTCAGGTGGGACAATATTTGCTAGTTTTGTCCGTTTTCGTTTGTGCACCAATTCTCTTTCGGACTGAGGAAGACATATCTTTCCGCCCACTCCTTAAAAAAATGGAATATCAAAACAAAAGAAAAGTGTATTTATTTGGAAATTTTTTAATTATAATCTTTTTGCTATTTGCTATGACTTCTGCAATTATTGCATCAACGAGTTCGCTAAATCGTGGATTATCGTCCGTAAACTGGATTAAAGTTGGTTATGCACATATATTCATTGCTATAATGTTTTTCTTTACGATGTTAAATGTAATAGAAGAAACAATACTTTTATGGAATAAAAACAAGAGTGAATTAGAGATGAATCAAAGTACACAATACATGAATAAAACTGCAGAGGAAATAAATGATTGAATCACTTGTAATAATTGGTCTATTTGTATTAACATTATTTACATTCTACTTAGTTGGCGTCCCGGTTGCGTATGCCATGGGTTTGTCTGTGCTATCACTAATGATATTACCAATTGGAGGTTCGATTAATATCGGTGTGCCTGCACAGCGCATGTTCACAGGAGTTGATTCGTTCATTCTCCTTGCAGTTCCTGCCTTCTTATTCGCTGGTAAGTTAATGAACTCAATGGGAATGACAGACGACATATTTGATTTTGCAGAAGAACTAGTTGGATCAATAAAAGGGGGACTAGGACATGTGAATATTGTGGTAAGCATGATCTTTTCTGGAATGAGCGGTTCTGCAGTTGCCGACGCTGCTGGACTTGGGACAATAGAATACAAAGCAATGAATGACAGGGGTTACGATAGTAAATTAGCTGCTGGCATTACAGGATCTTCGGCTATAATCGGCCCAATTTTACCGCCAAGCATCATAATGATTATATATGCCTCAGCTGCTCAGGAATCAGTCGGAGCTTTGTTTATTGGCGGCATTATCCCCGGTCTGCTGATGGGTCTTGCACTAATGACTATGGTATATGTAATAGCTCTCAGAAACGGAATGACCGCTTCAAAAACAATTAGACCCAAAAAATTGTTAAAAGCAACAATAAAAGCAGTGCCAGCACTACTAGCTCCTGTAATAATTATCGGTGGTATCCTTATAGGTTGGTTTACTCCCACAGAAGCTGCAGTAGTAGTAGTACTATATGGACTATTCCTTGGATTATTTTATTATCGTTCACTATCACTCGAACAGTTGTACAATGATATATATTCTACTGTTGTCGACACAGCAGCAATATTAATTATTTTATCACTAGCCAATTTATATGCACACTGGATAACGCTGAACGGTATTCCACTTGTTATCGGAGATGTGCTTACTAGCATATCTGGAGGAGCAACGACAATACTGTTAGTAATAATATTAGTATATCTATTACTAGGTACGTTCATCGATGCTACTGCTGTAATACTGATTACTGTACCAATGCTTGCGCCAGTATTTCCTCAATTGGGGATTGATCCAATTCATTTTGGAGTAGTTGGTGTGCTTGCGCTTATGATTGGTCTATTAACACCTCCACTAGGGTTGATTTTATTTGTTCTAGAAAAAGTAACAGATGTCGGATTCTCAGATATTGTTCGTGGTGTTGCCCCCTTTTATGTGCCATTGCTGCTAGTACTAGGAATACTAGTAATATTCCCAGAGTTAGTTCTATATCTGCCAAACCTATTTGAACTTGGATAATAGGCACTGTCTATCTAGTGACCTCCTCAGCTGGCGTCCGATCATCTAGCGATTGATGCGGTCGCTGGCGGTTATAATAATGTGCGAACTGCGAACACTATCGACGAACGCTCGACAGACTGTCCACCCACCATCCGTTCTAGTTTAGTGCCGATCAAAAGCGAACTCACCCGATTCAACCTGTTTGCATAACCGATCCCTGTGGGGATTTGGATTCTGCGACGCCCACAGCAACAACTCATCCAAATCCGGCAGTTCGTAGCCTAACTCAAGCATTAGATACAGCTGAATCAGATGTGCGTGTCGTTCAACGGCTAGCGAACATCGACGACGGGGAACCGCGACGCGGCGGGCGAGCACTGGCTGACTGGTTTCGTTTTGAGGTCTTCCGCGAGTGGGTTGATCACGCACTTGATGAGACGTTAGGCAGAAAATGGGAAGCACCGACCAACGGTGTTGGCATTCCCGTGACCTACAGTCAGCTGGACGCGGGCTGAGACTGCCCGCGTCCAGCGGTAGATATCCACGTGAGCGACGGCTTTGCGTCAATTCTCCGTTGCTGTCACTCTCACCGAACCGAGATCGCCGTCGCTGTTCGTCTCAAAGAATCAGTCGTGCTGGTCACGTTTGTTTTGTTCCAGAATTCGAGTCAGCAATCAGGAACGATGGGAACTACCGACATGGCTGGCTCAACTTTCTCTTGATTGACGAACGACCGCAACTACCGTGCGGTCGTTCGTCTTTTTTCGAGTTGCTTCATTGTCCCCCACTGTACCACCAAATTGGTGTCCAGCGCAAACGATTCGATTGGCTTGACCGTGCGGTCATAGGCCCCTACCAAATTAATCTAACCATCACACGGTCAGTTTCTGTTCTGAGTGAACGCTCTAATAGGGGGTCTTGCACGAAATTAACCCTGATGAGAAAGGGCTTTATCTCAATGTTTCTGCGCGTTTAGATGGTAACACCAAGCATTAGTGGTTCACAGAATTTTCAGGTGCACCCTGAGTTGCTGGAGCAATGACTGGAGGGGAGAAAGAGATCGTCCGTCACCTCAGTGAGGACGATCTCGACCACTTACTCACCGAAACTGGCAATCAGAAGGTGAGCAAGCGGCTCACCTTCGTCAAACGGCTCTACAAAGGTGCAACACTCGAAGATGCAGCTGACGATGTTGGGATGCCTCAATCAACCGAGAGTCGCTGGGCCAAGCTCTGGAATAAGGGTGGGCTTGGACTCCTTGCGCCGAGCTTCGGGGGCGGTCGGCCCCTGAAGCTCACCGAGCAGCAGCGAGCGCGTCTGCTTGACCTGCTCGAAGAGGGTGAGCCCTTGAAGTAACAAGAGATACAGTGCCTCATAAACATCGAACTCGATGTCGAGTACCACCCGAACTACCTGCCGTGGTTATTGGATGACTTGGGCCTCTCGTACGCAATTCTGCGTACGGAGAGGCCCGATCGACCAGTTAATGCCTCCAAAATCCTCTACGAACGCGTTTCGGACGCGTTCGCCGAGGATGACACAGATGACTCCCAGAATAAACGCGAAGGAGAGGACAATGATGAGGAATCGACAGTTGACGACGACATCCGAACAGATGGAGGAATCACCGTCAACTTTTTCGATATCTCACATCCGCAACCATGGGATAATTCCCAGCGGCTCTACACAATCACTGAGCCGACAACCTCGCGGCCGCTGGTGAAAACCGATTCACCAGCGCCTGGGTTCTATGCACTCAACGGTGAGAGTGTCCTCCAGTTTCCTCCGAATCAAGAGAAAGAACGGATTTGCGCATGTTTCGAGGAGATACGTGAGCAGAATCCGGGTCAGCGGATTCTGCTCGTGTTGGATAACTCCTGATCGAGTGGTTCCGTCAGCGCTACCCGCTACGGGATGGCGTGCCGGAGGCAATTCGAACGATTCGGACACGATGGAACACGCATCTACGAACCTACGGCTAAATTAGTCTCGCAGTGAACGGAGTGCCGCCGTTACGAGCGATGGCTCTCCTGATGGTGCACTGGAACTAGAGACACGGAAAGAGATCACCTCAGACGTGAGTGGTGAATTGTTCCATCTGAAGAATTCAGTGGAGAAACGCTGTCCAGTAGAGGTGTATTTGGCGATCCGTGAGCGGATCGCCTGAACAAGTGAACGGATAGAGAAGACGACTTGGCAATTGAACCAGTTCAGAGAAGGCAGCAGCGTATTTGCGGCAGAGATTACTATCGATGCAGACGTTTGAGGAGAAAGCACTCGACGGGATTGAGGTGCGGTGGACCTCGAATCCCGTCGAACGGGCAATGAGAGAAGTCGCTAAACGGTACTAGCGAGACTGGATGAATTGAATGCAATACTTCAGCTTTGACTGATGAAGTATCAAGATCCAGGTCGCTACAATCAGTTCTTCAATGGGGTTTTGTGTGAATCTCTCCGCAAGAAGATTCACTGCACTGCCTCGGTTGAGGCTACTGGAGGTGAAGTCTAAACGATTCTTAGACGCGACTAAATATAAACGACTTCAAAGATAAGATGTAAAACATATATCAGCGACTTCAACTCACAGTGTTTATCCTATTCGGCATCTGCTCGAAGGTCCATGGTGGCCTCCTTATCAAGCTCACCGTCGTCGGTAATCACAACTCCATAGTCTCTACGGGCAATTTGACGAGTGATCATATCATCGCGCCAGTCGTTGTATACACGCTCAGCAGGGCGGTTATATGGGTCTCCGTAACCACCACTCATTGGTGAAATGCATATATGCCGGTCACCTGTCTCGTACTCGTGGCTATCATAGCCAGTGTACAATTGTTCAACTTCAATTCCTTCCGGGACATCGACTTCGCTTGGTGGCTTATTTCGCCGTGAGTACCAAGATGTATCACTGCCGTCGTCATTGATCTTGAGGTGCCACAGAGAGGCACCATCACCATCTTTACCTCCAAACGCTCCCCAGGGGGTGTGGTTTCCACCATCACCTTCGACTGTCTGGACGACTGGTGCAAGCATTGTCGTCTCGCGGACGACACCATGTCCTCCACGGAATTCACCGGCCCCGTGCCCAAGTCCGTCACGCATCTCATAGCGTTCAACACGCAACGGATGCGATAATTCTACATCTTCTGTCGGTCGATTTCGGGTGTTGTGTATGAGTGCACCGACACAGTCGATGCCATCTTTGTCCGGACGACCACCATATGAACAGTCGTTGACCTCAAGATACACCCAGTACTCGCCTGGATGGTCTGGGTCTTCACCGCTATAGCTTGTGAAAAACACTGATGCTGCGTTCCCGGCCATAACCCGTTCTGGCATGGCGTTCCGAAGGGCCTTAACTATTAGATCTCCAAGCATATCGACCTGTTGAATACGGGCGAACGCGGCTGCCGGTTGCACTGGTTCGAAAATGGATCCCTTCCGTGTTTCGACGTTGATTGGCCGGAATGTTCCTGAATTCTGTGGAATGTATTCATCGTGAATGTATGTGTCCATCAGGATTGCTCTGACAGTGAAGAACACAGCTACCTTGCAAGCTCCCCAGTTTGGGACATTAAATGCTGTTGGAACTTGGTCGTTCGAGTCCGTCAGGTCGACTGTTATCTCATCACCCTCTATTCGGAGTTTGAGATCAATTTTTAGTCGTTCTTCCTTCCAGCGTTCTTCTCTTTCTTCCTCGCTCAACCCAACGTCGAGCCAACTCCGATTCCGCTTGTCATCGTCTAGGTAGGCTGTTTCGTGCCATTCGCCATCAGGTAACTCTCGCAGTTTGCTACGAAGAAGTTCATCAGCGTAGTCCATTAGATCTTTACCGGCTTGTAGTACCGTCGCGAGACCCCACTCGTCGACGAGACCGTGGAACCGCTGTTCGCCAATCTTCGCCGCCGAGATCATTGCCTGAATATCTCCCTCGTTCATTCGGGGTGTTCGACTATTCTCAAGGAAGTGGTTCCAGAGCTCTGTAATTTTTTCACCCTCGCTTACAACTTTCCGCGCTTTAAATAGTTGGCCCTCACCGTAGACATCGTAGAGATCCACAGTAATACCTGGGACTGCAGTCCCGATATCAAGGACGTGAGCTGTATCTGCAGACCAAGCGACGTGTTCACCATTGACAAAAATTGGCACAAGAACTGCAATATCTGGTGAATGACTTGCTCCATAGTAAGGATGATTATGCCAGAATACGTCCCCTTCGTTAATAACTTCCTCAGGATCGTCACCACGGTCTTCCAAGCACTCGTAAAATCCTCGAATGTAGCCTGGTAAGGACCCAACGTGCATCGGCGTATAGTCGCTTTCAGCAATTTCATCACCATTTTTGAGGAATAATCCAGCACCAACATCTTCGCTTTCACGAATAATTGATGAGTACGATGATCGGACCATCTTATGACCCATCTCGTCTGCTATCGTGTCAAATTCTCCTCCAATGACCTGTAGCGTTACTGGGTCAAGCTTCCGATCTTCAAGTAGTTTCTGTTCTTTTCTCATCTCGCTTGCATTTTTGGTATTCTGATTACTCATTTGATTACTCCTGTTGTGTCATGAGGATAGAACGTGTTGGAAGAATAGTCGCGTCCCAGCCGGGTTTGACGAGAATTGTACTATCCGATGAGTCAATTACTGCTGGACCATCTATGACAGTCTCTGCGCCAAGTTTTGTTCGATCATATCGAGGTACATCATATTTCCTTTCACTATTTGAGCTTCCGAAATATATTTCAGTGCGACCACGTTCGGCGTCGGCTAGATCTGTCCCGGTGCTGACCGTCATCGGCTCGTAGGGGTGACTTTTGGCCTGAGCTGAGACGCGGAGATTGAGGAGTTCGACTGGATCATTCTCAAAGTAGTGACCGAACTCTGTTTCGTGTTGCTGTTCGAAACGCTCGCGATGTCTATTGCGCCAGTTACCTCCTATGCCATCAAAGTCGATGTTTAATTCGAAGCCCTGTCCTTCGTAGAGCATATCAATTGATTTCTCTAACTTGATCCGTGAGCTGTCGATGTCATCTGAGTGGAGCTGGTCACGACCACGTTTTTCAAGCTCATTAAATAACTTGACTACGGTTTCGTCTTCGGCGTCTTCAAGACGTTGACTGAGCGTAACCTGGTTATCGTACTGGATATTACCGGTCAGGAGGCCACGAGCTGATGCAATTCCTGGTGCTGGTGGAACAAGGACTTTTTTCACGTCTAATTCTTCGGCAATATCTACACCATGCAATGGTCCTGCCCCTCCGAACGTGACAAGCGTATACTTTCGTGGGTCGTATCCGCGACGAATCGTTTGTTCACGGGTCGCCTGATACATTTTGCTATTAGCTACCTCAAGTGTAGCGAGTGCTGCGCGTTCAACTGTTGAGAACCGACCGTCTCCACTACTCTCGTCTACGAGGTAGTCTTTAATTGCTTCCCTAGCGAGGTTCTCATCAATGTCAATTTCACCACCAAGGAAATACTCGGAATCAATTCGCCCAAGGACAACTTGTGCGTCGGTGATGGTTGGTTGTTTCCCACCTTTACCGAGACAAGCTGGTCCCGGATCTGAGCCCGCACTTTTTGGTCCAACATTAAATCCACCCGCACTGTCGAACCAGGCAATTGAGCCACCGCCACTACCAATAGCCTCGATGTCAAGCATATTCGTGACGGTAGGATAGTTCCCGACCTTTGCATCACGGGGATCTCGCTCGAGAAGCCGCTCTGGAATGACTGAAATATCTGCGCTCGTACCACCCATATCGAACGTAATGAGCCGATTCTCCTCCGCGTTTTCCCCAGTGAATTGACCTGAGAGTACACCACCAGCAGGCCCTGACAAAAGCGTCGTAATCGGTTTTTTTGTCACCTGGCGAACGCTGGCGAGCCCACCGTTTGACTGCATGATTTGTAAGTCAGCATCGAACCCGTTCTGTTTAAGTCGCTCTTCTAATCGTGTGAGGTACTTATTCATAACTGGCGCAAGACGAGCATTGATTGCAGTTGAGGTGAATCGCTCGTACTCACGAAATTGATTAACGACTTCATTGGAGGTGCTAACGTTCAGCTTTGGAAAATTTTCTTTGATGATCTCTTTTGTCCGGTCCTCATGAGACGTATTAAGATACGAATGCATGTAACAAACCGCGATTGATCCGATACCATCATCAACTAGCTCCTGAGTCGATTCAATAACCTCATCCTCATCTAGTGGACGGATAACGTCACCGGGTGGATATATACGCTCAGTAATCGGTTTACGGTGCCGTCGCGGAACTATTGGATTTGCTTGTTGAGTCTGATCAAACAAAATTGAGAACGTATGTTCTTTTCTATGTCGGCCAATATGGATAACATCACGGAATCCACGTGTGGTAAGCATTCCAGTTTTTGCACCTTCGTTTTCGATAAGGGCATTTGTCGCGACAGTTGTCCCATGAAGGATAGAATCAACTTCATTCGGTGCAATTCCAGCTTCTTTGCATATTTTTGAGACACCTTTTGCGCTTGATATAGAGGGATCCTCTGTAGTTGGTAATTTATAAATATCTTCGTTATTTCCGGATACGATTTGAATATCGGTATTTGTTCCCCCGACATCGACCGCGACTTGTGTAATATTGCTACTCATCTAGAATCACTGTTTCTAATACTCCATTTATTAATTTATTTTTAAGTGTTTAAACCTTGTGTACATACACCTTAATCACCCTTATTTAGACGATTATTGTTTTCATTGGGCCAAAAATTAAAAAACAAATAAACACTTCCTACTTTGACAAATAGTTAAAATAATATTTTGAACATTTTTATCATGCGTGTAAAATAGTATTAAATCTATAAATATTACCGCTCTTGGGTAGAAGATTGTTGGTCAAATCTTAGCAGTAGCTGAAAGTCACAGTAGGCAAGGGTGACACGTTCGTGTCACCCGACAAACGATGTTTCCAATCAAGACGTTTGTCTCGGAGCGTCATGCCGCGAACCTGCTGCGACAGGTTCGCTGGCGTGACGGCGTCTATTGCCCATGCTGCCGTGGCGAATCCATGATTCGGTACGGCAGCTACCGAGTGTTTCAGCGATACCGGTGTAAAAATTGTGACCGTACATTCAACGATCAAACAGGTACGGTCTTTGAACACTCAGCAGTTGCTCTCAGAAAATGGTTTCTCGCTGTCTATACCTATGTCCGCTTCAACACGAGTCTCAGACAGCTTG
>LKMJ01004659.1_pt1 | contig 12944 bp, 13 predicted proteins | sample 643391 | NCBI WGS metagenome assembly LKMJ01 (sample SAMN04112250, study PRJNA286221) | soda lake metagenome | biome: soda lake; feature: Kulunda Steppe; material: water; isolation source: sample PL-Br10 brine of Picturesque Lake | place: Russia: Kulunda steppe | collected 2010-07
CACCGTTCAGTGGGTGATCCTCCCATGTGATTTTGCCGGCCCGGCTGGAATGCCGCTGGACGTGAACATCAGCATCGCTCATCCGCTGGATATCGAGTTTGCCGTCAGCCATCACCCGCTGGGCGACTTCCTCGGCCTCTTCCTCGAGTTTGGGATCAGGATCAATCTCGAGACCGGCGAACTCTTCTGGTTTGCGCTGGACGTGGACCTCGGTATCGTGCATCCGCTGAATGTCCAACTTGCCGCCAGCCATCACCCGCTGGGCCGTCTCTTCGGCTTCTTCCTCGAGTTTCGGGTCTGGGTCAATCTCGCAGTCAATTATTTCTGCCTTCATTGTTAAACCTGACATTTTCGTTGCTAGTCTCACTCGGTTCGCCACAAGCTTCTTTCCGCACGTCCTTTGCTTTTCTTTTAAATTGCTCGTATTTCATACTTCTGGACACACGCGCAACTGCACGTTCAGTGGCCAAATCGGGTTGCAACAAGCCAAGAACGCTGAATACGCCGATATACGATTTGCACACGTGTGTCCGACAATATCAAGTAGAGGTCTTCGATACTCCCTTCGAAATTCCCATCTGTCAGGAGTGTTTACTCGTCGTTTCGAGATCCTGACCCAGATCGATCGTCCGGTAGCCCGGAATGTTAGTTCCCGCCAGCGATCACCCGCTGGGCAGTCTCTTCGGCTTCTTCATCGAGTTTGTGATCGGGATCGATCTCGCGGTTGGCCATGTCATCGAGCAGTATGGGGGCAGCCCCGGCAGTCTGCGGCCCGACGTGCGCGATGACGTGCTGACTGTCTGCCGAGGATGAGGCGTACTCGACATGGTTGAACGCAACGTAATTGCTGACAGTAGACATGCTGATGGTTTTATTTTTTGAATGAATTGGACTGCCCGGTGGGCGGCGTTGATAACCAGCCCACTGCCTAGGACAAGCATGTTCGCACCCATTGGTGCAATATCAACAACGGTACTCTCTACAGGTGAGCTTTTTGTATAACTTTCGTGAACATACCGAATCGTTTTCAGATTACCGATGATTTTTCCGTGGTTCTCGACGACTGTCTCTTCGGAACCCTCACCGAACTCGTCGATCGCCCGCACTCATCGCACGCTGGACAGGAATCGTACCCTGTTCGAGCCGTCGGATATCATATCCCGGCCGGCTTTCGTTATCCTGCAGGATACTTTCTACGGGTTGTCACGGAGTACCACGAGAGTCGAGATGTATGCATACTGCCTCGAATGCGGCTGGGAACGGAGCACCGAAGACGGCTACACTGAACATGAAATCTCACAGCACGCGATCGGCCATTTCGTCACGACTGGTCATGCAGTCGACTCGTTACGGCGACCGCCACCGATCGTCCTCGAAAATTAGCGGGATGGGTAGGGGTAGGTCACGCCGAAACGCGTGGTCCTGGTGGCGCTCGTTCGACCTGATACTCCTCGCCGTCGACAACGATAATCGCCCACTCGTAGTTCGGATCGGCGCTTGTCAGTCGCTCTTCGAGATCGTCTGCGTCCTCGGGACGGGCGACGAAACAGTGAAACTGTCCGGAGTCGGAAGGTAACGAACCGTGTTCCAAAACCGTGTTGACGTGGACGACTTTCCACTCCCGTTCGGCCCGAAACTCGGGGCCGTTCCCTTCGACGGTGTACCCAAGCTCTGCGAAGATCGACCGTGCTTTCTCGACGAGTCGCATGTTAACAGGACCCATTCGTATGTACAGACGATCGCATCCATAATAAATGTTAGTACGTGACAAGATTTCACCGCTTCGCCAGTCGATTTGGTATTCTTTCCGGACGTTTTAAACTAATAATTGGATTGGGGTAGCTACGCGTGGCAAAAGAAGCGCTTTTGTTCCCAAACAGTTCGCAATTGGAATATAGTATCATACTGACTAGCGTCATCAATTACCGCCGTCACCGGACTCCGTCCGGTTGCTCGCGGAACTCCGTTCCGCCCCGATCGGCGACCCCGCCCCAGCCGATCAGGGTGGCGCACTGCGCCACTGGCAGTCGGCTGTAGGCCGACGACGGACGGTAACTACGGACACTAATCAGTATCACTCGTGGGCGGCGTCCCACTCGGTCGGCTTGCGAAAGTTTCCACACTGGTTGCATTTGATTCGTCCCATCGAGTCCATTGCGTTGTCGAAACTCTCACAGTGCGTACAGAACCAGCCGTACCGCCGATCGGCGTCGGGGGATTCGTAGGCGACGAGAAACGGTCCTTCCGAGCCACGATCGCCGTTGGTCTCCGAGACGTAGACCGTCGTTCCATCCTGTGTCGTCCGCGTTTGCATACCTGCTGGTACTGGCGGAACTCATAAAGGACTGTCTGTGCGATCGGCCACTGCCGGTAGGCCGTCGAGAGCGACCGTGCGTGGCAGTTTCTCACGATGGCTGGAATAACTGAAACGTTTACCCGGGCGCGAATCGTTCGGTACGGTGATGACGCTGGTTGTGGTCCCCGTCCGGTACCCGTTAACAACGCACTCACGTCGCACCCTCAAACGAGCGATCGAGGTCGCCCGCGATCGGGATGCGTCGTTGACCGTCTTGCACGTCGATCTCTATCAGAACGGACAGCGGGTGCGGCGGACGGACCTCAAAAACGCAGTCGAGGAGACGTTCGGGCGACTGGAGCGGACCCGGTATGTCGTTCGAACGGGATTTCTTGTCGAAGAGAGCATCCTCGATGAGGTTGCCGCCGAAGAAGCCGACGCCGTCGTGATCGGGACCCGGCAGGCGAGCCGGTTGAAACGACTGTTTCAGCGGTTTACCGACAATCCGGACATCGATCAGTATCTGCGCGACCATCTCGATTGTGAGGTCATCACTGTCGAAAAGACGGCAGCCAGATGACGGTGTACAGATCAGTCGAACCTGGTGGCGGGTGTCGGTTCGACCATCAGTCGACGGTTGGGACGGTACTAGTCTTTGCCCGCCCCTCGAACGACGAACACCGGGATTGCTGCGTTGTCGACGACTCGTTCCGAGACGCTGCCGAGTGAGGTCATCTTCTCCCGTGGACTTTTGCCTCGCGTGCCGATGACGATGAGGTCGATTCCCACCTCATCGGCGTAGTCGAGAATCGCTTTCGAGGGCCTGCCGGTTCGAATATCAGTCCGTGTGTCGAGTCCTGCTGCAGTCGCTCGCTCCTCGACGGCTGCGACTGCCTGCTGACCCTCGGCGGTGAGCGAGGCATCGAGCTCCGATCGGGTCTCGTCGCTTGCGGCGGCGGTGACACGCCGATCGACGACGTACAGCGCGTGAACCGTTGCATCGGTTGTTTGTGCGATCGGAAGGGCGTGGTCGAGCGTCTCGGCGATCGTCTCGCTGCCGTCGGTCGGGATGAGCACGTCGTCGTACATACGCGTCCGTATACGCAATGGAGGCCTATCAAGATATGTTCGCCACCGTGACAGACTCGTCGGTGTTTCGCTTCACCCAACATCGATCGGACAGGCTACCAGCGTCGATCGGAGTGACTCAGGACAGTCTCATACGGAGCACTATCGTCTCACTCGTCAGTCGATGCGTGGGAAGTTACTGATACTGATTAGCGTCATCAATTACCGCCGATCGCCAGTGACAGGGCCGGCGATCGGCGGTAACTACGGACACTAATCAGTCTGAGCGATCGTCACCGATGGTCACGTGGGCGGTGCCACTGGTATCGTCGAAGACGTGCTGGCGATGTGGGTAAGCGAACGTAACGTCGCTCTGGGCAAACCGCTCTCGGACGGCTGCGTGGACGGCCGATCGGGCGCCGGTCTGTTTGTACGGCTGGTTGAGCCAAAAGTAGAGTTCGAGGCGGATGCCGTTGTCGCCGTATTCGGCGATCGTACACATCGGTGCGGCGGGGTAGCGGGCGCTGCCGATCCGGATGTCCGGGCCGCCGGAGATGACCGCATCGACCGATCGAGCGGCTCGTTCGGCCTGCTGGCGGGCAGTCTCGACGGCGCTCTCGTAGGTGATCTCGAACTCGATCGACAGTCGAGTTCGTTCGTCTTCAGCAGAGAAGTTGACGACATCACGCTGTTGGATCTCGGAGTTGGGAATCACGATGAACGTGTTCTGCAGCGTGAAGATTTTCGTGTATCGAATCGTAATATCTTCGACGTAGCCGACGTGGCCCTCGTCGACGATCTCGATCATATCGCCGATCTCGTAGGGGCGATCGGCGAGGACGAACAGGCCGTTGATGAAACTCCCGACGAGTGGCGCGAGCACGATCGCGATCACGGCGGAGATGACTGTCACCGAGAGGAGGATTTCGACGCCGGTGAAGCCGAGGATGTTGGCAGCGAGACCGACTGCGACGAGGAGGACGGAGACTCTGACGCCCCGGAGGGCAGTCCGGGTCACACTCGGGCGTTCGATCCGCTGGGCGATGGTGCGACCAGTGAGCCGGACGACGAGTTTCGACAGGTACCAGCCGATGACGAGCACGATTGCTGCGAGTGCAAACTGGACGGCGAACTCGGGAACGATGTCGGGAAGCAGGCTGTTTATTTCGTTTTGGATACCCTCATCGATCTCGTCGATCCCGTCGTCGCTGCTCGTATTGCCGGCTGTGCGTATCAGACCGAGCCCGCGCATATGGCCTCATCATGATGGCTGTGAATAAGCGTTCTGACCAGCCGGTTGGAACGGTCTGTTGTGATTCGGTAAGACAGTCTGTACCGATCAACAACCCGATTTCGGAATAAAGTGTTACTCAGTGTATAATAAATGATTTTGTCGTCGGGGTCGTGCCGTCGAGTATGGCACCAGACGAACTCCGCTCGACGGTCGAGCGAGTCGGCGATCGGTTCAATCTCGGCGAGTACGAGATCGACGCGTATCTCACCGTGTTAGCACAGGGACAGCTCACGGCGAGTGAGATCGCCGATCGGACGGATATCCCGCAGCCGCGGGTCTACGACACTGTCCGTAGCCTGAGCGATCGGGGACTCGTCGAGTTGCGTGAGTCCCGGCCGATGAAGGTGGTTGCGATCGATCCGGCCGACGCGTTCGACGACGTTCAGCGGTCGCTGACAGAGATGATCGACGAACTCGAAGCGCGTTACACTGCACCAGCCCGGGAGACCGAAGCCGTCTCGCTGGTCAAATCCCGATCGACGATTCTGCGGTACCTAGAGGAGGTGATCACCGATGCGGAGTACGAGCTCTCTCTGTCGTTGACGCCCGATCTGCTCGTCCGGTTTCGAGAGGAGTTGCAGGCAGCCGTCGACAGCGATGTCAGTGTCGATCTGATCGTGACGCCAGCGGCTGCGGCTCCCGACCCGGCAGAGTTCGAGTATCTCGACGTCGCGACGACAGCACGAGCCCGCCGCGGGATCACGACCCCGGTCGTGGCCGTCGCCGATGGAACCTATTCGGTGTATGCGACACAGGATGCTCTGCGTGACGATCAGGATCGGTACGGCGTCATTTTTAATCGCTCTGCGCTCGGCTTTCTGGTCTCGGGCTTCTTTGGGACCGTCCTCTGGACGACAGCAGAGGAGAGCCTCGGTGAACGCGGTGCTGGACGAAACTACCCCCGAAAGTACGCGTCGATCCGCCGCTGTGTAAAAGACATCATCGAGGAGGGTGGAGAGTTCTACGCAACGATCGAGGGTCGAGACGTCGAGGTCGGAAGCCAGCGCGTCGTACAGGGCCGAATTAGCGATGTTTCTTTCGAGGTCAGTGAGGAAGTTGCTGGACTCACACTAGAGACTGACGAGGGAACTGTCACCGTTGGCGGGCGGGTCGCCGCGTTCGAAGAGATCGAAGCCCACGAGATCCACATCGGCCGTCACAGTCCGCCATCGATCGAGAACTAGCACTCGGCGACCGGTAATACTGTTTTATTGTGAGAGGTATTGGGGGTCAACATCTGTAGCCATCGCCGCGCGTATCGGTAACCACGGATTACACAGTCACGTCGCGGTGACTGTCAGTATTAATTTCTTTTGGTAATGCTAGTGATTAAAGGTCTGGAACGTGCTCTGTTCTTCGGGATGGGACAATATACCACAGACCGCACTGTCGGCCTGTCCCGTCGGCAGTATCTCACAGCAACATCGGTGGCTGCAGGCGTTGCAGTCACCGGTTGTCTGGGTGGGGCTCGCGGCGAAGAAACGATCGTCATGACCGGGGACACTGATTTCGAGGAGGCAATGCGTGGTGATGATGGGCCAGCGATCCAGGAGGCGCTGTGGGAGGCCGGCCTCGACGACGATATCAGAGTCGAGGTGCAGGCGAGTGTCGACGATACGGACCAGCGGATGCAGGCGTATCAGTCGACGCTACAGGCCGGCCGATCGCCGCCCGACATCTTCATGATGGACAGCGGGTGGACACTCCCCTTTATTCTCAGAGAACAGACCACGAGCATGACAGAGCTGCTCCCGGACGACGTGCTCGAACGCGTCGAGGGGGAGTATCTCGATGCATCGCTCGAAACGGCTCGTCATCCCGAAACCGAGGAGCTTCACGCGGTTCCGCTGTTTCCGGACTTCGGGTTGATGCAGTATCGCAGAGATTATGTCGAAGACGCTGGCTACGATACGAGCGGCTGGGATGCGGAGCCGCCCAGTTGGGAGGAGTTTGCCGAGGCTGCCGCGGATGCCCGAGACGAGGCTGGCGTCGACTTTGGCTACACGACGCAGGCTGCCTCCTACGAGGGGCTCGCTTGCTGTACGTTCAACGAGGTGATGACGACGTGGGGTGGGGCGTACTTCGGCGGCACCGGCGCGCTCTTCGAAGCCGGTGAGCGAGAGGTTACCGTCGAGTCCGAATCTGTCCTCGATGCGATCCGGATGATGCGGGCGTTCATCCACGGTGAAGATGACGAGCACGCACTCGACGGCTTCCCCCAGATCGCACCGACGACCGTCGTCCAGTGGACTGAAGAGGAGTCGCTTGGGCCGTTTGCCGCCGGAAATGCGGTCATGCACCGCAACTGGCCGTTCTCGGTCATGGACCTTGGCGCTGAAGAGGAGTTCGGCGAGGACCTCGGCATCATGCCGATGCCGTATGCGGTCTCAGAAGATGACGCCGAGTTTGAGGGCACCGGAGGGTCTGCACACGCACTCGGTGGCTGGCACCTCGTGTTGAACCCAAACACTGAGCGCACCGAGATGGCCGTCGAGGTCATCGAGGCGTTCACACACGAGGATGTGATGCTCACGATCTTCGAGGCGCTGGGGTACATTCCGCCAGAAGTCGAGTTGCTCGACGATGTCGATGAGGATGAGGTAGGCCCGCTTGCACGGTACAGCGATCAGATCCAACAGGCTGCCGACAATGCCATCCCACGGCCAGTAACTGATATTTGGCCAGAGCAGTCGTCGGTCATGGCCCAGGAGATCCACGCCGCCTACCGGGGTGCAAAATCACCCGAGCAGGCGATGGGTGATCTGGCCAGCCGTCTCGACCGGAGCGAGGCAGACGTGGAGGAACAAGATGGCGACTGACACCGATCCCGACGGCGGCATTTTCGGCGACGAGAGCGAAACCGAGCGCGATCGGACGGGGAATCCGGTCGTCAACTGGATGGAGAATTTGAGCGAGGCGGCGTACGCGTATCTCCTCTTGTTGCCAGCGGCCGCGTTACTGTCGCTGATCGCGTTCTATCCGCTGATCATGACGTTCGTCATGTCCTTACAGGAGGATCGAACGCGAGGACTGGAGCCACTCGGTGGCTTTGTCGGCGTCGAGAACTACGTCAACATCCTCACCGGGAACGCCAGACTCGCCAGACAGTTCATGGACGTGACGCTGTCGGGCTCGTTCCCGTTCATCGAGTTCGGCGTTCCGATCTTGCAACAGGCGCTGTTCGTGACGCTTGGCTTTGCGGTCATCAGCGTCTTTTTCGAGACCGTAATTGGCTTCGGTCAGGCCTACGTCCTCGATCAGGACTTCCGCGGACGGCGCTGGGTTCGCGTCGCGATCATCCTGCCGTGGGCGGTTCCGATCGTTATTCAGGGGATGATTTTCTTCCTCCTCTTCCAGCCAGAGGTCGGCTTCGGCAGCGACTTTATGCAGTGGCTCGGCGTCTTCGGAGCAGATCCGTTAGCCGACAGTCAGGATTCATTTATTATCGTGCTCGTCGCCGACATCTGGAAGTCAGCAGCGTTTATGGCGCTGTTGATCCTCGCGGGCCTCCAGAGCGTCGATCGGAGCCTCTATGACGTTGCACGCGTCGCGGGAGCCTCCCCGCTCCAGCGGTTCAAGATGATCACGTTGCCGCTCGTGTTGCCGGCTTTGCTGGTCGCGATGTTGTTCCGCACGATGGACGCGATGCGCGTCTACGGGTTGATCGAGTCGACGGCCGGCTGTACGACCGTCCCCTCGTTGACCTGTCTGGTCGTCGAGGCGATGTTCGGCGGAACCCGAATCTACGGGACGGCGGCGGCGGTCGCGTTCATGACCGCTCTCGTCATCGGCCTGATCATCTCAGTGTACGTCTTCTTCTTCCGCGACACACAGGGAGGGCTCACATAATGACTGACGATTCCACACCAACCGATCGAGACGCACAGACAGCAGACGTGCCGGCCCACTGGAACCACACCCGTCGGATGACTGACGGCGGACAGCCGGCGGAACAGGGCCGTGATGGCGTGTTGATCGGCAACCAGGCAGACGAGGAGGCCGTCCTCGATCGAGGGCCCTTCGAGCGGTGGGCGTCGAAAGCAATCAAAAACCCCGAACGGGCGTACAAATCGATGTTCTACACGGCGACGATCTTTTTCCTGCTGACGACGCTGTTCCCGTTTTACTGGCTGCTCATGGTCGCTTTGACCCCCGAGGGCCGCCAGCAGGACATCATCCTCACGCCAAACGGGTTCAACCCCGGTGCGTTCATCGAGGTCTTCGAAGTGTTGCCGTTTCACTGGTATATGTTCAACAGCTTCGTGATCGCGACAGCCTCGACGATCATCGTGCTGGTCATCGGTAGCCTCGCGGGCTATGCCTTCGGTCGGCTGAACTTCCGCGGAAAGCTGCCGCTGATGTTGCTGGTGCTAGTGATTTCCTTTTTCCCGCCAGCGGCGTTTTTCATCCCGTTGAACGATCTGTTCAACACGTCGTTTTTCGCGCTCGAACCGATCACTGGCGACGGGACGCTGTACAACACCCCTGGCGCGATGGTGTTGCCGCTGTCGGCGATCTTCATGCCGCTTGCAATATTTATTCTGACGACGTTCTACGCACAGATACCCGATGGGCTCGAAGACGCCGCCCGTGTCGAGGGAACGACCCGGCTGGGTGCGCTGTTCCGCGTCATCATCCCGCTTTCGGCACCCGGCGTCGCCACCGCAGGCGTGTTGACGTTTATCGCCGTCTACAACGAGTTTTTCTTCTCGTTCCTGATGACCGACGGCCAGCCGGAGAACTGGGCACCGCTTCTCGAAGGCATTCTGGGCTACCAGGGCCAGTATGAGGTGTTGTATCACCTCATGGCCGCCTCGAGCATCATCGGCGTCATCCCGGTCGCGATCCTCGTGATCGTGGCCCAAGAAAAGATCGTCAGCGGACTGACCGCAGGCGCACTCAAAGAGTAACACAATGGCACGAGTACGACTCGAAAACGTCACGAAACGCTACGAAGATGTCACCGCAGTCGACGACGTGAGCCTCGATATCGAAGACGGGGAGTTCGTCACGTTCGTCGGCCCCTCGGGGTGTGGCAAATCGACCACGATGGAGACCGTCGCCGGACTGACCAAGCCCACGGAGGGACGCGTCTACATCGGCGACGACGATGTCACCACCCTCGCCCCGAAAGACCGCGGGGTCGCGATGGTGTTTCAAAACATCGCCCTGTTTCCCCACATGGACGTCTACGACAACATCTCCTTTGGCCTCCGCTTGCGCACCTACGACGATGCAGAAATCGAGCGCCGCGTCGAACAGGCCGCCGACATCGTCCAGCTAGAGGGCATGCTCGATCGGATGCCCGGCGAGATGTCTGGCGGCCAGCAACAGCGCGTCGGCATTGCGCGGGCGATCGTGCGAAACCCCGATGTCTTCCTGATGGACGAACCGCTGGCAAACCTCGATGCGAAACTGCGGGTCCACATGCGAACGGAGCTCCAGCGGCTCCACCGAGAGCTGGAGACGACGATCATCTACGTCACCCACGATCAGGCCGAGGCGATGACGATGTCGAACCGGATCGCCGTGCTAAACGAAGGGCGACTCCAGCAGATCGCCCCGCCGCTTGTCTGTTACAACGAGCCCACGAACCTGTTTGTCGCCGGCTTTATCGGCTCGCCGTCAATGAACTTCGCCGAGGGGACACTCGTCGAAACCGGGCTCGAAACCCGCAACTTCGATATCGAGTTCGATCCCGCCCAGCTACAGGGGGTGACTGTCGGCGACGACATCACCCTCGGAATCAGACCAGAAGACGTCCACCTGAGGAAAAACGCCGACTCACTCGCCGCACAGACGGCACCGATCGATGCCCAAACTGACGTGCTCGAACCGATGGGCGACGAGGTCTTCGTCTACCTGTTGCTCTCGGAGGCAGAAACCGGCTCGATGGAGCAAGATCCGGCAAGCTCGCCCAATCAGTTGCTAATGAGTGTCACACCAGATACGGCAATCGAAGCCGAAGAAGACGTTGATGTCGTACTCGATCGATCGAAGATCCACCTCTTTGACACCGCTTCGGGAGATGCACTATTACACGGGTTGGTCGAACGATCGGAACGAGAACCGGGGACGACGCCAACGGAGGCCGATAGCTGATCACGCCGGCTGTATCGTCGCGAAACCGACCTGCGCCACTCGTTGGACGGCGAGTGGAGGCCCGGAGTGTGGCTGCCGATCGCCAGCCGGGCGCTGCAATCGCCCGTGGCAGTATGATACGGAGCGCTATCGGTATGCGTCCCCGATCGGGCAACTGCTGGCCTCGTCCAACACCCGCCCACCACCCATGACAACACGAACAGCTATCGACACCGGAATCGTCGGCCTCGGAAACATCGGTCAGTATCACGCCGAACGGCTTCGTGAGATCGGCGTGTCGCTCGTCGGTGGGATGGATGTCGCTGCCGACGCACGCACACGGTTTGCTCGCCGCTACGACGTCGACGTCTACGAGGATCATCAGGAACTGTACGACGTGGTGGATGCAGTCCTCATCACGACGCCGAACAAATACCACGAACAGTACGCCATCGACGCCTTCGAGCGCGATATTCACGTGCTACTCGAAAAGCCACTGGCCCACTCGATCGAAAGCGCCGAACGGATCGCCGAGGCCGCAGCGACATCGGATGGCTACTGTTTCGTTGGCTTCAACAACCGCTTTGCGAACACGGTCCAGATCGTCAAAAACCGGATCGAGCGGGGCGAACTCGGCGAGGTGACACACATCGAAGCCAACTACGTCCGACGACGGGGTATTCCGGGCCGTGGGTCGTGGTTTACCCGGCGTGAGATCGCCGGTGGCGGCGCACTCATCGACCTCGGCGTCCACGCGATCGATCTCGCGCTGTACCTGCTTGGCTATCCCGACGTAACCGAAGTCGCCGGCGTCACCAGAGACGAGTTCGGCGGCGACGACGAGTACGCGTATCTCGAAATGTGGGCAGAGGACGCGGGAGCAGCCGGCTTCGATGTCGACGACTCTGCGAGTGCGTTCGTTCGCTGTGCAGACAACCAGACCATCTCACTCGAAGTCGCGTGGGCGACCAACCGGCCCTCGAACCACGAGTTCGTCGTTCGGGGCACTGACTCAGCCGCCCGATTCGACCTTCTCGATGCCGATCTTTCCATCCACTCGGCGAGCGCCGTTGGCCCCGACCACCTCGAAGATACGTCGATCGAGACGACACAGAACGATACACACACCGACGAACAGAAGGCGTTTTTCGACGCGATCGCTACCGGAACCGACCCCCCAACTGTGAGCGATAGCGTCTCACGAGCACTCGACGTCCAGCGACTCATCCACGCGATCTATCAGTCCAGCGAGCAAGGAGCAACAGTTTCGATGGACGAGTAGCTCTCGGCCCGATCGTATTATGTAGTTATCCGAACACGACGCGAGGATTGTCACGGTGAGAATAAAATAGTGGATACAGATCGAAGAACTCGTACCGTCGCATGGCTTTGACCGTCCCGAAACCAATCAGTTGGAACGCAAATGGTGGCACCACTCCCGTTCGAACGAAACAGTCCCGTATATGACATCGAAGATGCTTCTCTAGGTACCGCCGAAACTCCTCCAATGAGCCGACAAACTCGGGAAGCAACTCAATCGTCACATCCGGTTCTCGTTCGATCGGATCGGTTTCTCTGTGAACGATATAATCGCCAGTTGCGTTCAGATAGCCGACGTGGATCTCCGAAATGGTACTGATTTCCGGGGGTGACCCCTCTATACCGGAGTACGCGATCAGCGGGTCATTGAATCGGGTCCAGTGAGAGAGGTCCTGTCTGGTGATCTCAGTGGCCGATTCGGCCGTGTCTTGATCGAACTCGATTCCCGGCTGGTCGGCAATCTCTGAATGAGTGGCATCGAGATAGACGTCGAGGTTGTAAACAACAGCCGATTCGTCTGGAGCTTCGGCCGGAATCTCGATTGGGCGCTCACAGTCCTCGTCGTAGTGACTCTGGAGTTGTTGGTGGACTGTCCCGAAGTATGCCTTGAATTCCTCATCTGAGAGGGTATCGATTGCCTCACGGGCGGCATTTACATAGTCGGGGTTTTTTGTGTGTTCGAGGGTATCGTAGCCTCGTTCTCGGTACACGTAGTATTTTGCGTACCGTCGTGCCTGCTCGTTATACTGGTTTTCATTAGGCGTTCGGTCGCGTGCTTTGTCGGCATAGGCCTCACATGCGTGGGCATAAATATCCCCACTGGTTTTATTCATCTCGATTTGGTGCTCTTTGTTATTATTGTCTACAACTTCTGTCCCAATATCA